>Ga0210033_1001935_pt1 | contig 18327 bp, 16 predicted proteins | sample CryGeymeta201501_FD_185465 | JGI IMG/M metagenome (GOLD analysis project Ga0210033, IMG submission 185465) | Groundwater microbial communities from Crystal Geyser aquifers in Utah, USA - Crystal Geyser metaG 2015-01 (SPAdes) (version 2) | ecosystem: Environmental > Aquatic > Deep subsurface >... | reverse complement strand
CAATTGAAATCAAACGAGAATATGCCATGTCAGGCATAAGGGGGGGGCGGATCTGCACCCTATTACAGTTCGCTCGTCTGGGGCGTGTTGAGCCCGCGACGCAGGGTCCTCCCCGAGCTGGCGCTCAGGGAGCTCCCTGCACTGCGGGCTCAACACCCCCCAGCCTCGCTATCGCTCACAGAACCCCCTGCCCTGCGGGCTCAACCGAGGTGCAGACGGGGTTGTCCCCAGGCGTGTCTTCTGCTCGGTCATGGGCCTCTGGGCCCACTCCCTCACATCAGACGCCACCTGGGACCAGAATCTACGTCGGATCCATCGGCATCTATTTTCCGAATGGCTTCTGAGGAGGTCGCCGGGAGCTGAGCCAGCAACACCTCGAAAGCGCGCACCAGCAACCCGATCGAGGTTGGCTCCACCCCGTCCTCAAGCGCCGCAGCCGCGGCCAGGAAATCCGAGGCCACCGAAGGACTCGCCGAGCGCGCCGCCAGGATCGCGTTGTGGCGCAGCGCGCCCACGACCACCGCGCGGCCGCAGGTCGAGACCATCTCGCGCAGCGTGTCGTCCACCGCGTCGCGGTAGCGCTGCATGTGCGCCTCCGGCCCAACAATCAGAGGAGAGGTCGAGATCAGCGCGGTGCGCGCGCCCAGGCTCTGGCCCCAGCGCGGCGAGGGCAGGGCCCCGAGCAGGTGGACCTCGTCCCAGACGTCGCCGCCGGTGTTCAGGGAGCGCGATGCCACCACGCCGTCCGCCGCCAACGCAGCGACCCCATCCCAGGCCTCCGGCAGGCGCCCCAGCAGCAGGAGCACCTCGGCCAGCAGCGGATCGAACTCCACGTGCAGCTCCTGGGTGTCCCGCACCGCCCGGCCGAGCAGCCAGAGCGCGTACGGGTTCGGCAGCGCCATCGCCAGCGACGGGTCCGCCTCCGCGGCGACCAGCCCCTCGTAGAACCCGCGCGCCTGCCTGGCGGTCATCGGGTTCACCGCCAGGTGGGTCTGCTCGCCGAATTCGGCGATCACCGCGTAGGCCTGCGCCTCCTGGATGTGAGACACCACCACCGCCAGCGGCCCGTCCAGCGCCGCCCACGACGCCGCACAGCGGGTCAACACCGCCGGACCACCGCTCACATCGATCCCCGACCGCGCGCGCTCCGCCACCGCCACGCCCCGGCTCCGAAGGCGATGCTCCTGCCGACGCACCTCCTTCAACACCGCCTTGTCCCGCCTGAGCGAGGCCAGGCGCCCCAGCGCCGCCACCGCCCCCGCGTCCCCGAGCGCCGTCGCCACGCCCACCCACCGGGCCACCGTCAGCGACGGCTCCGCACCGGCCCCCTCCAGGTGCTGCCGCGCCGCCTCGAGCTGCTCCGCCGTCGGACGCTCGACCGCGCCCTGCCCCTTCGCCTTCGCCACCTTCAACCTCCAGGAGCCACTTCGCTCCGCATCACTGACGCCCTTCCGATCACGCCACCGCCGCGCCATGCGGCCTGGACCGGGCTCGCGTGTACATTCAAACGCTCTTTGCTTGCTTGAAACGCCCTTCTCCCTATAGGCTACGCGCTGCTCACGCGCTGGGCGCCGGGCCAGACCGCCCGCCACACCCAGCCCCTCGACCCACCCGCCGCACGGCGTCCGCCATGACCCCGAACACACCGACCGTCCTCTGCGTGGGACACTGCACCCTCGACACCATCGGGCTCGTCGACCATGTGCCCGCCTCGGGCGGCAAGGTCGAGATCCACGAGTTCACCGTCCAGGGCGGCGGGGCCGCCGCCACAGCGGGTGTAGCCCTCGCCCGGCTGGGTGTCAACACGCGCTTCGTCGGCAAGGTCGGCGATGACGAGCGCGGCGACACCATCCGACGCTCCCTCACCCGGGACGGCGTCGCCGTCGACGACCTCATCGTGCAGCGCGGCGCCACCAGCCAGTTCTCCTTCATCGTCGTCGAGCTCCCCTCCCGCCGCCGCCAGACCTACTGGACCCGAGGCACCATCGCCACGCTCACCGCAGACGAGCTCGGCGATCACCTCCTCGACGGCGTCGACCTCCTGCTCGTCGACGGCTTCCACCCCCAGGCCCAGAGCGACCTCGCCCGACGGGCCCGCGACCGCGGCATCACCGTCCTCTTCGACGCCGGGCAGTTCGCGCCGGGCCTCGAGCCCCTCGTCGCCCACACCGACATCATCATCGCCTCCGAGCGGTTCGCCATGGAGTTCTGCGGCGTCGGCCAGCCCAAAGCCGCCCTCGACAAGCTCCGCCAGTCTGGACCGTCCATCGCCGTCATCACGATGGGCGTCGAGGGCAGCATCGGCAAGGACGAGTCCTCGATGCACCTCCAGCCCCCCATGCGCATCGGACACGAGCGCGACAACACCGGCGCCGGCGACGTCTACCGCGGCGCGTTCGCCCACGCCGCGCTCCACAAACAACCCCTCGGCCGCGCGATGGCCTTCGCCACCGCCGCCGCCACCCTCAGCCTCCGCACCCTCGGCGGACGACAGTCCATGCCCGACCTCGACGAGGTCCACGCCCTGCTCGCCCGAACGCCGCTCGCCCCCTGAGCCTCCAGCCGGGACGGGCGACCCGGGAAATATCCCGATGCACCCTACGTTGTCTGACTGGCCGCTCGGTCACTCCACCGAGCCGCCCCCCGTTTGATCGCACCTTGCGCCAGGAGACTGCGATGTCCAACACCCGCACCAATCGTGTCCGCTGCTCCTTCTGTGGCAAGGAATCCAAGGACGTCCGCAAGCTGATCGCCGGCCCCAACGTGCACATCTGTGATGAGTGCGTGGCACTGTGCAAAGAGATCATCGAGGAGGACAGCCAGATCGCCCCCAGCGAGGAGAAACCCCGCCTCGACATGCGCCCCCGCGCCATCAAGGACTTCCTCGACCAGCACATCATCGGCCAGGACCAGGCCAAGAAGGTCCTGTCGGTCGCCGTCTACAACCACTACAAGCGCATCAAGACCGAGATCGACGGCGACAACGACATCGACGACGACGTGGAGCTCTCCAAGGGCAACATCCTGCTGATCGGCCCCACCGGCTCCGGCAAGACGCTCATGGCCCAGACCCTGGCCAAGCGCCTCGACGTCCCCTTCACCATCGCAGACGCCACCAGCCTCACCGAGGCCGGCTACGTCGGTGAAGACGTCGAGAACGTCATCAAGAACCTCTGGATCGCCGCAGACCGCAACGTCGTCGAGGCCTCCCGCGGCATCGTCTGCATCGATGAGATCGACAAGATCTCCCGCAAGGGCGACGCCCCCTCCTCCACCCGCGACGTCGGCGGAGAAGGCGTGCAGCAGGCCCTCCTGAAGATGATCGAGTCCGAGAAGGTCATGATCCCGCCCGAGGGCAGCCGCAACCGCCCCCAGCAGGAGTTCATCCAGGTCGACACGACCAACATCCTGTTCATCTGCTGCGGCTCCTTCGAGGGCCTCGAGCAGATCATCGAGCGCCGCATCGGCAAGACCCCCCTCGGCTTCGGCGCCGACTTCTCCCAGCGCGCCCAGAAGACCAACGACATCCTCAAGCAGGTCCGCCCCGAGGATCTGACCAAGTTCGGCATGATCCCCGAGTTCGTCGGCCGCCTGCCTGTGATCGTCACCTTCGATCAGCTCGGCGAGCACGAGATGGTCGAGATCCTCTGGAAGCCCCGCAACTCCCTGGTGCGTCAGTACCAGAAGCTGTTCGAGCTCGAGAACGTCAAGCTACGGTTCCACCAGGAGGCCATGCTCGCCATCGTGCGCGAGGTCATCAAGAACAAGGCCGGCGCCCGCGGACTCCGCGGCGTCCTCGAGGACCTCATGCTCGACATCATGTACGAGCTGCCCTCCCACAAGGGCATCCGCGAGTGCATCATCACCGAGGACGTCGTCGCCCGACGCGACCGCCCGCTGCTCGTCTACGAGAAGCAGAGCGCCTGACGCCGCGCGCCCGGAGCGCATCCCCCATTCCGGCTAAAAACCCCTTAACATCAGATACTTGCAGACAGAACCGAGGCGACGCGCGCCTCGGCTCAGCCTCGCTCTGCCGGCTCCACCACGCCGATCCCCTCGACGTACGGCTTGACGAAGCTGATCGCCACCGCCACATCCACCTCGTCCAGCTTGCCCGAGTGCTTCATCAGCGCCAGCACCTGAAAGCACCCGAAGATCAGCCACGCCGCCGCCCGCGGTGAGATGTCCCCCCGCACCCGGCCCGAGCGCTGCCAGCTCGCCACCGCGCGCGTGAGCAGCAACAGCGCCCGATCCTGGTGCGGCAGATACGCCTCCCGCACCTCCGGTGCGTCCAGCTCCGCAGACACCAGAAAAATCATCTTCGCCAGATCCGCGTGCCGACGCAGCAGCTGGATGTAGTAGATCAGCAGCCCTTCGAGCGCACCGCCCGGATTGTCTTCGTTCTCCTCCAGGATGCGCTCGAGGCCATCCACCATGCGCTTGCCGCTCTGCGCGACCGCCTCGCAGAACAGATTTCGCTTGGACCCGAAGTAGCGAAAAATCAACGCCTCGGCGACCTCCGCCTCCGCGCTGATCATCTTCGTCGTCGCCCCATGGTACGACCGCTGCGCGAAGACATGGATCGCGTTCTTCAGGATCTGTTTGCGTCGCTCTTGCGCCGGAAGTCGCTTGCGCGCCAATCGTTCCCCCTCGCTGCTAGAGCGCCGTGAGCACCAGTCCGACACGCAGGGCAGGGAGCCGTGCGAGCGAATAGCTCGTCTGGGGTGCGTTGAGCCCGCAGTGCAGGGAGTTCCCTGAGCGCCAGCTCGGGGAGGGCCCTGCGTCGCGGGCTCAACACGCCCCAGACGAGCGAACTGTAATAGCTCGTCTGGGGTGCGTTGAGCCCGCAGTGCAGGGAGTTCCCTGAGCGCCAACTCGGGGAGGGCCCTGCGTCGCGGGCTCAACACGCCCCAGACGAGCGAACTGTAGTAAGCCGCAGGGGGCCTGCATCGCGGGTCGGACTGCGACTCACGGCGGTATAGCGGGCCGGGTCCACGGGACCCCACGCTCCCCTCGCCACGACCCACCGTGGCCGCCCGAGTGTATATCACCCACACCGGCGCGCAAGACATCCCCGCATTCCGCGCCCCAGGGGCCACGGCCACACACGCGCGCGATCACACCGCGCAACAGATCGTCGAAACTCGACGCAAAGAAACTCGTTGACTTCAGCGTCAGAGTCTATATGTTTCACGCCAGTTTAGCGGGGGATGACTTCACGCGTCCTCCCTCAACCTATAGACCGCACCAGCTCGAATGAAGGAGATTGAAATGACCGAGACGCAAGGCAACGGCAACCAGATTGCCATCGCCCACATCACCACGCTGCTCCAGGACGCTCAGAATGACCTCGAAAAGTTCGAGGGCGAATACCATCGCCTTCGCGCCCAGGTCTTCCGCTACCAGGAGATCCTTCGCAATCTCACCGCCCTCGAAGAAGGCGACTTCGCCATCCCCGGAGACGGCGCCCCCCTGCCTGCCCGCCGCCTCGCGAACGCTCAGCTCAAGGACGCCGTCTACGAGTACTTCAAGGCCAAGCCCCGCATGACCCAGTCCCCCCGCGCCGTCGCCGACCACCTCGTCCAGCAGGGCTGGGCCGACGACGGACTCCGCCTGCGCGTCAGCAACCTCCTGCGCAAGATCGTCGAGGAGGAGGCCTGGCTCGCCCGCCCCTCCCACGGCAAGTACCAGTTCGTCAGCACCGTCGAGACCCGGTAGAGACGGCTTCCTCGCCGACGGGGGCCTCTGCGGAGGCTCCCCGCCCGGCGCCGGGCCACGCGGGTGCTTGTGCCCCCTCCCCAAAACCGATATCCTCAGCCGGCGACGCATGGCCCGTGGTGCGACCCCTCGCCCTCCGCATGGTTGGGATGTCCATGGCTGACGAAAGACTCCGCCTTCGTATCATTGAAGATCACCACAAGCTCGATCGGATCTTCGCCAGCGTTCGAAGCAACCTGCTCCAGCTGGACGCGCCGGACGCCCAACGCGACCCCGAGATCCTCGAGGACGTCCGCGACGATCTCAAGTTCGCCCTCGACGAGATGCTTGAGCACTTCGGCCTCGAGGAGGAGGCCATCTTCGCCTTCCTCAAGGACGCGCTGACCGATCTCAACGACCGCATCGAGGAGCTCGAGCAGGATCATGAGGTCCTCTGCACGCGCACCTCGCGGCTGCGCACCCTGGTGGCAGCCACACAACACCACGCGACCGAGCTCGACCTCGACCTGGCCCTCCAGCTCGTCGAGGAGACCAGCGATCTGCTGACGCGCCACAATCAAACTGAGACCCAGATCTTCGTCGAAGCCCTCTGGAGATTGGATGAACGTGGGCGTCAACGCCTGCTCGACGCCCTCGACAGCCACTGAGCACCTTGAACCCAAACCGAAACCACGCCGTCTGGCACGGACTCACCCTCGATCCCTTCCAGCAGCAGGCGCTCGCCGCCATCGACAAGGGCCACTCGGTCCTCGTCTCGGCGCCGACGGGCACGGGCAAGACGCTGATCGCGGACTACCTCGTGGACCAGGTCCTGGCCGAGGGGGCCCGCATCATCTACACCGCCCCGGTCAAGGCCCTGGGCAACCAGAAGTACCGCGAGTATTGCCGCCAGTTCGGTGAGGAGAACGTGGGCATCATCACCGGGGACGTCGTGATCAACCACGACGCCCCGCTGCGCGTGATGACCACCGAGATCCTCCGCAACATCCTCCTTCAGGGGGTGGGGCCGGCCGGCGAGGCCGAGGAGCTGGGCGATGTGCGGGCGGTGATCCTGGATGAGCTGCACTTCCTCGACGACCCCGAGCGAGGCACCGTCTGGGAGGAGGTCCTCATCTACCTCCCGCCCGACGTCCGCATCCTCGGCCTCTCAGCCACGCTGTCCAACCTCGAGGAGCTGGCCGGGTGGCTCGCCGCCATCCGGCCGGGCGATATCACCGTCGTGCGCGAGGACAAGCGCGCCGTCCCGCTCACCTTCCGCCTCGGCAACCGCGAGGTCGGCATCCTCAACGTCGAGGACTTCCGCGCGCGCAAGCGCGGCTGGGACAAGCAGCGCAAGCGGGAGCGTCCGGCGGCGAAGAGCCGCGGCCGTCGCGACCGTCGCCCTCGGCAGCGCGAGGACGAGGACACCCGCGAGACGCACCACCTCGATCTGATCGACCGCCTCGCCCCCGAGGATCTGCCGGCCCTCTACTTCGTCTTCTCCCGGCGCGCCACCGAGCGCTGCGCCGGCTCGCTCGCCCGACGGCGCCGGCGCTTCCTCGACGCTGACGAGCAGGACGCCGTCGACCGTGAGCTGCGCCAGTTCCGCAAGGACAACCCGAACGTCCTGCAGCCGCACCACGTCGCCATGTACGGCCGCGGCATCGCCTTCCACCACGCTGGCCTCAACGTGGCCCTGAAGAACCTCGTCGAGACGCTCTACGAGCAGCGACTCATCAAGATCCTCTACTGCACCTCCACCTTCGCGCTCGGCATCAACATGCCCGCGCGCACCGTCCTGTTCGACGCCCTGGAGAAGTACAACGGCAAGGAGGTCGCCCCGCTCACCGTCCGCCAGTTCATGCAGAAGGCTGGACGCGCCGGCCGCCGCGGGCTCGACACCGAGGGGCAGGTCGTCATCAAGATGGACTTCTCCCAGTACAGCAACCTGCACGACCTGCTCGACCGCCTGCTCGCCGCCGAGCACGAGCCGGTCCAGTCGGCCTTCAACCTCTCCTTCCACTCCGTCGTCAACCTGCTCGAGCGGTTCGATGAGGAGGCCATCCGCAACATCCTCGACCGCAGCTTCTTCGCCTTCCAGCAGACCAGCCGCCAGCAGGGCCTCCGCGACGCCATCGACCTCGAGAAGACCCGCCTCGACATGGCCACCACCGACGCCGTGCGCCCCGCCGAGGTGCTCGAGCAGCAGAAGGAGAAGTACGAGCGCAACCTCGCCAAGCTCGAGCGCCGCATGTTCAAGCAGCAGGAGCGACTCTGGGAGGGCTTCCAGGAGAAGGTCCGCTTCCTCCAGCAGATCGGCTACCTGACCCCCAGCGGCGAGTTCGCCGCTGGCGCCCGCATCGTCCGCAGCGTCCAGATCGAGGAGATGTTCGTCACCGAGCTCGTGCTCGCTGGCCTCCTCGAAGACCTCGCGCCCGCAGAGCTGTTCGGCCTCTGCACCGGCCTCGTCAACAGCCTGCCGCGCCAGGTCCACGTCAGCGCCAACCTGCCCGACGCCATCGAGGAGCGGCTCTCGGACGTCGTCGCCATCTTCGAGGGGCCTATCGTCTCCACCGCCCAGAAGATGGCCGGCGGTGAGCCCTGCTGCGACATCGCCATGATGGCCCTCGGCACCCTCTGGGCCAACGGCGAGTCCCTCGAAGACCTCGCCGATCGCCTCCGCAGCGCCACGGACGTCACCGGCGACCTCGTCGGCGCCTTCCGCCGCGCCAAGGACCTCGTCGGGCACCTCCGCCTCGTCTACTGGGAGGACGAGGACCGACGCCGCGAGCTCGCCGCCATCATCAAGGCGGTGACCCGGGACGAGGTGGAGGCGCTCTGACCGCCCCCTTGTCCACCAGGCCCCACCGGGCCTGGATCGGCCCCAGGTCCACCATCGCGTCCCCTCCGAGCTGGCTCAGCAGCACCCGACGCGCCGCCTGACGACGACGCTCCAGCACCGTCGCGCCGAACCGCCCCTCCCGCTCCGACACCTCGAACGCCTCGCGCGTCGTCGTCTCCCGACGCATCAGCGCCACGACCAGCAGCGACCCGTCGCGCGCATCCACCAGCGGCTCCGGGTTCAGCCACGCGGTCAACGTCATCCGCGCCGCCACCGCGATCAACCCCGGCAGCTCCCCGATCCCCGGCACGAACGCCTCCGGCGCCGCCTCGTCCGGGTAGAACGGCAGCGTCTCCTCGATCCGCAGGTGCTGGCGCTTCAACACCGCGTCCAACGAGGGCCCCCCCGCAGGCCCCGCCGCCTTCCACGCCGACACCAGCTCCGCCGCCAACGCCCGCGTCTCCGGCACCGTGCCCTGCTGCCGGATCAGCTCCGCGGCGATCTCCCGCCGCAGCCCTCCGTCCAGCTCCGCCACGGCCGCCGGCCGCTCCTCCTCCGCCACGAACAAGGCCAACCCCTCGCCCGTCCGCACCGGCCCCGACACCGCGCCCACCTCGAACCCGAACGCCTCCGGCCGCTGCCTTGGCACGACCCATCCCTGCGCCCCGCCCCCGCTGGCCGTCTCGTCCTGACTGAACGTCGACGCCAACGCCTCAAACTTCGCCTCCTTCCGCTCCACCTTCCCCCGCAGCTCCTGCAGCAACGTCCGCTCGCGGGCCTCGTCCGCCGCCGAGTACCGCCCCCCGAGCCGCCGCAGGATCATCCGCGCCCGTCGCGTCACCGGCGTCGCGAACCGCGACGGGTGCGCCCGGTAATACGCCTCGATCGCCTCACCCTGCCCATCCACGAACCGCGTCACCGCCGCGGACGCCGGCATGTTCGGCACCCGCACGAACCGCAGCACCACCCGCTCGTGCTCCCGCCTCCAGGCCTCCCACAGCTCCTCCGGCTCCACCGCCGGCACCAGCGCCGCGTTCAGCTTCGGGCTCAGCGCCCGGTCCCGCGCCACCTCCTCGAGATCCACCTCCGTCAACCCCATCGACCTCAGCACGGCCCCCCTCTCCTCCGCCGACATCGACGCCAGCGAGGCCAGCGCAGGCTCCTTCTCCAGCTCGTGCGCGAGCTCCTCCGCGCTCACCTCCACCCCCCGTCGCGCAGCCTCCTCCCGCACCAGCCGCACCGTCAGCACGTCCATCACCGTCGAGTGCTGAAAGAACGGCTCCTTCACCAGCGTCACCGGCAGCTCACGCCCCGGCGCGAACAACGCCATCCGCGACAGCGCCCGCCCATACTCGCTCAGCCGAAGCTCCACACCGCCGGCCCGCCCCACCACCGGGTCCGCCTCCGCCACCGCCACGTCAACCGACACCTCCAACGCCGCGTCCACCGACGTTTCCACGTCAGTCGCCCCCGCGTCCGCCACCGGCGCCACGTCCGGACCTCCGCCCGCTGGCCGACACCCCACCGCCGCCAGGCACATCACCCCCCACACCACCCAAGCACGTCTGCTCAAACCCGCGCCCTCCTGCCGCTCCGTCATCCTCGTCTCCGCCCCAAGCAGCAAAGGCCACCCCCCTCGCGGGGAGCGGCCTCTGCCTGGAGCGAGCGCCACACGGGCCACGTCTACGACATGACCTGGGACAATGGAAGGCTCACTGAATTGCCCGGGCCAGGGGGACTTCTACGTCCCCTGGAACCACGACGCGCGGGGTTGGCCCAGGCCAGGGGACGTAGAAGTCCCCCTGGCCCGATAGGCAATTCTGAAACAGCCTTCCTTGTGCCGCTATGTGGAGAAGGTGCCTGGACGGCGCAACGCCGACCCTGGTGCAGAGCACCGAGCTAGACCTGAGAGGCCCGAGCAACACCCGACTCCTCAACACACCGCGCATCCTACCACCCCCCTCACTCCCCCGCAAGCCCGACACCACCCCCGCCCACGAGACGCAATATCACTTGAAATACAGAAACTTATAAACACCCATACCCCTCCGCCCCCCCATCCTCACCGCCTTCCTCCACCACACCTCAGAGCAGCAAAGGCCGCCCCCCCGAAGGGAGCGGCCTTTGCCTGGAGCAGGTGCCACAACGGGCCATGTCTACGACATGACCTGGGACAATGGAAGGCTCACTGAATTGCCCGGGTCAGGGGCGCGCTAGCTCCCCCTGGAACCACGACGTGCGGGGTTGACCCAGGCCAGGGGGAGCTAGCGCGCCCCTGACCCGATAGGCAATTCTGAAACAGCCTTCCTTGTGCCGCTATGTGGAGAAGGTGCCTGGACGGCGCAACGCCGACCCTGGTGCAGAGCACCGAGCTAGACCTGCTACGACCCGAAGGACACCACGCTCCTGAACACGCCGCGCATCCTACCATCCCAACCCACACCCCGCAACCCCGATCACCCATCCCAACCCAACCAATCCCCTTGCACCCATCCCGTCCCTGTGGTAGCACTTCGCCCCGCTCTGCGCCCGTGCGCACCCCAGCCCTGCGCAGAGCATCCGCGGTCCGCCGTGCGTCCCGTGCCGGGGCGGCTCGGCGCCTCTCTTCATGCTCCCGCCGGCCGTCGTGCCGGCCCCATCCTTCGCGTCGCGTCCTGTTGTCTCGGGGTAGACCTGGATGAAGCGATCGAATGAGGAACCTCCCATGGCCAAGGCTACTCCCCTCCAGACCGTCAACACGAAGTTCGGCTCCAAGGCCAAGCTCGTCGATCAGCTCTACACCAAGGTCGAGCGCCACGACAGCGAGAGCGACGCGGAGTTCCGCGAGCGCCTCAGCCGCGTCAGCAACAAGAAGCTGCTGCGTCTGCACGCCGTCCAGGCCCGCCTCGAGAGCGACTTCGGTGGCTCCAAGGCCAGGCTCGTCGACACGGTGCTCGCGCTCAAGGCGCCGCGCCAGCAGAAGGACGCGGACTACCGCGGCAAGCTCGAGGCCTTCCCGATCACCCGGCTGCTCGACCTCCACGACGCCGCTCGACGCCGCGGCTGAGGCGCGCCCGAGCCGTGGTCGATGACGCGCGCAGCGCCGACCACGGCCCCCTCACTCTCTCCGGTCGTGACCGTGCCGCGAAGATTTTGCCACACCGTCAAGACTTCTTGCCTCCGATCCGTTACTATGACCCCCCTGTCGGCCTGCCGCCGAGGTGACCCTGGTCGGGGTGCCCTCTGTGCGGACGGTGCGATGCCGCTCATCGGTGCGCCTGCTCTCTGGCGCTCCCTGGGCGTGGCAAACGTCCGAGCATCACTCTGTTCCCTCGACGGACCACTGCGAACCCCCATCAAGGAGTGGACGCATGCCAACCTTCAATATCGGCGACAAGGCGGTATACCCTGCACAGGGCGTCGCCGTGTTCACCGGGGTCGAGTCCAAGGAGATCATGGGCACCAAGCAGACGTTTCACGTCCTGCAGGTGCTCGACTCCAAGAAGAAGATCATGATCCCGGTCAACAAGCTCGACTCCGTCGGCCTGCGTAAGGTCATCGACGACGGTGAGGTCGACCAGGTCTATGAGATCCTGCGCGCCAGGGACGTGAAGCTGAACGACCAGATCTGGCTTCGGCGCTATCAGTCCTACACCGAGAAGATCAACACCGGCTCCATCCACGAGGTCGCCGAGGTCATGCGTGACCTCATCCTCCGCAAGAACGAGAAGCCACTGTCGTTCGGCGAGCAGAAGATGCTCGACCAGGCCAGGCGCCTCCTCATCCAGGAGCTCGCCGTCGCCAGGGAAGTCGAGCGCGACGACATCGAGGAAGAGATCAACCAGATCTTCGCGAACTGACGTCCGCAGCCTCACCCCCACCCCTCCAACAAAAACTCCGCGTACGGCACCGTCCAGACCGCCGGGTGACCCACCCGGTGGCCCTCGTACCCGTCTTCCCCGTAGCACGTCCCGTGGTCCGCGCAGACGACGCACACCGCCCCGCCCCGATGACGCAGCGCGTCAAAGAGCGTCGGCAGCTGCCCGTCCACGTAGGCCAGCGCCTCGCCGTGCGACGCCACCGAGTCCTCCGCGGCCCCTCCCAGGTAGCCCCGGTTGGGCTGATGGATCGCCGAGACGTTGACGAACACAAACGCCCGCTCCGACGCCTCCAGCCGCTCGAGCCAGTCCGCCGCCCAGCGGAGCTGGTGCCCCGTGGAGTCGAGGTCCGTCACCCCGAACCGCGGCTCCCAGACCTGCTCGGCGAAGAGCCCCGGCAGCGCACGCCCGAGCGGGTTCTGAAGGTTGAAGAACCCCACCCCGCCCACGCACACCGTCCGGTAGCCGAGCGCCGCGAGGCCCTCCGGCACGCTCGCGCCGGGCAGTACCGCCGTCGTGACACCGAGCGTCGTGCTCCCGCCAAACTCCAACGCAAAAGGCCGCACGTGCGTCCCCGGCGCCGCAGGCGTCGGCAAGAAGCCCGCGAAGAAGGCCGCGTGGGCGGCGTAGGTGAAGCTCCCCGGCGAGTGCCGCCGCTCCCAGCGGCCGCCCGGCAGGAGCGCGGCGAGGTTGGGGGTGCGACCTGCGTCGAGCATGTCGGCCGCGACGTCGTAGCGAAGGGTGTCGAGCGTGATCCACAGCACATCCCTCGCACCCACGAGCTCACGCATGTTGAGGGGGGCAGGCCGACGGTCGTCGTCACTCATCCCATCACCTCGCCCAGTTCGGCCGCCTGCACGCGCCGCAGCATCGCCTCCACCTCGGCGCGGTAGGTGTCCACCCCCCGAGACACCACGTTCGGCAGCAGATCCCCGAAGGCGTTGGCCTCGATGATCCACCGAGAGGCCTCGTCCTCCCCCGTCGCCAGATCGACCCCCGCGTACAGCGACCGCGGAAAGGCCCCCGCGACAGCCTCGCACGTCCCCAGCATCGACCGCCACGCCTCCGCGCCCAGCTGCGCCTCCACCTCCTCCACCTCCCCGCGCTCATTGCCGAGGTGCAGGTTGGTCAGCGGCGTCCGACCGATGCGCACCACCGCGTGCCGGGCCTCCCCGCCGATCACCACCACCCGCACATCGAACGGCCGCCCCCGCACACGACCCTTCGGCACCCACGCCTCCGCGCGCCCGCCGTCGCACAGGACGAAGTCGACGGCCTCCGCGATCTCGCGCTCGTCCCGCAGCATCGACAGCCGCAGCGAGTTGTAGAACCGCACCTCGCCGCCCACGACCGCGCGCGACATCGACGTGATCGCCTGAAGGTTGCGCAGCCGGCTGAAGGCGATCACCCCCGAGGCCGACGAGCCGTGCAGCAGCTTCACGAACGCGCGCTCAACCCCGTGGGTGTCCATCGCCGCGCACAACCCCTCATAGCAAGTGACCGGGCCGAGCCACGGGGGCACGGGGATCCCCCGCGACGCGAGCGCCTCACAGGTCGCGGTCTTGTCGAACATCACCTCGATGTCCTCCGGCGCGTTCATCACGAACACGCCCGGCCCCGCCTCCGCCAGCGTCACCGACCACGCGCGCAGCGCCGCCCGGTAGCCCAGGAACCACTGTCGAGGGTACAGGATCCTCCCCAGGTCGTGCTCAAGGCTCTCGACGACCTCGGCCGCCAGGTGCCGCCCCCCCTCCGCCTCAGCCTCCACCGCCCCCATCGCCAGCAGCCTCCGCGTCACCGCAAAGTCCTCGCCGGGTGACTCCAGCCGCACCACCACGGGCCTCGGCAACGTGACCAGGAGGTGCGCCAGGCGATCTGGCGCCGTGAGCGCGTCGCCGAGCGCGAGGCGCTCAGCCACGGGCTCCCCGACCGCCTCCAGCGCGGCCTCAAAGAACGCCACACGACGGTTGTCGAGGTTCCCGAGCAAGACCCAGCGCGCCATCAACCCTCCACGCCATCGCACAAAATCCATGAAATTCAGCATCTTGTGCGCGCGAATCGAGGTCGGGCGAGCCGGCCCGCCCGCGACGCCTCACCGCGCCAACGGGGTCGATCACTCCCCGCAACTCACATATCTGTCCTCTCCGTAATCATCCCTTTCGCCTCGCGACAAGACGGTGCCGGTCCCATGCGCGGTGAGCCGCTCACGCATCTCTGTCGACAGGTAGTTCTCATCGACGACGAGCAGCTCGAGAGCGGCGATGGCGGGGCTCCGCAACAGGGCCTCGCCGCCTTCGTCGCCCATCGTGCCCATCGACATGTCGAGCGACTTGATCATGGAGGTGACGGGCGCCGTGGCCATGGCGGCGGCCAGCTCGTCCGCCTGTTCGTTGTTCTTCAGGCCGAGCCAGGTCAGCTTTGGAAACGCTTTGCCGCTCAGCAGGGGCTGGAGATCGTGCACGGTGGATCGGCTGCCGTAATCTCTCGTCCCGAGCCAGAGCTCGAGGTGCTCCAGCTCCGGCAAGTTCGCCGAGACGACGTCACGCACCACGTCGCCGGACAGCCCTCCAGCCTGCAAGGTCAGCTTGCGGAGCGTCCCGCTGCTCAACCCCGACAGCCTCAAGCCCGACCCGCCCCGGATCACGAGCTCCTCCAGCGCTGGCAGCGTGTTGACCAGCGGAGCAAGATTGGAGTGTCTGATCCACGAAATCTCACAGGACTCGTACGTGATATCCCCGTAGAACAGGCCGCGAAGCCCCGTGAGCCTCGGGGACGCACCGAGCAGCGCCTCACGGAGGGTGGGGCCGCTGTCTTCGAACATCTCCCCCGACCAGGGGCCGATCACGAGACTCTCGATCTCGGGCAGGTCGGGGTCGGCCAGCAGCGCCTCGACCTGCGCGTCAAAGACGACGTCGTCCTCGTTGTTGAACCCCAGACGCCAGGCGTACTTCCGAGGATCCACCAGCCCCTCGACAGGATCGTACTGCCGAACAGGCCGCCCCATGAACTCCCTGAGAGACTCTCTGATGAAGTGACTGCTCGACATGACCGCCTCTGTGTCTCCGCTCGGACCCCAGTCGGCGCGACCCCATGCGCGCCGGCCCTCCTCGCCGCTGACCGCCCACCGATGGCCTACTCACCACACGTCACGTAGCGCCAATCATCCCGCGCCTCCTTGTCGGTCCACGCCGACACCGTGCCCGACACATGGGCCGCGAGCCGCTCGCCCATGGCCGAGGACAGGTAATTGTCGCTGACGTCGAGCGTCCGCAGCTTCGCGATCGACGGGCTGCCGAGCAGGTGCTCCGCCCCCTCGTCGCTCAGCGAGCCCATCGACATGTCGAGCCGCTCGAGGCGCTCGGTCACCGGCGCCGTCACGACGGCCTCGGCGATCTGATCCGCGTGCTCGCAGTTCTTGAGCCCGAGCGCCTTCAGCCCCGGGAAGGCCTTGCCGCTCAGCAGCGGCTGAAGATCCGCCACCGACGAGCTGCCGCCATAGTCCTCCGTCCCCAGCCACAGCTCCAACTCCACGAGGTTCGGAAGATGCGCCTGCACGATGTCCTGCACCACCTCCGCCGACATCCCACCCGTCTGAACCGTGAGCTTCTCAAGCGACGGCGCCCGCAGCCCCTCCAACCTCAACCCCTCGCCGCCACGCGCCACGAACTCCCTGAGCCCCGGCAGCGCGTTCACCATCGGGCCGAGATCGGACTGATGAATCCAAGAAATCTCAGAAAATTCGTAGGTAATGTCTCCGAAGAACAGGCCCACCAGCGCCCCGAGCTGCGCCGCGTGCTCCACCAGCGCCTCCGCCACCGCCGCGCCGTCGTCATCGTACATCTCCTGCGACCACGGACCGATCACCAGCACCTCAAGCTCGCTCAGACGGGCATCGACCATGAGGCTGGCGAGCTGCGCGTCAAAGTCGACCTCGTAGTCGTCGTAGTTGGACCCGAGCCGCCACGCGTACTTTGCGGGCTTCACCAGCCCCTCGTCAGGATCGTATTGCCGAATCGGCCGCCCCATGAACTCCTTGATGAACTGTCCGATCGCCATCGTCGCCTCCTTCGCTGTGTGATTCAACCCGCCACGGCCCCACGGGGGCCTCCGACCACCTCTCGCCCGCCGTCACACCAGCCAATCCGGCCGGTGACGCTGGCACAACGCCCTGAGCTCCGCCCCGACCGCGTTTCCCCGCAGGTCCACCCGCGGCAGACGCCAGACCGTCTGATCCTCGACGAGGACGCGCGTGCCTTCACCTGTAATCTTATTGTTCGACAGATCAAGATGTGATAACCCAGCCAGCCAGCCCGCACGAAGCAGCGCCGACGCCCCTTCGTCACCCACAGCGTTCCAGCCCAAATTCAGTCGCTCCAGGCCGTCCAGCCCCGGTGAAGAGGCCAGGTCCTGCGCCCCCATCGGGCCGATCCCGTTGCCCCACAGCACCAACGACCGGAGCCCGCTCGAACCCAGCGCAGCGAACGCCGCCAGTCCCTCGTTCGGGATCTGATTGCTCGTCAGATCGAGCCGCTCGAGCCCCGCGAACCACGGGGCCGCCACCACCGCCGCCACCCCCTTCCCGCCAAGCTCGTTGAGCCCGAGATCGAGGTCCTTGAGCCCGGCCAGGTGCGGCGACCGGGCGAGGCGCACGGCCTCGGCCGCCGTCAGCCGGTTGTGCGACAGGTCCAGGATGGTCAGCCGCCCCATGGTCGGCTCGCCGAGCAGCGCCGCCACCGCCTTCGCACCACCCCCATACGCCGCCAGGCTGAGCTTGCGCGCCAACGAGAAGCGAGGCTCATCACCGCCGCCACGCACCACCTCCCACCACCGCCGCGGCGCCAGGCGCAGCGCGTCCGGCCAAAGGTCGAGGTGACTCTGGATGTAGTCAAAGGCGATGGGGAGGCTGTCGTCCGTGGGCCAGTCGTCCAGCGCCGCGCAGAGCAGCTCCCACGTCTCGGGGCTCTCCCGCTCCTCAAACAGGAGGTCGCGAAGGATCAACAGCTTGGCGTTCGCGTCGTGGAAGGGCGTGCTCATGGTCGTCGTCGCCGGGGCCTCGGGTCCGTTCTTGAGGATACGGATCTACCGCGTTCGCGGCGGCGAGTCCACCCCTGGGCGACCTCGCCCTACCACCGCTTGACCTGCTCCAGATCGAGGTCCTCCTCACCGGCCGCGCCGACGACGACGACCTTCCTACCGATCTTCAGCAGCACCTGCCCGCCGAGTGACAGGCTCTTGCGGACCTCGGGGTGGGCCTCAAGCAGCTTGAACCACGCCTTTGACATGTACTTGACCTTGACGGCCCCCTTGTCGTCGACGCCGTCCTGCTTCCAGGTCCCGCCGGACAAGATGTACAGCCGGCCGTCGACGTGCCGGGTGCCGCGGGTCTTGCTGTCACCCACCGATTCGGCCTGCTTGAGCGACTCGGTCGCGATCGACCGCTCCACCGCGTCAGCGCCTGAGTCCTTGTTCGCGTCGGCCTTCTTGGCCAGCGCCTCCTCCCGGCGTCGCACCTGCACGCGCTTCTCCTCGGCCGCCTTCGGCGCCGGCGCGTCGTCGCCGCCCCACCACCCGCCCTGGTCCGCGGCGACCTCCGCGGGCTCGGACTCGGCGCTCGCACGGGTTGGAGCGCGGGTCGCCCGGGCGCCCTTCGCACCACCGCCGCCCCCGCCGCTGCCCTCGGCGCGGCCGAAGCCGTCACCACCGCGCGGCCCACGCCAGTTGTCCTGGCGCGGGTCGGGCTGGGCCACCGGCATCGGCGGCCGGGCCTGCTCCAGCTCGGAGTCGTCTACGGCGAGGTAGGAGGTGTAGGGGGTGACGAGGCCGTACTTCTTGGCGAGTCGGACGACCTCGTCTTTCAGCTCGTTGTTCTCGCCGCGTGCGCGGATCTGAGACAGGAGCAAGCCGACCTTTCGTGTGGCCCAGAGCTTGGGG
>Ga0210033_1001932_pt1 | contig 18349 bp, 19 predicted proteins | sample CryGeymeta201501_FD_185465 | JGI IMG/M metagenome (GOLD analysis project Ga0210033, IMG submission 185465) | Groundwater microbial communities from Crystal Geyser aquifers in Utah, USA - Crystal Geyser metaG 2015-01 (SPAdes) (version 2) | ecosystem: Environmental > Aquatic > Deep subsurface >... | reverse complement strand
AGTGCAGACCCCGGCAGTGCAGACCCCGGCAGTGCAGACCCCGGCAGTGCAGACCCCGGCAGTGCAGACCCCGGCAGTGCAGACCCCTCAGATCTCCCGTGACCACTCCTCCAGCCGCGCCGTGTAGGCGTTGCGGATGGTCGTATCGACAGGGGGATCCTCCCGCATCCGGCGGTCGAGCTCCGTGACCAGCACGTCGAGCACCCGGGAGCGGTCGAGGTTCAGGCCCGAGCGCTGCCGGTAGCCCAGCAGGAAGTCGTCGAGCAGGTCGGGGTTGGTGGCGAAGATGCTGGCGCCCAGCTCGGCCAGGTCCGCCTCACGCGGGCCCCAGTGCACGCAGGTCCAGTCGACGATGCCCTCGAGCTTCCAGCCCTGGCCGAGCTGGAAGTGCCCCAGCACGTTGCCCAGGTGGAAGTCCATGTGCAGCAGGCGCGCGTCGCCCAGGTCGGCGCCGGGCAGGTCGGGGATGGCCGTGTCGCCCTCAGGGCGGCGCACGCGGTGCACCTCGGCCATCATCCGCCCCATCTCGGCGCAGATCGCCCGCAGGGTGCGCGGGTCCAGGCCGTGGCGGAACAGCGGCACCTCGGGCGCGACCCCGGGGACGATCCCCATGAGCGCACCAGGGGGGTCGCCCTCCAGGAACAAGTAGGGCTCGGGGACCTTCAGCCAGCGGCCGGACTTCAGGGAGACACGCCCGACGGCCTCCTCCTCGGCCAGCAGGGAGGCGTGCGCCCGGCGATCGGGCCAGTGCGGATCCCGGTAGTCGGGGCGGGGCACCTTCCCCAGCCGGACCTGCCCGTCAGAGAGCACGACGTGAAACAGCTCGTGCTCCAGCCCGCTGCGCGCCGGGCGCACCGACACCGCCCCCATGCCGCGCAGGGCAAGCAGGCTGCGAAGGTGCGCGCCAGCGGACCAGGTCGACAGGGTCTCTCTCCCGAAGCGAAGCAGTACCGGATTGCCGACCCGCGCGGGCGACCAGTGCACTGCTCCACCCCACTCTACGTCAAGGTCGACCGCTCTTGCCCGATCTCCGGGCCTTGGCGACCGGGCCTCGGCCAAGCGGAGTGGCCGAGCGAGGGCAGGACCCGTTAGGTCCTCGCCCCCCAACCTCCTCTGGAGAGGACCGATGCGCAACTTCGCCCTGATCAGCCTGTTCCTCGCCGCCTGCGGCGGCGGCACCCCGCCCTCCACCCCGGCCCCGGCCCCCACGCCGGCTCCCGTGGCTGCTCCGGCCCCGGCTGCCCCCGCAGCCCCCGCCGCGGACGCCGCCGCTGCCCCCGCCGAGGGCGGTGAGGCCACGGCCGACGCCGCCGCTGCCAGCGGTGACCCGCTGCTGGCCGACGGCGAGAAGGTCTACAAGCAGTACTGCATCGCCTGCCACCAGGCCGATGGTAAGGGCATGAACGGCACGCTGGCCGCCGACTACACCAGCGGCCGGCTCAACGAGAAGACCGACGAGGAGCTGCTCACCAGCATCCGCGAAGGCTTCACCGGCAAGATCGGCTCCATGCCCCCCTGGAAGGGCGTGCTCACCGACGACCAGATGAAGGCCGCCCTGCACTACGTCAAGACGACCTACAACCCGAAGCCGCAGTAGCTCCGAAGCCGCAGTCGCTCCGAAGCCGCAGTCGCTCCGAAGCCGCGGTCGCTCCGAAGCCGCGGTCGCTCCGAAGCCGCAGTCGCTCCGAAGCCGCGGTCGCTCCGAAGCCGCGGTCGCTCCGAAGCCGCCGTCGCTCCGAAGCCGCGGTCGCTTTGAAGCTGCGGTAGCTCCGGCGCGCAGCTTCGCAGGACGGCCAGCCCCTCCCCCCTGCCCGCAGGTCCTTCCTGTGGGCAGCCCCGGGGAGACGGCTGGCCGTCTTGCGTCCGGCTTCCCAGGGCCGATCTGGCAGCCCTGGTTTTCCACAGATCGCCATGCGACGCCCAGGCGCTGCCTCCACGCGAAACCCCGCTTGCCACCGACGTGAGCAAGGGAGATCCCACCCCAGGATCTCGACTTCCCGATCTCTTCCGCCGAGTTTTCCATAGCCAAAAGTGGAAAACCCCGCAGTGACTGCGGGGGGCGTTCCAATCCTGGGCTGACGGGATCAGCGCTTCCGGTCCGCTCAGGGCTTCCGGTCGGCTCCGCGCTCCCGGTCCGCTCGGCGCCGCCGCACGGCCACCACCGCCAGCAGCATCCAGCCTAGGCCACCGACCGGGTCCACGACGCCGCACTTCTTGGCGCTGCCGCCCGTCGAGCCACCCTTTGCGCCGCAGCCCTTGCCGATGGGCGTGGTGCCCCCGCCGCTGTCGGTCGTGCCGGCCACGTTGGGCGCACCCGGGGTCGGCGCCAGGTCGGCCTGCAGGTCGTTGGCGCTGATGTCCGTGTCCTGGCCGTCGGGGATACGCCCGGCGCTGCGCCCGCTGCTGGGCATGGCGACCATCGAGTACTCGCCGCGGTCGTCCATGAGATCGGTGTCCTCGACGTCGGCGAGGGCGTCCCCGTAGAGCACCGTGTCCTGGACCGTCGCCTCGCAGTCGACCAGCCGCACACCGTCGGGGGCCTTGCTGGCGTTGCCCAGCGACAGCGAGCTGGCGATGAGGTCGCCCGGCACGTTGGTGCCCCCGATGAGCAGGAAGGCGCCGGGCTGCAGCTCGATGCCGCCGGGGAAGGTGAAGTCCGTGCCCCAGCTGCTGGTGCCCGTCTCGATGGTCCAGCCGTCCAGGCGCTGGGCGGCGTCACCGGCGTTGTACAGCTCCACCCACTCGTTGCCGGTGTCGGTGCTGTCGGGGTTCGGGAAGATCTCGTTGACCTTCACCGTGCTCGTCCCGGCGCTGCAGATCACCGGCTCGATGACCGGGTTGGCGGCGCCCGGGGTGGGCGACTCCGAGATGACCCAGTCCGTGCCCGATGCGTCGGTGTCGTAGCCGTCCTGGACGCGCTGCAGGGTCTCGCCGTCGCCCGGCTTGGGGGCCAGCGAGCTCGCGACGGCCAGGGTGTCGTCGGTCCACTCGTCGCTGTTGGGGCTGCCGTAGACGACCGTGTCGGCCACGCCGTTGCCGCAGTGGCGAAGCTGGAGGCGGTCGCTGTTGGAGGAGGCGGCGCCCATGTCCATGGTCACGACCAGGTCGACGTTCTCGGCGCCCTTCTCGCCCACGACCAGGTGGTCACCCGGCGCGATCTCGACCAGGCCCGAGATGTCGATGGTCTTCTCGCTGCTCGGCGAGGTGCCGTAGCGCAGGCTCCAGCCGTCCAGCGCGTAGGTCTCGGTCCCGGCGTTGAACAGCTCGATCCACTCCGGCGCCTCATCCGTGGCGTCCTTGGGCTTGGCCGGGTTGGGGATGAACTCGTTGATCTTGACCTGGTCCATGCCGGCGCAGTCGGTCTCGCCGCTGGCCGCGTTGCTCAGGCCGGGGGTCGGGTACTCGAAGCCGGTGAAGTCGGTCGCGCAGTCGTTGGTGTCGACCCCGTCCTTGACCCGGCCGATGCTGCGGCCGGCAGCGGGCACGCCCCCGCTGGTCGCCAGCAGGCCGTCCTCGTTGAGCCAGCCCAGGTCGTTGGTGCCGCCGTAGACCGCGATGTCGACCGCGGCCCCGTCGCACTCCAGCACGACCTCGTCCACGCTGCTCGTGTCGTTGCCCAGGTCCAGATCGGCCACGACGTCGGCCTCGGGCACCGCCGACTCGCCCACGACCAGGAAGTCGCCCGCCAGGATCCAGGTGTCCGTCGGCAGCGTGATGGCCCGCGAGGAGGCCTCGGACTTGCGGTTGATGAGGGTCCAGCCCGACAGGTCGATGTCGGCACCCGAGGGGTTGTACAGCTCCACCCACTCGTAGCCGTCGTCACCGCCTTCGCTGGCCGGGTCGGGCAGGTACTCGTTGATCACCACGTCCAGGGCCGAGCAGTCGGCCGTGCCGCCGCCGCCACCGGTGTCCCCGCCGCTGCCCGCCACGTTCTCGGCCCCGGGGGTCGGCGTCGAGGAGTCGACGAAGTCGCTGGTGTCGTCGGTGTCCCGGCAGTCCGGCAGCCGGGCCAGGCTGTGGCCCTCGACCACGTCGGGCAGCAGCTCGGTGGCGGCCTCGCCCCCGTCGTCGAAGAGCCCGTTGCTGTTGGGGCTGTCGTAGATCACCGTGTCCTGGACCAGGCCCGCGCTGTCGCTCAGGCGCACGCCGTCGCTCTCGGTGCCGCCGTTCTGCATGGTTCCGACCAGCGCATAGGGCGAGCCGGCGCCGATGAGCAGGTGCTGCCCGGGGGAGATGCTGATCGCAGGGAAGGTGTAGATCGAGGCGAAGCTGGTGCCGGCGGCTTCGAGGTTCCAGCCCGTGAGGTCGACCTCGCTGGTGCCGCGGTTGCACAGCTCCACCCACTCCGCACCCGTGTCGGTGCCGGTGGGGTCGTAGAGGACCTCGTTGAGGACGACGTCACCTGCAAAAGCAGAGCGGACGGCGAGGATGGCCAGCAGCATCGACGAACCTCCCGGCCGGCGACGGCTGCGCCTGCAGTCACACCGGCCCTGGCAGCGCGCACCTTAGCCGAGACGGCGCCGGCCAGAGGGGCGAGGGCGCGGCAGCCAGGTTGCGGACGCGTGAAATGCGGCCTGCCCGGTCCGAGCGGGTCGCTCAGGCCCGCCGACTGGCCCCGGGGGGGATGCCCGGCGACAAGGGGTCCACGCCGTTGTTGAAGGGCGTCGGGAAGACGTCGATCTCGTAGTGCCAGGGCCCCACCCGGGTCACCGTGAAGCGGCGCCACTTCTGCTCGACGTGGGGGTCCTGCCCGCTGAACACCGCCGCCACATTGGTCACCGGCGGGCCATCGACCCAGCCCGCGATGCGGTGGTCCATCCACGGCTCGGCGCGCGCGTCGACGGTCACCCGCAGCGGCTTGCCCGCCGCAGTGGCGCCCGTGAGGGCCTGGACGTACTCCCGGACTGTCTGACCCGTCTGGAACTTCTCGAGCACCACCTGCCGCATCGGGGCACCTCTCCGCGCTACGATGGCCGCCCGGCCTCGGGGGCCGCCTTGGAGCGCCCGGGCTATCACGTCCGGCCGGCCGCGTCGCCGGACGGAGTGTCCCGCCCCCAGGCGCAGTTCCCCAAAGGGCCCGCTTCCAGGGCCCGCCTCCCGCTTCTCCGGATGCGCCCGTGGCAGAAGTCACCAGCACCATCGCGCCGCCGAACCCGCGCCAGATCCACCTGCCCCGGGCCCGCCTCGCCTGCGAAGCCGGTGCCGAGCACGGACAGAGCTGGCAGGTCGACCGCGACGTGATCCAGATCGGCGCCCTGCAGAGCGGCGACGTCGTGCTCACCGACCCCACGGTCTCCCGACGCCACGCCGAGATCGTGCGCACCTCCTCGGGCGTGCTGCTGCGGGACCTCGGCTCCACCAACGGCACCTTCGTCGGGCCCGTCAAAATCCGCGAGGTCTACCTCGCCCCCGAGACCCGTTTCCGCGTCGGCCGCACCGAGCTGGTCTTCACGCCTGAGGACGAGGTCATCGACGTGACCCCCTCGGTCGAGGACCACTTCGAGGGCCTGGTCGGCGCCAGCGTCGCCATGCGCGAGGTCTTCGGCATCCTGGCGCGGGTCGCGCCGACCCAGCTCACGGTCCTGATCACCGGCGAGACCGGCACCGGAAAGGAGCTGGCCAGCCGCGCCGTACACGCCCGCAGCCACCGGCCCCGCGGCCCCTTCGTCGTCTTCGACTGCGGCGCCGCCCCCGACAACCTGATCGAGAGCGAGCTCTTCGGTCACCAGCGGGGCGCCTTCACCGGCGCCGTCGACGCCCGGCCCGGCGTCTTCGAGCTGGCCGACGGCGGCACCATCTTCCTGGACGAGATCGGCGAGCTGCCGCTGGACCTGCAGCCCAAGCTGCTGCGTGTCCTGGAGCAGCGCGAGGTCCGGCGGGTCGGCGGCACCAAGACCAAGTCCATCGACGTCCGCGTCGTCGCCGCCACCAACCGCAAGCTGCGGGACGAGGTCGCGGCCGGCCGCTTCCGCGAGGACCTGTACTACCGCCTGGCCGTCGTCGAGCTGGCCCTGCCGCCCCTGCGGTCCCGGCTGACCGACCTGCCCCTGCTCTGCCAGCACCTGCTGCGCCGGGCCGATCTCAGCGGCCGCGTCATGGGCATCGCGCCAGAGGTCATCGCGATCTTCGAGGCCTACCACTGGCCGGGCAACGTCCGCGAGCTGGCCAACGTCGTCGAGCGCGCCATCCCCTTCAGCCGCACCGAGCGCGTCACCATCGACGCGCTGCCCGAGGCCCTGCGGGCCGCCGCCGACAGCCGCCGCACCCGCTCCACCCCCAGCGCCACCCTGGTGTCCCAGACCACCGTCGCGGCCGAGGCCGGCCAGCAGCTCGGCGAGATGCCCTTCAAGGACGCCAAGGACCAGATGGTCGAGGCCTTCGAGCGCGAGTACCTGCTCGACCTGCTGGAGCGGCACGAGGGCAACGTCAGCAAGGCCGCCCGGGCCGCCGACATGGACCGCAAGTCGATCACGCGCCTGATGAAGAAGCACGGTATCGGCCGGCCGAGCTAGGTGCGACCATGATCTCCGCATCGACAGCGGGATGTACGGCGGGATGTACGGCGGCGGCTTCGTCACCTGCCTGGCCGACGCCAGGACGCTGCGGCGCCTGGGCGAGGGCGAGGGCGAGGGCGAGGGCGAGGACGAGGGCGAGGGCGAGGGCGAGGACGAGGGCGAGGACGAGGGCGAGGGCGAGGGCGAGGGCGAGGCCCCGGGCAGGGGCGAGTACGAGCTGCTGCCCGGCGACGCCCCGAGCACGGCCGGCGTGCGGTCCTTCCGGCTCTTCGTGAGGGAGGGGGCGGGGCTGGAGCAGGGGCTGGCCACGATCCGGGCGCAGGCGCAGGCGCAGGCGCAGGCGCAGGCGCAGGCGCAGGCGCAGGCGCAGGAGCGGGGGCCTCGCTGAGTGACCGCCCCGGGATCGACGCGCCCGGCATACGCGAATCGCTCCGCCCCCCTGACAAACCACCCCGACGCGCACACCATGACAGTGGGAGCCCATGACCATGACGCTGCTCCTGCTGGTCCTGTCCTGCACCCCCCCCCCGCGAAGCCGCGCGGCCGGTCGACCCGCTCCAGCGGGCGCGCGAGGTGCTGCCCGCGGTCGTCCTGCTCGTCCAGGACGATCCCCAGGCGGGGCTGCGCTGGGGGGCCGGCGTCATCGTGGACGCCCAGGGCCATGTGCTCACCAACCAGCACGTCGTGGCAGGCCCGGGCGCGCTGCAGGCCCTGACCTGGCGGGCGGATCGGGTCAGCTACTCTCCCCTCGACGGCGGGCTGCGACGGACCCTCTTCGAGCACGAGCGCGAGCAGGTCCCAGCCACGGTCGAGCGTGAGGATCCCTCGCTGGACCTGGCCCTGGTGAAGCTCGACACCGACACCTCGGCCCTGGCCGTGGCCCAGCCCTGCACGCGCCCCGTCGCGCCGGGCGACCGGGGTCGTGGCGCTGGGTCACCCCCTGGGCGCGCTCTGGTCCATCACCTCCGGGGTCGTCTCCGCCGTACACCAGGGCGCGATCCAGCATGACGCGCCCCTGAACCCCGGCAGCTCGGGCGGGCCCCTGCTGGAGGAGGATGGCTGCCTGCTCGGCATCCACTCGACCAAGCTCTTCGGCGAGGCCGAGGGCGTGGGCTTCGCGCGGCCCGTCAGCCTGGCCATGCGCGTGGTGGGGGAGGGCGCCGACGAGCTGGCGATGGACCTGTCCTCGCCCGCGTCGGCGGCCCGCTCCTGCCTGCGGGCCCAGGAGCTGGCCTCTCGCGCGGTGTTGGAGTGCTACGACTGGGACCACCGGCTGGCCATCGTCCACCAGGCGGCACAGCAGGTCGAGGCGCTGGGCCTGCTGCCTCCGGGCATGGTCGCCCGCCAGCTCGCAGCCGAGGGCGGGGACGCCGAGGAGCTCGCCCGGATGAAGCGCGGCATGCTCCACTACTTCCTCTCCCTCCAGGACGAAGCGGTGGACGAGCCCGAGCTGGCGGCCATGCCCCCCGCCTCGCTCATCGGGCGCCTGGGCATCGACGGGCAGCAGCTCCAGGAGCAGCGCGCCGCCCTCATCGAGCGCCAGGCAGGCCTGCGACTCCAGGGGTCCCAGCGGGTGCAGGCGGACAACGACCTGCCCCTGGAGGACGACGTCGGAGAGTCGGCCCGCCAGCTGGTGCGCGGCGGCACCCGCATCGACGACGTGGAACCGGTCGGCCCCGACCTGGCCTGGGTCGCGATCAGCGGCCGCAACCCCGACGAGTCCGCGTCCCACTGGTCCGAGCTGTACAGGCGGCAGCAGGACGGCACCTGGCGGCAGCTCGATCCGGTGTTGCCGACGCACCTGGACTCGCTGCCCGCCGGCTGGAGCCGCCCCCTGTCCAGCCTGGACGCCGCCCTGACGAGCCACCAGCTCGAGATCCTGGGCCAGGTGATCTGGAGCCAGGCGACCCAGGCGGGGCGGATCGCGGCCCGGCAGGCGATCGCCGCCAGCGAGGACCAGGCCGCGCCCTGGGGCAAGGCGGCGGGTCCCCCCGTGGCCGGAACCCCGGCGACCGGAACCCCGGCGGCCGGAACCCCCGTGACCGGCACGGCGGCCCCCGAGGGGATCGAGCGTGGCGAGGCCGTCGGCCAGGCGCTCTGAGGCCCGCCCCCGACCCGCTGCCCCCGCCAGGCCCCGGCGGGCCCCGCCAGGCCCCGCCAGGCCCCGGCACGGATTAGCCCCTGCCCCATCGCGCCCCCCATCGCCACGCTGCGCGAGCCGCCGCGGCCCGCAGAGGTCCCATGATCGACATCGCCCCCTACGCCGGTCCCGTCGTCATCACCCTGGCCTATGTGGTGCTGTACTACGCCTTCCAGGTCAACGTGGCGCGGGCCAAGACGCAGCTGTCCCGCGAGTACACCGCCCGCGGGGAGCGGTTCGATCGCTACTTCAGCCACGACCGGCAGATGCTGGCGGCCGACCGCATCCAGCTCAACATGCTCGAGCACATGCCGCCCTTCCTGGTCCTGCTCTGGCTCGTCGCGGTCTTCGTCAGCCCGACCCGCGCCACCATCGCCGGTGGCGTCTACGTCGCCGCGCGCACCCTGTACCCCCTGCTCATGGGCAACCGCTTGGGCCGGGGTATCCGCAGCGTGGTGCTGGTGTCCACCGTGCCCGGCTACCTGGTGCTCGCCTGGTTGTTGGGCGAGCTGGTCACTGCATTGCTGCGCTGAGGCGGGCAAGGAGGCTGCGATGTCCGGAACGATGCGCGTGATGGGTGCGACCGCCGAGGGCGTCGCGCTGGGCGAGCTGCCCGTGCCCGTCCCCGGTCCCGGCGAGCTGCGCGTGAAGGTGGTCGCGTCGGCGGTCAACGCGGCCGAGGAGAAGCTCACCAGCGGCGCCTTCGCCGGCCGCTTCTTGCACGTGCGGACCTCGCCCCTGGTGCTGGGCTGGGACTTCTCGGGCACCGTCGACGCCCTGGGCCCCGGCGTGGACGACCTGGAGCCGGGGGCCGGCGTCTGGGGCCACCTGGCCTACGCCTCCTCCCAGCGGCAGGGCGCCTTCGCCGAGTACATCACCGTGCCTCGGAGCGCGGTCGCCCTGCTGCCCGCCCAGGTCCCGCACCACGTGGCGGCGGCCGCGGCCACCGTCGCGATGACCAGCCTGCAGTCCCTGCGCGATCTCGGTGGGCTGGCAGAGGGCCGCAAGGCGCTGATCATCGGCGCGGGCGGCGGCGTGGGCGCCGTGGCGGTCGGCATCGCGAAGCGCCTGGGCGGCCACGTCACCGCCGTGTGCAGCACCCGGGACGTGGAGCGGGTCCGGGCACTGGGCGCCGACCAGGTCATCGACCGGAAGCAGTCCGATCCCTTCGCGGCCGAGGCCGCCTACGACGTCGTGTTCGACACCCCCGCCGTGCACTCCTACGCCCGCAGCGTGCGGTCCTTGCGACCCGGCGGCTGCTACGTCACCACCCTGCCCGACGCCGCCTGGGTCACGGGCATGGCCCGCGCCCTGTTCAGCTCCAAGCGCTGCGCCTTCGTCCAGGTGGCGTCGCGGCGGGCCGACCTGGAGCTGGTCGGCGCCTGGCTCCAGGACGGGCTGCGGGTGCCCATCGACTCGCGCCACCGCATCGCCGACCTGGGCGCCGCGCTGAAGCGCCAGTCGGAGCGGGACCGGGTCGGCCGGGTCGTCGTCGACGTGGGGGGGGGCTGGCCGGCCTGAACGGCGGACCAATCAAGCGAGGCGACGCATCCTCAGCGCCACCACCCTCGCTTGTGCGGTCCCTCGCGCACCAGCACCTCGCCGCGCAGGGCCGCCTCGGCGACCTCCAGCAGGGCCGCCTCGTCACCGAGGTAGCCGTCCGCCAGCGAGGCATCCAGCGCGCTCTCGGGCTCCGACAGCCGACCGTGCGGGTCGTACAACACGACCCGGGCCACGGATCCTGCGTCGGTCTTCATGGCCCGACAGGCGCGCAACGCCTCGCCCTGCTTGCCGCGTGGCACCGCCAGCAGCACCAGGGCGGGGTGCAGGCGGCGGGCCTCGCGCACCGGGTCCTGGCCGGACTCCAGGGCGTGGACCTCGAAGGCGTCCCGCAGGGCAGCGACCAGCTTCAGGCGCTCGTGGGCCGCCGGGACGGCGACGAGCAGCCGCGGCCGATCGCTCACCCGCGCTCCCGGATGATGGCTTCCAACACGGGGACCTCGACGGGGTGCCCGGTGAACAGCTCAAATGCCAGCGAGGCCTGGTGGACCAGCATGCCCAGGCCCGTGTGGAAGTGCAGGCCCAGGGCGGCGCAGGCGGCCTGCTGCGGGGGGTCGGGCATCCAGTAGTTGATGTCGACCCAGGTGGCGCCGGGGGAGAGGACCGCGGGATCGAGGGCCGACACGGCGCGGGCGCCGTCCCCCGAGGTGCAGTTGACGACCAGGTGGGCGCCGGCGGCGGCCTGGGCGAAGGTCTCGGGCCGCAGGGGCAGGGCCGACAGCTCGTGGTGGCCGAAGCGGCGCTCCAGGGCGCCGCGGGCGACGACGGCCCGGGACAGGGTGCGGTTGAGGATGGCGACCGAAGCGGCGCCGCGCTCCAGCAGGGCCGAGGCCACGGCGCGACCGGCCCCCCCGGCGCCCAGCACGACCGCGCGCAGGCCGCCCAGGCTGAGGCCCTGCAGCTCCAGGTAGCGGATCAGGCCCTCACCATCGGTGTTGTAGCCGCGCAAAGCGCCGCCATTGTGGATGACGACGTTGACCGCGCCCGCCTCCTCTGCCGCGACGGTCATGTCGTCGAGCTGGGGCAGGACCTGCTCCTTGAAGGGCACGGTCAGGTTGACGCCCACCAGGTCCAGGGTGCGGATGGCGTCGGCGACGCGCTCGGCCCGGGCCGGCGGCACGTCGAAAGCCAGGTAGACGGCGTCGATGCCGTAGCGATCGAAGAGCTCGTTGTACATGGCCGGCGACAGGGAGTGCCGGACGGGGTGGCCGATCAGGCCGTAGACGCGGGTGCGGGCAGTGATCACGCGTCCGCCAGCAGGGCGCGCGCCGCGTCCACGTCCTGACGGATCCGGGCCACCAGGGCGTCGGCGTCGGGGAAGCGCTGCTCGCCGCGGATGCGCCCGACGAAGCCGACCCGGAGCTCGCGACCGTAGAGGTCGGGCGCCCCCTCGATCAGGTGGACCTCGAGCAGCACATGATCTCCGTCGAAGGTGGGGCGCACGCCCAGGTTGGCGACGCCGTCCAGGTCCGGCCCCCCGTCCACCTGCACCCGCACCGCGTAGACCCCGCGGGCTGGTAGGAGCTGGGCTTCGGTCTCGACGTTGGCGGTGGGGAAGCCGATGGTGCGGCCGCGCTGGTCGCCGGGGACCACCGTGCCGCGCACGAAGTGGCAGCGGCCGAGGAGCTCGCGGGCCAAGGCGACGTCGCCGGCGCTCACCCGCTCGCGGATGGTCGAGGAGCTCACGACCTGGTCCCCGATGCGGGCCGCCTCGACCTGCTCGACGGGCAGCGCGGGCAGCAGCTCCCGCAGCAGGGCGACGTCCCCGGCCCGGGCCCGGCCGAAGCGGAAGTCGTAGCCGACGACCAGGGCGCGGGTCCGCAGGCGGTGGCCCAGGACCTCGGTCGCAAACCACTCGGCGGGGTGCTGGGCGAAGGAGCGGGTGAAGGGCTCGACCACGACGGCGTCGACCCCCGCCTGCCCCAGCAGCTGCACCTTGTCCGACCAGGACAGGATCCGGGGCAGGACCTGGCTGGGGGCCAGCACGGAGCGAGGGGAGGGCTCGAAGGTGTAGACCACAGCGGGCGCGCCGGCCTGCCGGGCCCGGGCCACCAGGCGCTCCAGCAGGTGCCGGTGGCCCAGGTGTACGCCGTCGAAGTTGCCGATGGTCACGACGGGACCAAGCCCGTCGAGCGGGTAGGCAGCGCTGCCGGCAATGACCTCGGGCATCCGGCGGGCCTATCGCATTTGGAGACGCGGAACCCCCCCCGCCCGACCGCAGGGCTATCCTACCGCCGCCCCCGCCCCTGCCAGGGAGATCTCGTGCGCATACTCATCGCAGACAAGCTCGCCCCCCACGTCGCCGACGCCCTCGAAGACCAGGGCTGCGCCGTCACCACTGACCCGACCCTGAAGGAGGAGGAGCTGCGCCAGGCCATCGCGCGCCTGGACCCCGACGTGCTGGTGGTCCGCAGCACCCAGGTCAAGGCCGAGCACCTGCGGGCCGGCCGCAGCCTGTCCCTGGTGATCCGGGCCGGCGCCGGCGTGAACACCATCGCCCTGGACGAAGCCAGCGCCCGCGGCATCCAGGTCGCCAACTGCCCCGGCAAGAACGCCGTCGCCGTGGCCGAGCTGGCCATCGGCCACCTGGTCAACCTGGACCGCCGCATCGCCGACAACGTCGCCGACCTGCGGGCCGGGTTGTGGCGCAAGAAGGAGTACGGCCGGGCCCGCGGGCTGGCCGGCCGCACCCTGGCGGTGCTGGGCTGCGGCGAGATCGGCCGGGCCGTGATCCGCCGCGCCCTGGCCATGGAGATGAAGGTCCGGGCCTGGAGCATCGAGCTGACGCCCGAGCTGGCCCGGGGCCTCGGGGTCGAGCACGCCGCCACGCCGCTGGACGCCTGTCGTGGCGCCGACGCGCTGACCATCCACCTGGCCCTGGTCCCCGAGACCCGCGGCCTGGTCGACAGCCGCCTGCTCGAAGCCCTGCGGCCCGGCGCCCTGGTGGTGAACACCAGCCGCGGTGGCCTGGTGGACCAGGAGGCCCTGGTCCGGGTCATCGAGAGCCGCGGCCTGCGGGCCGGTCTGGACGTCTTCGCCGAGGAGCCCGCTGCCGCCGAGGCGCCCTTCCCCTACGCCATCGCCCAGAACCCGGCGGTCTACGGCACCCACCACATCGGCGCGAGCACCGACCAGGCCGAGGAGGCCGTCGGCGACGAGGTCGTACACATCGTCGGCACCTACCTGCAGTCCGGGCAGGTCCCCCACTGCGTGAACCTGGCCGAGCGCAGCCAGGCCACGCACCTGCTGGTGGTGCGGCACCGCGACGAGGTCGGCGTGCTGGCCGGCGTCCTGGAGGTCCTGCGCGAGGCGGGCATCAACGTGCAGGAGATGGAGAACGCCATCTTCTCCGGCGGCGGCGCGGCCCGGGCCCGGATCCAGCTCGAAGCGGCCCCCCCCGCCGCGGTCCTGGCCCGCCTGGACGCCCACCCCGCGATCTTCGCCACGTCCCTCGTGGCGCTGGATAGCTGAGGGGTGCAGCCCTGCCCTCGCCCTGCCCTCTCCCCCGGTCACCGGACCTCGGAGCCCCCTCATGTCCCGCAGCCACAACTTCTCGGCGGGCCCCGCCGCCCTCCCCCTCTCCGTCGTCGAGGAGATCCAGGCCGCCTTGCCCGAGTTCATGGGCATGGGCGCCGGCATCATGGAGATCAGCCACCGCAGCAAGCAGTTCGAGGGGGTGGTGGCCTCGGCCGTCGCTCGCCTGGGCCGCCTGCTGGGCGTGCCCGCGGACTACCGGATCGTCTTCCTGCAAGGCGGCGCCAGCCTGCAGTTCGCCATGGTGCCCCTGAACCTGCTGGGCGGAGACGGCCGCACCGCGACGGCCAGCGCCGACTACCACCTGACCGGGACCTGGTCGAACAAGGCCCTGAAAGAGGCGAAGCGCTTCGGCGACGCCGTAGGCACCTGGGACGACAAGGCCGGCGGCTACACCCGCGTGCCACGCGCCGACGAGGTCCCGGTGCGCCCCGGCGTCCGCTACCTCCACTACACGACGAACAACACCATCGCCGGCACGCAGTACCCCGCGGTTCCCCAGGCCCCCGTGCCCCTGGTGGCCGACATGTCGAGCGACATCTGCAGCCGCCCCATCGACGTCGCCGCCCACGCGCTCATCTACGCCGGCGCCCAGAAGAACCTGGGCCCCAGCGGTGTGACCGCCGTGATCCTGTCCCCCTGGGCCATCGAGCAGTCGCGCCAGACCGGCGCCACCCGCCCCGGCGGCCTGCCGAGCATGCTCGACTACTCCGTCGCCGTCGACAACGACAGCATGTACAACACCCCCAACACCTTCGGGATCTTCGCCCTGGAGCGGGTGCTGGCCTGGGTCGAGGCCGCCGGCGGCATGCCCGCCATGGAGGCACGCAACCGCCGCAAGGCGGAGATCCTCTACGCCGAGCTGGACCGCAGCGACTTCTGGCGCCCCCACGCCCAGCTCGACAGTCGGAGCTGGATGAACATCACCTGGCGCCTGCCCACGCCCGAGCTCGAGGCCGCCTTCGTCCAGCAGGCCACGGCCGCTGGCCTGGTCGGACTCAAGGGCCACCGCTCCGTCGGCGGCATCCGGGCCAGCCTGTACAACGCGGTCGAGCCAGCCAGCGTCCAGGCCCTGGTCAGCTTCATGCAGGCCTTCGAAGCGAGCCAGGGCTGAGCATGCGCGTCGTCCTGCTGTCCCCCGGCTACCCCGAGGAGATGCAGCGCTTCACGCGCGGCCTCTCCGAGGTGGGGGCGACCATCATCGGTGCCGGGGACCAGCCCCTGGAGAGCCTCCCGGCGGACACCCGGCGCCGCCTGTCCGGCTATGTGCGCCTGCCCGGCTTCGCCGATGAGCAGGCCGCCACGCGGACCCTGGTCGCGGCCCTGCACGGCCAGGGGGTCAATCGGATCGAGGCCCTGTGGGAGCCCGTGGTGCTGCTGGCCGCGCGGATGCGCGCCACCCTGGGCGTGCAGGGCATGTCCTACGACACCGTCATGGGCTTCCGCGACAAGCAGCTCATGAAGGAGCGGGCCGCCGCCGGTGGCTGCCGCGTGCCCCGCAGCCACCGGGCCACAACCCGCCAGCAAGCAATGGAAGCCGCCCAGGAGCTGGGCTTCCCGCTGGTGGTCAAGCCCATCGCCGGGGCCGGTACCGCCACGACCTGGCGGGTGGACAGTTCCGAGCAGCTCACCCAGCGCCTGGACCAGCTCCTGGAGGTGCCCGAGATCAGCGTCGAGGAGTTCATCACCGGTGAGGAGCTGACCTGGGACGCCCTGTGCGTCGATGGTCGCCCGGTCCTGGACAGTGTCACCCAGTACTTCCCGCCGCCGCTGATCTCGCGGAACGAGGAGTGGGTCAGCCCCGCCCAGCTCACCTACCAGGACCCGGCCCAGCCGGCCCTGCAGCCGGGCATCGCCCTGGGTCACCAGGTCATCGCCGCCCTGGGCATGCAGACCGGGATCGTCCACATGGAGTGGTTCCGCACGCCGTCGGGAGAGGCCGTGCTGGGCGAGATCGCCTGCCGCCCCGGCGGGGGCCGGCTCATGGACATGATCGACTGGGCCAACGACATCGACATCTACCGGGCCTGGGCCCAGGCCTGCTGGACCGGCACCATCGACCAGGTGGCCCAGCGCCGCTACCACGTCGCGGCCATCTTCAAGCGGGCCCTGGGCCAGGGGCGGATCGTGCAGATCACCGGCGCCCAGGACATCCGCCGGGAGCTGGGTCCCCACCTGGTCGCCGACGAGCTGCTGCCCATCGGCGCCCCTCGCCGGGACTGGAAGCAGACCCTGCTCGGCGACGGCTGGATGGCCGTGCGCCACCCCGACCTGGACACCTGCAAGGCCATGATGCGGCGCATCGTGGGCGAGGTCCGACTGTTTGCGGGCTGAGGGAGCGGCGGGGGAGCCGGGAGGGCAAGGACCGGGCCCCTCAGGGCACGCCCACGTCACACACCACCGGGCGGTGGTCGAAGTACACGGCGTCGATCACGGCGTCGTGCTCCACGCCCGCGCTGTCGCTTGATGCACCGCTCAGGCCGGCGTACCAGCAGGAGCCCTGCCAGGCGTCGGACATGACGTGGTCGATGTCCGCCAGCCCCTGGTAGGACAGGGGCGCGTCGGGGCCGACCTGGGTGATGAAGTGGAAGGCGTGGCCCTGGCCCACGAAGTCCGTCCACCGCGCGGCGCTGGCGTCCCAGTCCGCCCAGCGGCCCGGGTCGGTGTTCAGATCACCCATGACCAGGTTCCGGCTGCCGTTCGCCGCCGGCTCGCCGTCGCCCAGGTCCACGAAGACCTGCTCGACCTGCTTCACCCGGCAGGCGGCATCGTCCGGCGTCACGCCCGAGGATCCGTGCACATTGACCAGGGTGAAGCGGCCACCGTCCACCTGCTCCACCACCCCGCGGCCGACCCGGGCGCCGGAGCCGCCGCCATCGATGGTGCTGCCCGTGATCCCCTCCAGGCAGAAGTCGTCCTCGCAGCCGGCGAAGCTGCCCACCCGGCGGTCGACGGCGGCGCACTTGTCGGGCTTGCCCAGGTTGCAGGCGACCTGCCAGCCCGCGCCCACCAGCACCTGGGCCACCGTCGGGTCGCCGGGCTGCCAGTCCTCGCAGACGAAGCCGACCCGGTCCTCCTCGGGGATGTCGGCGCAGGCATCCGACCAGAAGATCTCCTGGAAGGTGACCAGGTCGGGCCCGGTCTGGTCCAGGAAGGCAGTCACGGCCTACACGGCCGGGGTCCAGGCCAGGCCGTTGCCGTACCAGGCGTCGGAGATCGCGGCGTCGGCCGAGGAGTAGCCGTCCTCGGGCGGGCCGTCGTGGTCCAGGCCTAGGCTGGTGCCGGTGTTGAAGGTGAGCACCCGCAGGGGCGCGGTGCCGCCGCCGGTCTCGCCGCCCCCCGACGGGGGCGAGGTGCAGGCCAGCCGGGTCAGGCAGAGGGCAGGGGCGAAGAGGGCGTTCAGGGGCACGCCAGCGAGCATGGCGCCTGCCGGCCGGTCCGAGCGCCCGCTACACGCCGTCGCAGGCACCTGCCCCGGGGCCTTGCCGTGGCGAGCTTGTTTCTTTCGGAGGTCCCACTCCCGGCACCCGCACCAGCACCCGCACCAGCACCAGCACCAGCACCAGAGGGAGGCAAGATGCCCCTCGACCCGACGCAGGCCTGGCCACCCGTCAACAAGGACGTGGCGAGCCTGCCCGTCCGCCCAAACCTGCTCGACTACCCGGAGGCCTGCCGCAGCTTCACCTGGGAGCGGGCCCGCCAGGGCATCAGCGGCCTGCCGGGCGGGGGGCTGAACATTGCCCACGAGGCCGTCGATCGCCACGCCACCGCGGCCGAGGGCACCAGGTCGCCCTGGTCTGGCTGGGTCGGGACGGCGGCCGCCGCGAGCTGAGCTGGAACGAGCTGCGCGACGGCACCGGGGCCTTCGCCGGGGCCCTGCACGCGCTGGGGCTGGACCGCGGGGACCGTGTCTTCCTGTTCCTGCCCCGCCTGCCCGAGCTGTACCTGGCCTTGCTGGGCGCGCTCAAGGGCGGCTTCGTCGCTTGCCCCCTGTTCAGCGCCTTCGGCCCCGAGCCCATCCAGCAGCGCATGGAGATCGGCGAGGGGTGCGTGCTGGTCACGACGCCGGCCCTGTACCGCCGCAAGGTGGCGGCCATCCGCGACCGCCTGCCCGCCTTGCAGCACATCATCCTGGTGGGCGAGGGCGGCGGCCCCGTGCCTCCCGAGCAGCTCCCGCCCGGCACCCTCGACCTGGCCACCCTGCTGTCCCACGCTGATCCCTGGACGCCCTGCGCCCTCACCGGCCCCGAGGACATGGCCCTGCTGCACTTCACCAGCGGCACCACCGGCAAGCCCAAGGGCGCCGTTCACGTGCACCAGGCCGTCGTCTACCACCACGACAGCGCCGCCATGGCCCTGGGCCTGCCGATCCACGACAACTGGTGGCAGACCGAGACCGGCGGCATCATGACTGCCATTCCTGACTTCAGCCGGTCTTTTGGCGTGACTTTCCATTGAGATAGTGCGCGACAGGGACTTACATCATCTTGACACGTCAAGACTAGACTTTTCCACAAGCATCGGTGAGCAATGGGGAGGGCAAGTGCTCGCCGCCCACCTCTTCCTCTCCGCACCGAGGTTCTCCGATGCCTCCCACCGC
>Ga0210033_1001929_pt1 | contig 18373 bp, 14 predicted proteins | sample CryGeymeta201501_FD_185465 | JGI IMG/M metagenome (GOLD analysis project Ga0210033, IMG submission 185465) | Groundwater microbial communities from Crystal Geyser aquifers in Utah, USA - Crystal Geyser metaG 2015-01 (SPAdes) (version 2) | ecosystem: Environmental > Aquatic > Deep subsurface >... | reverse complement strand
GGATTTCTCTGCCAAGAAAATCTCGTAATGAATGGATGCTACACGCGCCAAGCGGGAACGCGCGTACAGGACTTACTTACATTAAAGCCATTTGCAGATCAGTTTGTCGGTGAGTATTTCGAAGATACATACACCGCCTATGATCAACAGTTCAGTTTTCAAAATCCGATTGATCCGAAGTCAACTATTTGCACATCCGCAGCAAATGAAACTGTTGCAGATCAATACGCGGTATACGACGCAGAACTCGGTGCGCTCTTTACGCAATATCAATGTACGAGCGGTCATACACAAATGAAAAATGGATTGTATAACGCGGGCGTTGATCTCAGTTTAAAACAAGCGCCATCTCAGAAGCTTTTACAAACGCTCAGAACAATCGGCTTTGTTTGCGCAAGCGAAGGAGAGAGCGAAGAACTTTGTACACATTGGAAATTGCTTGGAGCGGTGCCCATCAAACGGCTTATTCATCTTGAGCCTTACACGGCGGAAGTAAACCGAACGGACTGTGTGAATTGTGGGTAGCAGTCCTCCGGTGCCGACAAACACGTGAGTCGGCACGGGTGGATAACCTCCCCCGGTTGGAAGATGTTCTTTCAACAACTGAAGAAGATAGAGGAGTGTCATCATGTCACATCTACGTTTGCTGGTTCTGTTGTGCGCAAGCTTCGTTCTCGCATCTTGCGTCAGTAACGAAACCAAAGTCGGCGGTTCTTTGGAACGTGTCGTTTCGGGTGATTGGGCAGCTCGCTTTGCGGATGATCCCACTGCCCATTTGGTGAGCCTTCCGCCGGGTCGCAGCTTCTTCGATGCTTGGGTGTATCAATTCGGGAGCTCGCCTTCCGAATGGGCTACACGCAACATGGAATGCGGACCCGCGGGCGTATCCATTCTCGAACGGCTTTCGGGTCGTCCGGGTACGAATTGCGCGTATCAAGCGAGTATTGATGGCTGCCCATCGGCGGTTCATTCTGAATGTCGCCAGGTTGGTGCCTGCGGTTCTTCTACGGGATTCACGCAGAATTCCGCACATGGAACCACGGTGTATCAAGTGCGCGATGTATTGAATGGCCTCGGCCTTCCTTCGCGCGCCATTTCCGGAAGCGGCGATGATCAGGTAACTTTTTCCGCTTTGCGTCGCGCCATTGATGCCGATCATCCTATGGTTGTGTCAGTGAATGCCTGCGAGTACCAGAGAGAACTGGATCTCAGCGTGTGTTCACATTCGCATTTCATCGTGGCCTATGGCTACTCGGATCAGTATGTTTACCTGCTTGATCCGGGATATCGAAACGGTCAACGCGCGCGCATTTCCATCAACGCTTTCAATCGAGCCATCGCGCTTGATCCAAGCGGCGTCGAAGTGACACGTCCCGGATTCGAACAATCTCCAAATGCGACCTGGTATCCGCCGGGAAGCCTGCTTTACGCGGATGGCGAGTCTTACTATGTCGTCTCTCCAAATGCAGACGGTTCGCCACGCTTGCGTCATGCATCTTTGCATGCGCTTGAAGCGAATCGTCTCAGCACGGAACGGGCGATTCATGTTTCCCGTGATGTGATTGGATGTTTCGAATCGCTTGGCGAACTCGACTCAACGCAACATTTTCGCGAATACCGCATCGAGACAGGGGAAATCTTCCTCGTCAATCTTGCGGCGCGTGAGCGCTACGTTTTCCTCAACTATGCGGCATATCTTTCTTACAACGGTCGTGAGGAGTGGAGAGCGTCCACTCCAAGCGAAATTGCGGAATGGTCAGCGTATCCGTTGAATGGAACACTCGGCTTTGCGCCGGGAATGTTGATAGCTTCAGACGAGCCGGGCGTAAGCACGGTTTGGGTTGTGAGTTACAACGATCGCGGTCGTATACATCTTCCGATCTTCAACGAAGAAACGGCGCGTATTTATGGGTACGATGTAAGCGACATCGGCTCAAGCCCACTTCGTTCGGCCAGAGCAGCTGCACGAGATTTGGACCTTCTTACGGGGCCAGAGGGGGAAATGATACGCATCGAACTCGCGAGAGATTGTGCGGGAAGACATTGCCTGACGGCAGACGCTTGCTTCGCACATTCGACGCCGGGCGGCATCGACGAAGCCGTCGGTGGCGAACAAGATGGCACCGCGCCCAGCGCTTCAGCATCAGACCCGCCTCCCTCATCCGCATCGGATCGCGACGGAGACGGTCAGCCGGATTCGGAAGACTGTGTGCCAGACGACCCCTCGTCTTACCGCGGAGCTCCTGAGCTTTGCAATGGACAGGACAATAACTGCGACGGAATCCCAGATAACGGAATTCCAGACCGGATGTCGTCAAATAGCTGCGGCGAAATTATTCGCTCCTGTCGAGAAGGCGTCTGGATCATGGCCAGCGGTCGCGATCCGGAACCCGAAGTCTGTAATGGTATCGATGACGACTGCAACGGAAGTGTGGACGAACATGCTTGTCCGCCCACGCCCGATGCATCGGTTCTTGATCCCAACGAAATCCATATCCGTCTTTCAAGCGCGCTCGAAAGCGAGTGCGCCGGCGGATGGGAGATCAACCTTTGGGGCGAATCACCGATTGTGCACACTTCGGCTCCCGGAGCGATGCTTTCGGAATCCGTTGCCACTTGGTCTGGGTGGAGTTCGCTTACCCTTTCATGCCCATCCGGTTCTCCGTATTGGAAAGACTGGTCTTCGCATGCGGGCACGGCAGTTCAAGAAGGGGATTTTCTCGAACTCTCGCTCGGTGGAAGTGACATGCGTTCGCAGGTTCTTGTCTGCACGGACCCGGCAAATCCAAGTGGCGGACAGCGACCTATAATCATGTGGGATCCCGCCATGCGAGGAACTTGCCCCGGCTCTTCTTGAAGCTTCGTCTTCTCTCTTCCTATTTGCCCCAACCTTTTGCTGTATGTGAAAGTGTTGGGGCTTTTGATTGATTTTTTTATAAAACGAAAAGCCCCGCAACAAAATGAAATGTTGCGGGACTAAGTAAGCTCCGTTTAGGGGCTAGGGGTGGAAGAGGGCTACTCTCCGGTGCTCGTTGTTGCAAAAGCACCTGCCATCGAAGGCGAATGCATCGCTTCCGAAAGGTCAGACGCCGAGGTGAGCGACTCGAGCTCACGTATGGTCGCTTTGAAGACTTCGGCATCGAGCAAGCTCTTTTCACGCGCCCGCATGTTGCGGATGCAGGCCGAGGCGAGGTTCACGTAGCTCTCCATGAATGGCGGAGCTTTCTCTTCGAAATACTGCCGGATGAGCTGAGTTGCTTCTTCCTCGATCGTGTCGTTGTTCGACGCGTGGTAGGAAACGATCTCACGGAACACCCGTTCGAACAGCTTGCGGCGCGAGTCCGCAGAGGGGAACCGTTTCGCCATGGGTGGCAGACGGAATTGCCGCGCGACGAAGAGCTCTCGAAAGAGGGGATTCCAAACGCCTTCCTTGAGGAGGTCGCCCGGGTCTCTATCGATGATCACGAGAAACATGAACGGATGGATCCTTTGGGGATTGTTGAAGAACTCGGCAAGCCGTTTCTGCCTGGACTTGGGAAGGCGGGTACCGTCCGGTACCAAAATCGGATCGGGGTTCGACTCTTGCCAAATCCGGCGGTCGAAATCGAGTTCGGTATTCTCGATGACTCGAGGAACGCCGTAGCCTTCGCAGATGATCTTTGCCAGTGCAAGGATCTCATGCCGCTCGTTCGGCGGGGCGACAATCGTCAAACACGGGTTGTTCCCGCGCTGACACCTTTCACCGATCGCGTGAGCGAAACGCCGAAGATACTTGCCTTGGACCTTGATTTGCAGCGGAAGTCCATCCATCGTTTCTCCCATTTTTTTGCACGCTTCCTTTTTCGAACGAGCAGTTTTCTCCGCTCTCGACGTGAGAGCGACAATTCAAACTATAGCTCATCGGTATGGCTGTCAAGTGTTTTTTCAAAGGATTTTAAAGCATTGACAGGCTTATTTTTTCCCTGCATACTCTTGACGCTGACTCGTTCTGGAAGAACGGGTCGATTTTTTGTCAATTTTTACCAATTATTAAGCATATATTATGGCCTCTCCGATTACGCAGGCGATGAAACAAATCGCTGACGAAAAGGGCATTGCCTACGAGTCAGTCCTCGAGACGGTGGAAACCGCGCTTGCGGCTGCCTACCGAAAAGATTTTGGAAATAAAAACCAGAACATCAGAGTCGAATTCGATCCTGAAAAATACGACGGGCATACCGGCGGCATTCGAGTATTTGACGTGAAGTCTGTTGTTGAAGACATGGAGCTCGACGAGAATTATTTTGAACGATTGGAAGCCTCCACAGCTCCGAAACAAGATAAGGACAGACCCCGGGAAAAACCGGAAGAAAAAAAGCCGGAACCGGAAGGAAAAAAAGAAGATGGACTTACGGAAGGGGAAGAAGAGTTTAAGTTCAATCCGAAAACGATGATCATGCTTTCGGACGCGCGCGACTTGAAACCGGATGCGCAAATCGATGAAGAGATTCGCGTTGAGCTTCATGTGCCGGCCGCCTTCGGTCGCATGGCAGCGCAAACGGCCAAGCAAGTTATTCTGCAAAAACTTCGTGAAGCGGAGCGCAGCGTTATTTTCGGAGATTTCAAAGGACGCGAAGGGGAGCTGATGAACGTTATCGTTCAACGCCGCGAAGGACGTGTTGTGCTCATCGATCTTGGTCGCGCAACAGGAATCCTGCTTCCGGAAGATCAAATTGAAACAGAAAGATATTATCCGGGAACGCGTATCAAAGCCGTACTTCGCCAAGTTGAAATGACTCCACGTGGTCCGGAAATCCGTCTTTCACGTACAAGCAAACAGCTTGTGACCGCATTATTTGCACAAGAAATTCCGGAAATTGAAAATGGAATTGTGGAAATCCGTGAAATTGCACGCGAACCAGGCAGTCGCACAAAGGTTGCCGTTGCAACAGCGGATGACTCCATTGATCCAATTGGTTCTTGTATCGGTCAGCGCGGAACACGTATTCAAACCATTATTCGAGAACTGGGCGGAGAAAAAGTTGATGTGATTGAGTGGTATGAGGATCCGGCGGAATTTATTCGCGCGGCCCTGTCGCCAGCAAAAGTATCTGCCGTAGAGCTGGATGAAGCTACGCATCTTGCGACGGTAAAGGTTGCAGCCGATCAACTGTCGCTCGCCATCGGAAAAGGTGGACAGAATGTTCGCCTTGCCGCCAAATTAACAAATTGGAAAATAACGGTTGTTGAAGAAGGTGGACGCGTCGTAGGGGACTCAGAAACCATGGAATTCGATCTTCCGGAAGCCGTAGAATCGGATGAGGACGCGCCTGAGTCAGCGGAAGAATCTCAGCACAAAGCAGAAGAGCGGGCCGAAGAACCGCTTGAAGGCGCCGCCACGGCAGCCGTCATTGCCGCGGAAGCTGTACCGGAGGGAGAGGAAGAAAAAGAGGAAGAGGTAAAGGAAGGAAAAAAAGAAGATGAACAAAAAGAGGAAACTCCCTCGGTAACGGAATAACCTTGTATGATTGGACAAATCTTTCAAACCCTTTTCATTCAGCCGATTCTCAACCTGCTGGTTTGGTTGTATCTGTATGTCCCGGGACAAGACATCGGTATCGCCATCATTCTTCTCACGATCGTCATAAAACTCTTGCTGTATCCGCTTACGCATTTGCAGATTAAGCAGCAGCAAGCCATGCAAGAGCTTCAGCCGAAAATTGAGGAAGTCCGCAAGACATTTAAAGATGATAAAGAGGCTCAGGCGAGCGAGCTTATGAAGCTGTATCAGAAGGAAAAGGTAAACCCGGCTTCCTCCTGTCTTCCATTGCTTGTGCAGCTTCCGGTGTTCATCGGACTATATCGAGCCCTTTCTGTTGGATTGAGCTCGAAGAGCTTGAATCTTCTCTATCCATTTGTTGCAAATCCGGGTCTCGTTGACCCAACATTCTTAGGCTTTTTTGATCTGACAAAGCCAAACTATGTTTTGGCTATTCTTGCCGCGCTCATTCAATTCGTTCAAACCAAGCAAATTCTAAAACCGCCGGCAGCAACGATTGCGCCACTCCCGCCGGAAGTGCAGGGGAGTAAAGGTGCGAAGGATGAAGGAATGGCGGCATCCATGAATAAGCAGATGACCTATGTTATGCCGCTCGTAACGGCGGTTATCGGATTTTCTCTTCCAGGAGGTCTTACGCTTTACTGGTTGGTGATGAGCTTGCTTACGTTGGTTCAGCAAACATTTGTTTTGCGAAAACAACCACCGAAGCTCGCACCTCAACTGTCTGGAGGCGATTCATCCACGCCAAAAGCCTAACTCCCTTGACATAAACATTGTTCAAAGCGCTTCATTCCGCTACAGTCACGCAAATCATTTTTCCCGTATGAAACGAAAAAAGAAGTCCATCAATCTCTCGAGAGCCGCTATTCGCAATCGCCTTATTTGGCTGATTCTCTTGTTTGTCGTAGCAGGTTCCGTTGCCTATCCCAATCCGACAAACTGGCTTATAGAAAAAACATCCTCCATTGTAGGATTTAACATCCCAAAAATTGAACGTCCCTTCGTGCTCGGACTGGACTTGCAGGGTGGAACACATCTTGAATATGAAGCCGATGTTTCCAAAGTCGCTGTCGCTGATCGCGAAGACGCTTTAACAGGTGTACGCGACGTCATCGAACGCCGCGTAAATTCGCTTGGTGTTTCCGAACCGCTTGTACAGACAACGCAAGCAGGCGACTCATGGCGTGTAACCGTTGAGTTGGCAGGTATTCGCGATGTAAATCAAGCCGTCAAGCTTATCGGAGAAACGCCTATTCTGGAGTTCAAAGAACAGAATCCTACGCAAAGCCGTAATCTGACGCCAGAGGAACAGACGCAAAAGGTAAAGAAGAATGCGGAAGAACAAACAAAGGCAGAAGATTTGCTGAAACAGGCTCAAGCGGACGGAGCGGATTTCGCTGCTTTAGCAAAAGCGAATACAGATAATGCTGCATTGAAAGACGCATCGGGAGATACGGGTTTTATTAAAGGAGACGCTCAGTATAAAGATTTGCTCGACATGCTGAGCGCCGTCCCAGCGGGAACGGTTTTTGATCAAGTTATTGAAGAGCCGTCTTATTACACGGTTGCAAAAGTGGAAGAAGTAAAAGACGTGGGGGAGCAAGTGCATGCGCAACATCTTCTTGTTTCGTATCAAGGCGCTTCGCAGAGCACATCCAGCCGTACAAAGGATGAAGCGAAGGCTTTGATTGAAGATTATAAAAAACAAGTTACGCCGAAAAACTTTGATCAGTTTGTTCGTGACCATTCAGATGAGCCTGGTGCAAAAACCGGCGGTGGCGATCTGGGCTTCTTTTCCAAGGGCGACATGGTTCCAGCATTTGAAGATGTTGTCTTTCCACAGGAAACGGGAACTATTTCTGACGTTGTTGAAACTCCATTCGGTTATCATTTGATTTATAAGATTGGGACGCGACCCGACAAAGATCTTCGTCTCCGTCTTATCCAGGTGAAGAAAACAGTGGATGCAGACATCGTTCCTCCTCAGGATCCTTGGAAATCGACTGATTTAACAGGAAAACAGCTTAGTTCCGCGCGTGTTGAATTTGATCAAAATAGCGGTGCAACTCAGGTTTCACTTCAATTCGACAAAGAAGGCTCCGACCTTTTTGCTGAGCTCACCAAGAAAAACCTAAACAAGCCTATCGCAATCTTTCTCGATGGCCAGATCATTTCTCAGCCAGTCGTGCAATCAGAGATTTTGGGCGGACGTGCCGTTATCACGGGAAACTTTAGTATTGATGAAGCAAAAACATTAGCACGCCGACTTCAAGCGGGTGCGCTTCCGATTCCGATTGACTTGATTGCGCAGCAAACCGTAGGTCCAACGCTTGGCGCCGACTCATTGCATCGTTCGCTTGTCGCGGGGCTTATTGGCTTTATTCTCGTTGCGATCTACATGTTGATTCTGTATCGCTTGCCGGGACTGGCCGCTATCTTAGCTCTTTGGCTTTATGCCGCCCTCTCAGCTGCATTCTTCAAGCTGATTCCGGTTACGCTTACGCTTTCCGGTGTTGCAGGTTTTATCCTCTCCATTGGTATTGCTGTCGATGCAAACGTGCTCGTCTTTGAGCGACTAAAAGAAGAACTTCGTGAAGGAAAAACGCTGACAAACGGTCTTGAAGACGCGTTCCGTCGAGCTTGGCCATCTATTCGTGACGGCCACGTTACCATTCTGATTTCTTCCGCTGTTCTCTTCTGGTTCTCGTCGTCCTTAATTAAGGGATTCGCTCTTACGCTTGGGCTTGGAACGATCCTGTCTCTCTTTACCGCCATTATTTCCACACGTTCGCTTTTGCGTTGGTTTGCGCGAACAAGATCGGCAAAAATCGGGTGGTTGTATTTGAAGCCAAAATCATCCAAAACTGAATAAGATCTGAACTATATGAAACTCCAAGTCGTAAAACTTCGTCCGCTCTGGTATCTCATCTCCGGCGCGCTCCTCGCGTTCTCGTTTATCTTTCTTGCCTCATGGAACTTGAAGCAGGGGATTGAATTTACCGGAGGAACGCTTATGGCGGTTCACTTTGAAGGGGAGCGCCCTTCCGTTGCCGACACGCAGAGCGTCCTCGGATCCATTAATGAAGACATTGGCAAGGCGGTTATCCAGCCGGCCGGAGATGCAGACATGCAGCTTCGCCTCCAGCCTATTTCGGAAGATGCACATCAAAATATTCTTGCCGCTTTGAACGAAAAATACGGAAATGTAACGGAATTACGTTATGACGGAATTGGTCCGGTTATTGGAAAAGAACTGCGCAGCAAATCCATTCGAGGACTCGTGATTGTTCTTTTGGCTATTCTTCTCTACGTGGCCTACGCTTTCCGAAAAGTGTCCGCTCCTGTGCGCTCATGGAAATATGGACTGGTCACTATTATCGCCGCGTTTCATGATGTCATCGTGCCGGTGGGCGTCTTCGCCTATCTTGGACACGCTTACGGAACAGAAATCGGTACGCCGTTCATCGCAGCTATTTTGACCATTCTCGGATATTCAATTACGGATACGATTGTTGTGATGGATAGAATCCGCGAAAACCTTCTTCGAACCTCTGCGACATTCTCGGAAATTGTTGAAGCATCCGTTCATCAAACCTTCTTGCGATCATTCAATACCTCGATGACGACTTTGCTCGTGCTTATCGCTATCTTCTTGTATGGAGGAACGACATTGAGAGAATTTACGCTTACCTTGATTATCGGAATCTCTGTTGGAACCTATTCGTCTATTTTCATCGCTTCACCTCTCCTCGTGTCGCTTGAGAAGCTTTCCAAAAGACGAAAGAAGTAGCTTGGCACTTTCAGCCTGTGGTATACTGTAACGAGCATGCTTCAGAGCTTGTATTCATTCTCTATATTTCAGTTTGATCTGAATGCGTTTTTAAACGCAGCCGGCAGTGATCCGTTCACGGCCATGGTGATTTTGTTTGTCAACGGAGGATGGATTATTCTGGTTGTTTTTCTGTTCTGGATGCTTCGTACCCTTTGGCTTGACCTCGTTCAATCAAAAGCGGCTGCAAAAAAAGAATGGGTGATGCTTGAGATCGATATTCCGCGCACATCTGAGCAAACGGTGAGAGCGGTAGAAAACATTTTTTCAAACTTAGCCGGTGCGCACTCTTCTGTCGGTTGGACCGACACGTGGATCCATGGGGAGTCGCAGGCCTCTATTAGTATTGAGATAGCTTCTATTGAAGGGCGCGTAAGCTTTTTTGTGCACAGTTTATCGAGCTTACGCGATCTGATTGAAGCATCTATTTACGCACAGTATCCTGATGCGGAAATTCGAGAAGCGGAAGATTATACGAAAAACGTGCCCATCAATTATCCGGACGAAGAATGGGATCTCTGGGGAACGGAGATGACGAACGTTCAGCCCGATCCATACCCGCTTCGCACGTATCCTGAGTTTGAGGACAAGGTTTCCGGCGAACTTAAAGATCCGATTGCTGTTCTATTAGAAAACTTCTCCCGTCTCGGAAAAGGGGAGCAGGCTTGGTATCAAATCGTGATGCTTCCAACAGACCAAAAAGATTTTCGAAAACGTGCGGAAAAAGTTATCAATAAGTTAAAAGGAACCGAAGTGAAGCCAAAACCATCGGTTTTAACTCAAGTAATCGAACTGCCAATACAAGCGGCACAAGATGTTATGTCGGTTGCGCTGGGAAGCTCCGGTTCCGCCCCTAAAAAAGAAGAGAAAAAAAACGATCCTCCACGCATGATGATGCTTTCTCCTGGAGAAAGGTATGTTCTTGAAGCAGTTGAAAGAAAGGAATCGAAAATTGGTTTTATGTGCAAAATCCGTTTTTTGTATATTGCAAAAAAAACGGTCATGAAAAAATCGAAGGCGGTTCAGCCTTTTATTGGCGCGATCAAGCAAATGAATACGTTTAATATGCAGGCGCTTAAGCCTGACCTAAAACGTACGGGTATGAGTAGTAACCTTTGGTGGTTTAAAGCTCGACGCAATAATACGAGAAAAAGTAAGCTTATTCGCGCCTATCGCGGACGCTCTTCTTGGGTTGGCCTTTCTCCATTCCAGCTTTCAGGCGAAGAACTTGCTACACTATGGCATTTCCCTATTCTTTTGCAGGTTCGCGCTCCTCAATTGCGCCGCGTGGAAGCAAAAAAAGCGGAGCCGCCCGCAAATATTCCGTTCGCCTAGCATACGCGCTATACTGTTTTTAGAGCGGATCTGCCCCGTAGGCGTTTCCGTTTCGTACCTTAAGACGGGCCTGACTCATGTCGAGGAACGTCCCTTCTATGCCAACTGAATACAATCACGATCATTTGAACGAGATAACGCTGTTTGGGGAAACCAACTATCGAAACGAACGGCGTCGTTTTGGTATCAAAACGGATGATCGACGGCGTCACATGTACGTTATTGGAAAGACGGGCATGGGAAAGACGACGCTCATGGAGAATTTGATTGTTCAAGACATTCAAAATGGGCATGGCTGTTGTTATATTGATCCGCACGGCGATACGGCAGAAACGCTGCTTGATTTCATCCCATCAAATCGCATAAACGACGTCGTATATTTTAATCCTTCCGACATTGAATATCCCGTTGGATTTAATATTTTAGAAACCGAATCGGATGAGCAAAAGCCCTTGATTGCTTCCGGGTTGATGGGCGTCTTTAAAAAGATCTGGCCGGATGTCTGGAGCGCGCGCATGGAATATATTCTCATGAACTGCGTGCTGGCTTTGCTCGACTATCCGGGGGCGACGCTTCTTGGAATCAACCGCATTCTTGTTGATAAAGAATATCGAACGCGTGTCGTCCAAAAAATTCGTGATCCAATTGTAAAAACCTTTTGGATCGCCGAGTTTGCAGGCTGGTCAGAAAAATATGCGACGGAAGCCATTGCTCCTGTGCAGAACAAAGTTGGGCAGTTTTTAAGCTCCTCCGTGATTCGCAATATGGTTGCGCAAGTAAAATCTTCCGTGAACCTTCGGCGCGTTATGGATGATGGAAAGATTCTTGTTGTAAACCTTTCTAAGGGGCGTATCGGTGAAGATAATATGCGCCTGCTCGGTGGCATGTTGATTACAAAACTTCAATTAGCAGCGCAAGAACGACAAAATGTCGCGGAAGACGAGCGCCGAGATTTTTATCTATACGTGGACGAATTTCAAAACTTTGCAAACGAATCATTCGCGAGCATTCTTTCCGAGGCGCGTAAGTTCCGTTTAAATCTCATTGTCGCGCATCAATATATCGAGCAGCTCGATGAGCAAGTTGCGGCAGCTATTTTTGGAAACGCCGGAACCATTATCACAATGCGTGTTGGAGCAACCGATGCGGAAAAGCTTGAACCTGAATTTGCTCCAACATTTGTACTTGAGGACTTGCTCAATATTTCAAAGTACAACATGTATTTGAAGCTTATGGTGGACGGAGTTGCAACGCCGCCATTTAGTGCCTTATCGCTTCCGCCAATTGCAAAACACATGGATTCTCGCGATAAAGTTATCGCTATTTCTCGCGAGCGTTACGCTGAACCGCGTGCTCTTATCGAGGAAAAAGTGTTGCGTTGGAGCGGTATGGAAACAGCGCCCGCCGGTTCACACGCATCTCTGTCCACGGCTACTGCGGAAGCGAGCCCGATGTCTGTAAACCTTCCGGAAGTAAAAGTTCCGGAAATATCTCTTAATGAAACAGCGAAGGAACTGACGAACATTATTCAATATCCTGCTATTAAACCGGCAAAAGAGCTGAAGAATGGAGCGCTGGAAGAAGCGCAAGATGAGGGAGAATTTCTTCGCATCCTGCCGGAGCGTCTCGAAGCCATCCAAAAAAGCGTAAGCTCGAAAAAAAGTAATAAGCCAAAATTTCCGCATACCTGTTCGCGCTGCGGAAAAGTTTGGGATTTACCGGTTCAGCTTGATCCTTCGCGACCCATGTATTGCCCTGAATGCCGCCCAATTGTTTTGGAAGAGCGCAAAAATCGAAGCAATGATTTACGAAAGTTCAAAAAAAGTCCGCCTCCACCGGAAATAAGCGATCGTGTAAAAGTGCAATCGCCCGTGCGTGCCAAGGGTAATATGCCTGAGCAGAAAGAAAATAACCGCCCAAGGCTCATACAAAGCAATTTGCCTCCTGGGAAGATTTCCATCGTGAAAGCAAGCGAGTCTAGAGACGATGATGAGGACTTGTTAACGGCAATATTACGGGCGAAAGAAAAGCCGGTTGAGCTGCGCAAAAAAACACTGGAAAAGCGCGCAGGCGATGGAAAGCGCGCAGACGGACCAAAGCCCGTAGAGGAAAAGGTGAAGCTCGATCAAGCAACCGAAACGGAAGCTCCGAAGCGCAAGCGTCGACGAAAACGGAAACCAACGACCGGCGCAAGCGCACAGGAAAAAACAGGGAATGCAAAAGCGAATTCACCGGCTCCGCAAAACGATTCAGTAAAAAAACTTGCACCCGGTGAACGTATTACGTTTGATGAATAATCTATGACAGAACGCATCATTTTCCAAACTGAAGATCGCGTTATTATTGTGGGCGATTATTCAGCTCCCGCAAAACCCAAGGCTGCCGCTTTGCTTTTACATATGATGCCTGCTGATCGAAAAAGCTGGGCGAGTTTGAGCGCGGAGCTTGAAGCTCATGATATCGCTTCCTTAGCCATCGACTTGCGCGGTCATGGAGAGAGCGTTCAAAAAGAGGAGCTGACGCTGGATTATCAGCAATTTAATGATGAGCAACATGGTCAGTCGAAGCTTGATGTTCAAGCCGCGCTTTTTTATTTGCGGAAGAGGGGCTTTGCCTTAAATCAAGTAGCTGTCATTGGCGCCTCCATCGGCGCGAACTTAGCGATTCAAACTGCTGCAGAGCACCCGGAAATACCCGCGGTCGTTTTGCTTTCTCCTGGCGAAGATTATCGCGGTATCGCAACCTATCCACTCGCTTCCCAGCTTCGCGCAGAACAGGCGCTCTTAGCTATGGCCTCGCAAGGGGATGATCAAGAAAGTTATGATGCTGCAAAACACATTGAACAAGTTGCAGCTTGCAAAACCAAGCAACTTCTTACCTATACAAGCGCCGGACATGGAACAAATCTCTTTCTTCAGGATCAAAAACTCCCGGAGATTATCGCTTCATGGGTAGAGGAACGCTTCGTATCAGCCTGATAAAATACATATGTCTATTCGCGCCTACACAAAAATCTTCATGCTCGTTTTCGCGCTTCTTGTAAGCCCGAGTTTTGTGCACGCACAGACCTTTGTTCCTGAAAACAATGAATTCGTTTCAGCGGTTATCATGCAGCCGGATACACACAAAATTCTTTGGTCGTTTAAACCCGATACACCGCACCCGGCTGCGAGCTTAAGTAAATTAGCTACAGCATTGGCGTTTTTAGATTCCAACCCAAGCTGGGATAAGTTGGTAAAGCTTTCAAGCGTTGACGAAGTTGGTGGCGGGCGTTTACGCGTTGCGGATGGCGCAATGGTTTCTTTAAGAGACTTATTTTATAGCGCGCTAACTTCAAGCGCGAATAATGCTGCCATGGCGCTCGGAAGACTTGGGAGCTCGAGTATGGCTGCTTTCGTCGCGCAGATGAATGCTGAGGCGAAACGCGTGGGTGCGACACATTCTGTTTTTTACGAACCGGCGGGAATGAATCCAAAAAACACCGTGACCGCCTATGACGTCGCGCGTCTTGCGGAAGCCGTTTTTAAAAATCAGATTGCGCATTCTGCTTCTACCATTAGTCAGTATGCATTCACGGTACGGAATACGGGGGAATATCATGTGATTCAAAACACGAACAAGCCATTTTTGCAGGATCCGGATGTCTGGCTTCTTGGAGGAAAGACAGGCTTTTTATACGAGTCAAAATACAATCTTGTTGCAGAACTTGAACCGCTGGTGCAGGGCAAGCCGGATCCGAGCCGCAAAGTAATCGTCGTTGTGCTTGGGTCGGATACCTATGACAAATCGTTTAATTCTATAAAAAAGATGAGCCAATGGGCCTGGGATCATCCAGAGTTATTTGCGACCTCAATTGCTCAAGACGCGCTCAGTAAAACCCTGGTTTACGGGTCGCGCGATCAAGACGTGCGAACATTGCAGGAATGGCTTGCAAAAGATGAGGGTATATATCCAGAAGCACTGGTCACAGGATACTTTGGGACTCTAACGCTTCAAGCGGTTCAGCGCTTTCAGTTGAAATACGGCGTTGTGAAATATTCCAGCGACACAGGCTACGGTATTGTAGGACCAGCGACGCGTGCAAAAGTATATGAATTTGCGGTTGGAGGAGCACAGCCTGCTACCAAAGCAGATCCAGCGCAAGTTTCCGTACAGAGCGTTCCAAGCAAAATTCAACAGACGCTTGTGTATGGACAGGTAAATGATCAAGTTCGTTATTTACAGTCCGTTCTGAAGAATGATAAAGCGGTTTATCCGGAGGGAATCGAAAGCGGATTGTTCGGCCCTTTGACGCTTCAAGCGGTTCAGCGCTTTCAGTTGAAATACGGCGTTGTAAAATCTTCCAGTGACACGGGCTACGGTATTGTCGGGCCGGCGACACGTGCGAAGCTTCAAGAGTTCGCAGCAAATCAAAATGCATGAGCAAGAAACCTCCTAAGCATCGGCATAAAATCTCGGGACTGCTCGTTATCGTGATGGCGGTTCTTTTTAGTTTTGCCTTCCTTTTTGCTTGGTCCGCACAGTCTTTTTCTTGGGGCTTTTCTTCAATACGTTCCACGATTGATGAGTACGCAACCGCTTCAAACGCATCAGATGTATGCATGACAAAACACACCTGCGGCGAGGCCGACGGCATTCCACCGGATCCTGCGCATCCCGGATCCGTAGAAATCCCGGTGCTCATGTTTCATCATGTTCGACCGTTGTATCCGTGGCTGAATGCGAAGGAACGGTTGTACACTATCACGCCGCAGCGACTGAAAACGCAGTTAGAAGAAGCGCTTTCCGCCGGATATCATCCAATTTCACTGGAAGAATTTGAATACGCGTTAACAACCTCGACGCTTCGTTTACCGGAACACCCAATTTTACTGACATTCGATGACGGCCATCGCGGACATTATCAGTATGTCTTCCCGCTATTAAAAACATTGAATATCCCCGCCACATTTTTCATTATCGCTGACAATAATATTTTAAATGGATACATGACGAATGACATGATTAAGGAAGTATCCGAGAGCGGATTAGTTAATATCGGCTCTCATACAAGAAGCCACATGCTAATGCAGTACGGAAAGTTGAGACGCGATCAAGAAATAGCCGGTTCAAAATTCGATCTCGAAACTCTCCTAGGAAAACCCGTGACGGCTTTTGCGTATCCCTACGGAGCAATGTCAAAAACAATTGAGAAAGAAGTGAAAGCAAGCGGTTATGACCTTGCATTCCGTATCGGTCCGGAGGTCATCCATACCTCATCAACACGCTACGGCCTTCGGAGAATTCAAGTAACGCAGACGGATGCTATTCCCGGCTTGATCAAAACCTATACGCCAAAAAAGTAAGGCATTTCATTCGTCGTCGCTATCGCTGCTCCAACTCGACCAATTCAGTTCTGTGGTGTCGGCTTCCTCGCTAAATAGTTGTCCCTGTTCATTTATATGTATTTCGTACAACGTGCTGTTCTGTATTTCTTTGGAAATAAAGTAATGGCTTTTGGGTTTGACGTCCATCATTTCCGCGGTTGGATTTGCTTGCTGGAGTGTAGTGGAAACAGCCGCTAAAACTTGCGAGTAGGCGTAGGGCTTACCTGGCTTGTGCTGACTGCACCGATTTTGTAGCGAGCTAAAAGACCCCAGGCGCGATTGGAGTGGATTTGGGCAAAAATTCCCGTCACTTCTCTTTCGCGATTTGAAGTGATCGTGTGCGATCCGCTCACATGGAATCTTCTCCCATGTTGGTGTGCTTCTCGAGAAGCAGTCCAACGAGCAGTTCACCGTCGGGCGCGTGCGTGCAGGGGATGGTCAGAGCGCCGCAACCCGCCTCCTGGAATACCCAGGCGTCGTAGCCTTCGGGGCAAAGCCCGTAGGTCGGCTTACCGAAGCGTGGCTGGAGCTTGATGAGACCCACTCCCTCTCGTTCTTCCCCGTCCAAGGTCACGGTTCAGCCGCGCTTCTGTCCGGCCGGAACCGCCTTCATTTCGAAACTACTCATTTCAGATCCTCCTACGACATTGTTTACTGCCGTTGCCTGAATGCATCGCGCCTTCAGACAGGGGCGCGGTCACATAAAGAGGGGAAAAGATCAAGGCGTACTGCGAGGCATAAAGAAATATAGAGAATATTCGGTTGAGAAATCTTGACTTTTAGGAGGTTTGTGCTTCTATGGGTATGTTCAGTCCACAGTGGCCTGATAAGTGGAGGAGAGATGGTTTACGCTTTGCTCTTTGGGGCTGCAGCGGCGCTCATTCAATTTGGAATTTGGTTGTTCTTGAGCAAGATCACCTACAAGCAGCGCTTGAGAAAGGCGCTTGCAAAACGTGGGCTTGCGGAGCTGAGCATGAGAGAGAGATTGGGGGTTTGGTGTTCGTATGTCTTCGAGATCATGACGGGCATCGTTCTCTTTGCAAGCTCCTATTACGGGGTTGCTGCCTTTGGGGGCACCTCTCGGTCGATCTCCGCCACGTTCTTTCTCTCATATATATTGAGTACCGCCGTGTATTCTTTTATTTGGAGACAGCTAGCTCGAAAGAAGTCTTTTTAAGATGATGCATCATTTCAATCGTGAGCATCATCAAAACCATCGCCCGTTCGGAGTCATATCTGTCGGGCGTTTTTTTATTTTGTATTTTTTACGATGTGTATTGCCTCCGGAGGAATGGTTGATTCGTAATGGACTTCATGAATGGCTGCTGCATCCATCGGGTTTGGATTATCTGGTTCCGCTGTTCGTAAATAATTATGGACGCGCGAAGGCGTTAGATATTGCGTATCAATGTCAAGGACAACTAAATTGTTTTGTGTGGTGTTTTGCGTAATTCTTGCGACAGCGATAGCAAAATCAATGTCATCGGATAAGGTAACGACTTCTTCATCTTCGAGCAGAAGTTTCGCCGGATTTAATCCTTCGCGCAGGATGGCCTGCGCATGTTGTCGGGTAGTAACATGATATATTTTTTCCGGAAGAGGCTTCCGACGTTTTTCAAAGCGCGCCTCCTGCTTATCAAGGGCATCAAGTTTATGCATCATGGCTTCATGCTCTTTCTCGATCGCTCGCATGAGCGCTTCCGCATCCATCGCGGGTTTTTCGTGGTCCATAGTTAGTGGCAAACAGTATAGCATCTTTTACATTTTAGAGGCATATTGCTAAGTTGGGCGCGTACAAAGTCTGTTGAGATATTTCATTATGGAAAAAAGCCTTTCTGGAAATGCTGCGGGAAAAAAGCAGCGTTTTGCAAACAACCCTCCAAAAGTCCTCGTAGCAACATACACGAATGAAGGGCTTAAGTTTCAAATGGTTTTAGGTCCACGGAAGTTTGAACCAAGCAAGAGGGGACGGAGACCGGTACTTCCAGTTGACACGATTTAAACCAAGACCGCCCGAAAGGCGGTTTTTGGATGCCGTTTTCACCACTTGGTTGCCCTTGTGGCGAGCTTTGTACCGAGGATCAACGTTTGACCCATCTTGCACCTTGATCCAGCCGTTTGACCAAATTTGAACCCTTGGGACGATTTGCTTAAGTTAAGCAAATTTAAGTGATCATTCCTCCGGAGGAAACTCCTCTTTGACCCTTTCCCGGAGATCATGCGTGTTTCCGTGACTAAGCAACCCGAGATAGGATGCCAACGACGATTCGGCCTGTTTTTGTCTTAAGTTCCGGAACATCCTAT
>Ga0210033_1001928_pt1 | contig 18374 bp, 18 predicted proteins | sample CryGeymeta201501_FD_185465 | JGI IMG/M metagenome (GOLD analysis project Ga0210033, IMG submission 185465) | Groundwater microbial communities from Crystal Geyser aquifers in Utah, USA - Crystal Geyser metaG 2015-01 (SPAdes) (version 2) | ecosystem: Environmental > Aquatic > Deep subsurface >... | reverse complement strand
TTCCAGACCTACCTTCGCCTTGAACTCGGGGACATGCACCTTCCGCTTCTTCGCTTCGCTCATCGCTTCTCGTTCCTTATGCCATCGCGCAGCTTAATCTGCTGTCTTGAAAACGGGGTCCACAATATGGACCACCTCCATGCTGTAGCGAAAAACAATTACGAGAAGAACCAGGCCGCCAACGCGACTGCCACCGCCTACCTCGAAAGCGAATGGGAAAACATTGGGAAGTGGCTAAAAGCGTTCACGCAGCGGCTGCCGGACAATTTGAGGATCATGAAGGCGGTATTCGGCCCTGGGAAGGACAAGGACGGCAATCTGGGCGCCGGCTTCGAGATCGAGGCAACAGAAGCCAACCAGGACGACATCAAGGCGGTTCTGGATAAAGTGGTGGAAATGGTCGAGAAATACGAATCGACCAAGCATGCCGTCGAGAACGCTGCACCTGGTCTGCGCGATCAGGCTATCCGTGGCATCCGCGCTGAAATTCGAAATACCTTCTATCAGAAAGTCATCCTCAACCCACGGATCAAGGTGCGCATGCCATCCATCAGCCAGCATTCGCTGCCGTTGGAAAAGAACATGGTCAGCACAGGCCAGGGTGTAGCCATGACGCTCCTGTGGATTGTGAAGATGGCGGATTACGTCACCGAGCGTGAACTGCGTCGCGTGACCACCAGCCGGGCGCAGCAAAAGCATCTGCATCCCACCCAGTTCGCCATCATGGACGGGGCATTTTCGAGCTTGTCCAACAAGGGCCTGATTCGGGATGCTCTGGACAGCATCAAGCGCACACGGGGACGTTTCCAACTCATCATCACGGGGCACGACGAGAACTACCAGAACAACTTCGAATACTTCCCAACCCTGATTGAAGCCCGTGAAATCAACGGCCAGTTCATGTATGCGGACAGCAGGACGCGGCGGATCTTCCAGCCCGAAGAAGTCGGATCGCACTATGGGGCAATCGGGTTGATGAACCTTCGTGTGAAGCCGACCCGTGACGCTGTGGTTGAGCACTGACGATGGGACTTGAGGATTCTGTCGAGCGAATCCGCGCGGCGCTCATCAAGAAAATGAGCGGGAAGGTATACCTTCGCCCTGGTGGGCTGGTTGAAGGGCTGGCAACGGACACAGGGGAATCTCCTCTGACAACCCGGCAATCCTTGGGGCGACTGTCAAAGGAGCGATGGATTGAAGGTGTATCGCCCGATGGTGCACCGTTCGCGCAGGTGAGGATTATTGGGGCGTTGCCGGTGGTTCCCCAGGATACCGACCGGCAACGCTGGGTATCCGTTTTGGAACGCTCCGGGCTTCCATTACAGGATCGGGAATCCTTGGCGCTGCTGAGTGCAAAGCTGGCAGCATTTTCTGAATCAGACATGGGGTTCATTCTCCAAGGGCTAATCAGTCTGCGTGAGAACCAAGCCAGTGAAACCGACCGGCATCGCTTTTTGGTCAGTGCACGATACCTCCTGGGCTCATCGAAGCTCCTGGACGAACTTGCATCCCCAGCCCTCAGGGCATTTGGCATCAGGGTCGACCAGTTCCCAGGTCACCCACTGTATGTTGTTGTCGCTGGGTGCCAATCACCGGATGCTGTGGTGCTGGTTGAAAACCCGGCCGCCTTCGAGATGGTGGTGACCACTGCAGCCATAGACCGGTGTGCCTTCGTGTGTACCTATGGCTTTGGGCTAAGCAAGTCCCAGGAAGACTATGGAAATCAGTTGGCCGGTATGGTGGAAGACCGGTTCGCGAGCGCGATCACCTTAAGAAGAGACGGGGCAACGTGCCCTGGCGCGAAAGATCTGCTGGCCCATGACAGGATTTCGTTTTGGGGAGACCTCGACCCCGCCGGGATTCAGATTTATCTGCGGCTCAAAAAAACCGTGCCGGGTCTCCGATTGAGTGCGCTATATCAGCCAATGATCGCTTCGCTTAGAAACCAGAGCCTGAACCACCCTTATGTTGCTGTAGTGGGAAAAACAGGCCAAATCCAAATGCCAATAACATGCGGGGAGGATGAGAAAATTGCCAGAGAGCTTCTTGCTCTGTGTGCTTGTCGGGGGGTAGATCAAGAACAGGTGTTACCCATAGAGATCGAGTTGTTCGCGTCCGATCTACTGGTACCCGAATAAAACCCCGCTGGCCAGAGGCCAAGCGGGGTGCGGTTACAACTCAGAATGCGTCTTCCAGCGCAGCGAAGACCGCCTTGGGAACATCTTCAGCCTGATTGGCAACGCCATAACGGGCAAATTTCCCCGCCTTTGCCATATAGCCGGCTCCTTTTGGGTTGATACCCAGGAAAACCACCCTGGTCTCGATCCCATGCTCGACGGCCGTCTTCTGCATGCTGGCAATCAGCGAGATTTCGCCAACGTCTCCGTCGGTCAGTGCCAGGATCACCTTGCGCTTTTCAGGGCGCTTGGCAATTTCGCCGATGGCCGTGAAACAGGCAGAAGGGAAAATCGTGCCACCCGAAGCGCGATAGTGGCCGAGACAAGCCCGAGAGCCCCGCCAAGGTGCGGAGAAAGGTTTGTATGCCGTCATCGCGTCAGAAAACCCCTCCACCGCAAAAGACACACCCCGACCGTCGAAACGGGCAAGGGCATCGCCCAACGCTGAGACGGCATCCAGTGCGACCGCTTCCGTCGAGTCGTTGCTGGAGCCCATCGTGCTGCTCATGCTTCTCGACTTATCCACCAGCACGAAGATTGCGGTATCAAGCCCCGGCGCTTCCTCACCTTCCCGTTCGAATACTTCCAGATCCAGTAACTTCGTTCTGGAAACACGCCTGGCATCCAGGCGCCCACCACCGCGTACAGAAAAATCCTCGTCATCCACACAGGACTGGAGCATGTCTTCCAACTTGCGGGAGAGGGTTCTGGAGATACCGGCAGAGCGCGCTGATGGACGCCATCCCTGGACAGGTGCCGCCACGATGGAACGTGGCATCTCGGTCAAGGACTGGCTGGCGCCGATACTATTACCCATCGCTTCCTTGGCCATGTCCTCAAGGCCTCCAGGACCACAATCCTTCGCACTCGCGGTGAGTGTTTGCGCGGCGGATTTGCTGTGTTTCTGGCTCTGAGTCTGGGAAGCGCTTACTGCCAGGTTGCCGTCTGGTTGAGGTACACCCTTTTCAGCCTGGCCCTTCTGCGGTTCAGCCGATTGCACTGGCTGTGGCTTTGGGTTGGCCGCCGACTTTGCAACATCTCCAATCAGCTTGAGGATGTCTTTGGTGGCTTCGACTGCTTCCGCCGTTGAAGTACCACGGCTGCCTCGCCTGGCGATATTCAGGATGTCGTCTCGCAACGACACGCCGAACAGCTTGAACGCCATCGCCCGAGCTGGAATCGGATCGAGTGGCTGGCCAAGCTCTTCCGCCCGCAGGCAGTTGAGCAACAGGCCCGTGACGACGCCGGCCGGGTGAGGCTTGACGGGAAGCTCGAAGAAGCCTTCAGGCTCCAGTGCAACCACGGTTTCATCGAGAATCCGCTTGATGCCTGGATACACCCTGCACGCCAGCCGTTCGATCCGGATGTCCTCGATGATGTTGAGGATGTTCTTGCCCAAGGGTGAAGCGTCTCGGGTAAAGGCAGTCCAGGCTTCCATATCCGTATGCCGGATATGGCCCACACCCTCATGCGCAATGAAGCCGCGCATGAGGGTTACGGCTCGCGCATCGCCATCCCCGATCAGGCTGGTCGGGATGAAGATGCGGGTGCCATCGGTGGAAGCGGTGTCAGCGGACGCATCGAATACAACCTCAATGCCCATCCTGGCAGCCACGATTTTGGCGATCGTACCCATGTGTGACAAAGACATAACGACTCTCCTTTACGAAAAGCGCCCCCACGGGCGCGGTTGATTTCGAAAGGGAGTAGGGCGGTCAGCAGGCAATAAAGAAGGTATGTGGAATCAGGCTTTGAAAAAGGGGCGTCGGATCCCGTCGGGATTGCTTCCATAAATCGGAATGGCGTGTTTCGTGTTTCGACTACTCAGTGCCTTCACTGACCGGTGTTGGGTCTACAAGAGGCGTTCACTGTAACTTCATTACCGACCAAAGCCGTCATTTGTTCGGGTCGACTTGCCGGATAGACATCGGACTCCCCGCTTGAATTCTCATATGTAGAACTTGAATGGCAACTTGGGTTCTGAATGCACCGGCGCAGCAGTGAGAATGTCACCGATGGCGTCTGCGAACTTGATGGTCACCGGTTCCCTGTCATTGAAAAGACATGTGTTGAAGTTGATCTTCGATAGGGAGAGGACATCTGACATGACATCTTCAATGTTGGCGTCCCCTCGACGAACTGATACCTGCAGTGGATTGGGCGTCTCAGGTCCCATGTAGGTATCCAAGCGTGGAACGTATCCGGAAGTCCACAGGAATCCAGAACGAGGGCTGGTAATCAGCGCTGTTCCTCGAACAACTGGATATGCACCCGGGCGGAAGAGCTTCAGCTGATCCCAAGCATCCGAGATTTGCACCCCTACCACATTGGTGGCGTGGTCAGTTGCGGCTTCCTTGAAGCCAGCCCATTCATCGTCACTGAATGAAGCCTTCGCGTGGATAAACAATTCCACCGGGTCAGCCTGATGTTTGATTCGGTACTCCCCGAGAACAGTCTCAATGAGACGTCGTGCAGATGCTCTATCTAGGTGGAACTCCCGTCGATCAGGATGAAACCACGGGCCAAGCGCACCACGAAACACCACACCCTCGCCATCGGATAGAAACATCTGGGCAGCGCAGCAGGCGTAGCGGGGATCGGCAGATTCAGGCTGTTTCTTGTAGACCAATCCCACGTAGCAAACGCCTGCCCGCATGTCGCCAAGTTGCCACGGACGACCACCGCTCTTGTAGTAGGAGCCCGTGCAGAGCTTCCAGGCGATGGTTGCTGGATCCTCGACGCGTCGCTTTGGATCCCTCCCGTTGGCTTTGAGAAAGTCATCAGGGGTAAGGGTTGATTCGCGTACGATCTGAGTCACGATCTGGTGATCCAGGAGCCTGGCTTTCAGTTGTCGCCGGAAGTTCTTGGCATATTTGTAGACTTCGGCCTCCTGCTCAGCGATTCCAAAGAGTGTTGGCTGTATCACCAGGTTTGCTGCCTTCTTTTCGCTGATCCTGACCGACCCCCTCACCCGCTCCCCAATCGCTACAGTTGAGTTGGGACGCCCCATGTCAAAAATGAAGTCGGGAATCACCACGTACCAGAACGCAGGGGGATCTTCTGATCGCTTCTGGTCGGCTACGAGCCGATCGACAAATACGTCCACTACAGCTTTGATTGCCTCATGGCGGTTGTCGATGCAGATCAGCTTGCGCAGTTCCTTCCCATCGATATCAGTGATGGTTCGTGCCGGCTTGTTCGACCAAAGAGAATTGAAGGCCTCGCTGAAACCAGGGAAGGGGACATGTTGGGGGGAGGTTGCCTTCGACATTCTGCCGGGAGTAGGAACCTCAATGTAATGTGATACTTGGTCGGCCCATGCGCTGAAACGACGAAGTGAGTCGGTCGTCCCGATGAAGCCGTAGCGAATTTGTCGAGGGGCGTCTCCTGCATCAACCGGGCCAAACAAGTAGAGCCCGTCGCGCGGGTATTCTGTTTTCTGACCAAAACGGAATTCAAGCCGAGGCTCAGCGACATGAATCAGTCGGGGTTCTGTCCTCATTCCACACGTCCTTCATCAAAGTCCGGGTAATCGTCCCAATCGGGCTCATCGAAGTCGGGATCATCTTCGTCAGGTGGTTCCTCACCATCATGGAGCGCGGTCACCGATGACAAGAAGCTTGCCGGAGGAAGGGCAAGGTAAATAAACCGTCTACTCGATACGGGAATTATCAATTCGTCCTTACCGGCGGAGATCCAGGATAGGAAGGCGAGCATCATGTCCCGCCATCTCGCATTCCTCCATGTTTTGGCAAATGATCGCCGCAGTCGGTGAGCCTTGCGGTGATCGTTCATAGCATCCATCCCGTTGTCGGAAAAAATCAGACTGGCCGAGATACGAACATGACGCACTGGCGAGGTTCGAACCTGACCGCTAATGGCGTAGTGCCAGAATATTCTTCGTTTATCCGACTTGCCGACAATCTGCCGCCGACCCTTTTGGTGCTCCCAGTCGAACGGAATCATGGTCAGAGGGGCTGCTTTGATGCAGCCATACCACCATCTACGTTTGGTGCCGCCCTCTGAAAATGAAAGCCCTTTGTTGTGGAGAAAGTCTTCAAAGGCCTGGTTTCCGATATCGGCGAAAAATCTTCTCGCTTCGTATCCAAGAATGCCCATATCAGCCCATCCATGGTCAATGAATGAACCGGTCTCGATTTCAGCAACGGTCTTGGCCGGCAGGTCTTGCCCAAGGAATCCATTGGTATCAGGCGCGGCAAAGGTTAGAACACCACCGCGAAATGGAACCACTGGCCAGGCATGGAGAAGGCGGTTCTGGAATTTTTCCAGCTGGAAACCTACTGGAGGCTCGCAATAGAAAATCTTCCTGGGAAGGCCAGTAATCCGTAGCCAGTTCGACGAGAGCCATTCTTTCCCATGGAGGAGCCTTGTGGCCCCTGCGCGCTGCCCCTCAAGCCATGCCTCGGTTGAGCGTTTTGGTTCTTTGCGAAGGGCCGGGAATTGGTTCAAAAGCTCTGCTAGTTCGATAAAACCCTGGCTCCAGCTTTTTTTGAAATCCACATACTGGATATGAGCGATCCGGAATGGTGCCTCATAATTTTCGAGCCGAAGCGGGATGATGAATTCCTTGTCGCCGATTTTGGTAGAGATGTTCGACGCCATCTCGATTTCGTTGCGAACTCCCTGCTTATTCAGCCCTGACGGTGTGCAGACAACCAGTACTTTTGCGGCTCGCTGCCGAAGTGCATCCTCAAGCTCCCTGGACCAATCTGAACCGCCACGCAGTCGCATGACATCGGCCCATACCTCGTACCCGAGCGCAGTCAGCTTAGCCCCCAGCCAGCGCACGAACGCGTTGTCTTCCGGTGTTGCATGAGATATGAAAAGTGCGTTTCTTTCTGACGCGTTTTCCAATGTGCCATCCCTAAAAATTTTAATGTGTATTGTTGCAATGCTACCTGCTGGACGTGTGGGTACATATGCTCAATTGGCTGCCCATAAAAAACCCCACCAGGTCAGAGACCGGGCGGGGTTGGCTGAAGCAACTGCACAAGTGCCATGCTTACCAGGCGTAGGCATTGCGGCCGACAACCTGCATGACAACCGGTTGAACCGGCGGCATGCCGGGTTCGACGAGAGGCTCGTTACCTTCGACTTCCAGCGAAACCTCAATCCCGTCGATCGAGGACTCTTCCGCCAGAATGATCTCCAGCTTCGACTCAGCCAGCAGCCTGCCGGGATCGGACAGAATCTCCATCAGCCCGGAGAGCATCAGGAAGTCCCGGCCAATGATCCTGCCGTTGGATGGCAACGCCGCCGCGATCTCGTCCACGAAGTGAGCGATGCGACCGACCTTGCCATCCAGGAACGCCAGGCTGTGGCATTTCTCGGCAACCCGGTTGAGCAGGCCCCGGATTTTCTGGGTCACGCCATCCGCCTTCGGGCTCCAGGTGTCCCGGACATCCTGGGCGACTTCGTGGGCGAGTTGCCCCACGATGCCGCCAACCTCATGGCCGATGGCATCAGGAACCGAAAGGCTGACGGGAATGGCCTGGGGCTGCACCTTGAAGACACCGATGCCGAAGCGCAATGCCTTTTCCACGTAGGGCAGGGTCTGCGCCTTGGCGCGGATTTCCGAAGCCTGGGAGGGATGCGCATTGGCCCAGTCCTCGACGGCAGCCAGGTACTTCGACAGGAAATCCATCCGGGCCTGTTCGAACTTCGAGGCGATCAGCGACAACATTTGAAGCAACGGTTCAACCTGGGCATCCGGCACGGCGAAGCCGTTCAGGAACCCCACGCCGGTATTGCGGCAGGCCCGCATCGCCGCCTGCTTGTAGGCGGTAAATGGCCTCAGCAAGGCCGGGTCGATCACTTTCAACGAACCAGAGGTAAAGACCTCGGGATCGTCGGCCAGGTCGCGCGAGACCTTCCCCGAATACACGGCGGCGTCGATGGCGACGACATTGACCTTCTCGATGAACTCCTGCACGTTGATGCTCATGACTACTCCCTTCTGGACGCCACCCCCACGGGCGGCTGTTTGGTGAAGCCGGCAAGGGGGCAAGGCCCATGCCGGCGCTTCGGTTTCAGAGGGGAGTAGGGCAAGCAGCAGACGATAAAAACCCCGCCAGATCAGAGACCAAGCGGGATTGGGGAGGGTAGCAAGAGATAAATGGGCAGAAGTCGTTATCTGACGTCGTCTGCAACGCAAGCCCTCAGGGCATCAACATCATCGCCAAAGAACAGCGGATCGGAACGCTTGTGTTTTGCGACGGCATCGCAAAATTCGGTGATCCCGATGGAGCGGGTTTCCACGTTGAACGTGGCATGCTTCGGATGGTCCGTAAACCAGAAACCGTCCCCCGCAACCACCAGTTCAGGCATGGTGAAGCGCATCTCTTGCTCAACGTCGCCAGGCCCCCAGGCATCAGGACCGTCGGACACACGCAGCTCGGTGAGCTGATGTTCGGTGCCGAGTGCAGCAAGGCGTTGCAGGCGGGCGCAGAACTCGGGCGTTACATCCAATTCCGCGAACGTGGGGCCATCGCCGGAGTCATCGCACGCGTAGGCTTCAAAATAGACCTTGGCCATCGTGTTTCTCCTTCTTGAAGGTGAGAAGGAGTCCTGGCCCGGAGGAGCCAAAGACCCCTCGTGGGTGGATGAAGCTCAGAGTTCAGAGCTCAAATATTCGACAGCGATGAACTTCGACCACCGCCTGCCGGACGGCAAGCCGCTGGCAATCTCCAGTACGTTCGACTCTCCTGGGTAGTGGTCAATGAAACCGCCGCTCAGGATCGCGTTCTGCAGGAACATGAGATCAGCCAAAGTACGCGCACCGTGTTGTTCCGCAATGCCGGACAGCGTTTCCACGGAATCCAGCAATTCCTGCATGAACAAGCTCGCACTGCTTTTGCCTTGGGCTTTACGTACTTCATCGTCCTGCGAAGCAGATGATGGTGGCGCCGGGTCGATTTCAAGCGGAGCCAAGCGGTAAAGCTGGATGTCGAAGTCCCCATTGGGGTCGTTGATCTTGATGGTGTTACCGTCAACGATGGCATTGGCCAGGTCTTCTTCGGTGATGCTCTCCGAGAATTCCGTAGCTTCCTCGTCGCCGATCCAGGTGAATAACAGCACTTCGTTTTCCGGGTCTCCGTTCGGTTTATCCACGTTGGTGATGCTGCCCAGCAGCGGGCTGCCGGCGATGTACCAGGCCTCGGCGCTGACAATGGCTTCGAAAAGTTGTTTCACTTTTTCCATGATGGTGCTTCTCCTTGATGTGCGCCTCACGGCGCGTTGATGAAGGCCTGGCGGATGCCAGGCACAGGTTTCAAGGAGTAGGGGAAACGTGGACTGATAAAGGAGGGGAGGGCGGCCACCCCGTGGCGAGGCCAGCCCTTATGCAACACGCCAGACGGAAAGTAGATGTGCACAATCCATCATCGAATACAGACATCAGCATTCCGAAACAGTCATCCGAGCAATCCTGAATCGCGCCGACCTCATAGTGAGGGATCGGCCACGATGGTCGGTGCCGCATGCACAACCTTCTCCTGTCCCAGCCCGGCGTCGTATGGCGACGCCTTATTGCCCTGCACTTCCTCCCGACGTCGCTGAACCATTTCGTGCCACCAGTCCGGCAAGGGGAAACGAATGTCACCGGGATGTTCGTCGGTCCCCCGTTGCACCACAGAGAACTCCCCACAACGGATGTAAAGCTGCCTGCTCAGGATGACGGGAGGATCGCCTGCCGATATAGGTTCGCCGTGGATGAGCTTCACCCGGATCTGGCCCACCACCTTGACCGGCGCACCGATGCAGATGGACGACAGGTGCGACTGGGGTTTGTTGGAATACAGCCGCACAGGGATGCTCTGGTCGGGATTCCTGTGTTGCCGGATCAGTGCGGCGATGTAGCCTTGCTGATGTTCGGTGGGCTTGATGAAGGCTGCCCCCTCCACGACGCCAGCCAGCATCGCCACGTTGGCGTTATCCCCCAAGCGCGTATCCAGCCGCCCGCGAGTCGCTTCCAGAACCAGGCGCAACGGGTCATCCGGAACTTCATTCTGTCCGCTGTACTCGGCCTTGAGGGTGCCAGCCCGGAACGGGTTGAACCCATCCAGCTTGATACCCTCCGGCATGGAGGCATTCCAGGCCAGCCAGAGCGGCATCGAGCGGGTGGACGGGGTGCGCATGTCGATTACGCGCAACTCGGCATTGCGCAACCCATCCGAGGACTTCCCGCCATACACGTGGCAGGTGGCCGTGATCGGCGTGAACTCGCGCGGCACGGCGATGCCATCGCCGACCTGGACGGAGATGGCGTGAACCAGGTCGGCCGATTCGCTCTTCTGCTGGATGAGGAACGTGCGCCCCTCGGGTTGGCGAACGAACCCGGTGATATAGGCCACGTTGAGCATGGCGTTGACGTACTTGTGGGCTGCCGCGATGCGGGAACTGCCACTCTTGAGCATGGTGATACCCTCCTTTGACAAAAACGACTGTGAATTGCATTGCCTGTAAAATCGTTTGCACGTATGGTTTTTTCCACAGTGCCCATAGGATCCTTGCTGTGACCCTATGGTTTTCCTGCCACGACTAAGGTGACCGGTATGGCTACTTCAAAAAAACAACCACCCCCCAAAGCTCGCGGAAGCAAAGCTCAACAGCCTGAAGCACCCGAGCCGCCACCCGGTGCGACGCTGATCGCGCGTCTGTGGGAGGAGATGGCCAAGCGTGGCCATAACTCCAAACAACTGGCCGACTCGCTGGGCATCACCTACGTCTACCTGATGAAACTGGCGAGCGGAGAAAAGCCCATCTATCAGCTTGGGCGGGACACCCTGGTGCGTGCCGCCGAATACCTGGCCATTCCCGTAGCACAGGCCTATCTGCTGGCCGACGCATTGAGTCCAGAGGACTTCGTGTTGACGCCCACCCTGGAAGAGCGGGTTGCACGTCTGCGGGAAGCGATGGCTCATGATGCGATGTGGAGTGGACTCGCACTCAGCGACGCGCAGTGGGCGAAGACGCCCCAGGAAACGCGCCTGCTGATTTGCATGCTTTACGAACAGGCGGCGAAGACGACCTGGCTGGACTGGACGCTGATCCCGAAGGGGACGACTCAGGCGAAAGCGAAGAAGGCTGCGTAATCCGGGCTTTGCGTGCGTGCCTGATTTCATGACACTTTTCCACAAACATTCCAATACGGCGCATGAGTTCGCAGGGGCATCCCTCGCGTCTTTGACAACCCCGGAGCCCTGCCTCTCCATCAGGTAGAAGGTTTGCCGTACAGCCTGCTCAGAATTCATCGTCCATCTCCCGCATCAGCTTTGCCACTGCATCCGTCATGCCTTCCGGGCTTTCTGTATCTGTCCCACCATAAGCATCGTGCACAGGCGGGTGAGCCAAAGCAGCGGTCTTCTTAGTAGGGTGATTCGTGCCCATCTGAATCGAAGCAATCGATGCCGCTGAATCCATCGAGGCAGCGGCCTGGCTGGCATCCGGGGCTGGCCGACTCAGTCGGCGGGCCGCAGCGCTCAGGATGTCGCGCACCGATGCGGAAGTCCCTCGATAGGGCAGCGCCCAAAGCCATGCAGCCAGTTCGGGATCTTTCCTGGCGTTGACCACGAAGGTGACCTTGATTTCATCCGGCGGCTCGCCGCCCCTGACCCAGGCTCCCATTACTGTCCCCTGATCAGGCGCTTACGCCTTGCAGCTCGCGAGCGCGCAGCAGGGCCATCCCGAAGCGACGCATCCCTTCCGCTACGGCCAGGCGAGGCTTGTCGGCCATGTGGGCATGCGGCCACTTCTCCTGGATGTGGGGGTGAACGATCGGCGCGCCGCCCCCTGCGATCAGAACTCCATCCAGCTTGCGGACATAGGGCTCCATGAGCCGAGTGGCGGTATCGATGACCTCGGTGACAACCAGTGCGACGGAATGATCCACTTCATGGCCCACCTCGGTCTTGCGCCCGAAGTCGAGAATGCGCCGGGTTTGCAGGGCTTCCTCGCATTCGGGCAGGTCGACAGTCAGCCCCTTCTCGGCGAGCAGGCGTGCCAGATGATCCGCTGCGACACGCACACCCGCGCAGGAGCCGGACGCTTTTTCTACCCAGCGCCCGCGTTGCATGAGCATGAAATCGGTGGAGTAGTAGCCTACCTCGATGACCCCCCAGGACTCCTCCATCATGGAGCGCACCGGTGAAGGATTGCCCAGCCGGTCAAGCATCATCATCTGGAACGGCGCGAAGGGTTGGGGAACCACCTTGATTTCGCCCTTGTGGGCTTCGCTGGCCAGTTGCTTCAGTCGGTCACGCTGGCGCGAGAACAGATGCGTCGGCAGGCCCATAACCAGCATGGCGGTTTCCGGCAGCCCGACTTCATCCTGGATACGCTTCAATGCCCCTTTCAGGAGCGCCATATGTTCCGGGGTGTCGACCCAATCCTCCGACAGGCCCGTGGACGTACCGCCCTGCGTGCGTGCCGTCTCGCCGAAGAAATAGGAACGGCTTCCCACCAACACCGTTTCCCGCGCGGCACGCCTGGCCTCGCCATCATCGGAAATGGAGAAGGCCGGTACTGCGATGGACGGAAAAAGGAGATGGCGCTCCTTCTCGTCCTGGCTGTAGCACGCGATCTTGACGGCGGAGTGCCCGATGTCCAGGCCGATCACGCTGTTTGAATTTGGCATTCTTAGCACCTCTTGAGTTGTCTTGAAATGACATCGGAAATCCGATTTCCGAAACAGACGACCGAAAACGTCATCAGATGTTTGGCACGATAGCGCAATAAGATATACCGTTGCAAGTATATATAATTACCGATAGCATCTACCGCGCTCTGACATCGTCCGTTGACATGCCGAAGCCAGCCTCCAAACCACATAACCTTATTAGTCCTTGAGCCACCCCCGAAAATGCCGCCGTCGAGCAACGAGGAACGCATCGCAGAGCACCGCGCCTGGCTGGCCGAGATCGCCGAACAAGGGCGTGCGCTGTTTGCCGATCTAGGAAACCTGCTTTCCGAAGTCGATGAGCTGTTACTCAAGTCGGACGAGGTGCTGAACTACTGTCAGCCCCCGATGGACGGAAAGCTGGGCATTCAGTTTTGGAAACGCCAGCGGCCCGACAAGGTGGAACCCGTGGTGATCGTTTGGCACAAGAGCCAACGCTCAGGCCGCTTCTGGACGGAACAGGTCAATGGTCATCTCACCAAGCGCGTCTGCCGGCGCGGGGCGTTCGAGGTCAACGCCGAAGTCACGCTGGAGACCATCGCCATCGTCGATAAATTGCTGTCATCGAGAAAGAGCCTGACCGGATTGCTGTACCGCACCCGTCAATCGGTGAACAGCCTCAAGGCCCATCAGAAACCGGTGCTGGATTTTCAGCGCAGACGACTGGCCGAGTTACAGGCGAACAGCGAGAAAAACCTGAACAGCCTCTTTGGGGAACACTTGGAATGAGAAATGGCAAACGTTGATGTGACGGTTCAGCTTTCCGAGACCGAAGCCTGGGATTTGGCCCAGTTCCTCAAGCGGGTGGGGTTCGACCAGTTCTATGGGAACGCGCAGGACACCGACGAAGCCTATCGCATGCTGTTCGCGGCTGAGAAGGTCCGGAAGGCGTTGGCCGAGGTCGGGTTTGCGCCCAGGTGATCGGAGCCGGCAAGCGCTCGGGTGTGGAGCGATGCCGCTCATCGTTCTGGAGAGTCGGCTGTGACCAAAGACGCCAGCCCGCCTGGCGGGAAACATGCCGAGAAACCGGGGCGAAAGGCGAAGCCTGCAAGAAAAACCCGGACTCGCCAGGTCAGGAAATGCGTCGAGGCGGTCCACATCACCAACAACATCACCCTGGTTCAACGCAAGCTGATCAACGCGCTCCTGCTCAACGCCTACTACGAGTTGCCAAACCCGAGCATCACGATCCATCGAATACCGGTCAGACAGCTCGTGGATCTGATCGGCTACGACAGTCACGATGTCGCTCGCATCAAAGCATTGCTGAAGGCCCTCACGAGCACTGTCATCGAGTGGGACATCCTGAACGAAGCCGGCAAGCGGGAGTGGGGTGTTTCCGCGTTGCTGGCCAGCGCGGACATCATCGATGGAGTCTGCACCTACGCTTACAGCCCCCATCTCCGGGTGAAGCTGTTCAACCCCCAGTTTTACGTCCTGCTCGATATCGACATCGTGCGCCGCTTTCATTCCTGCTATGCCTTGGCGTTGTACGAAAACTGCGCACGCTTTCGCAGGCTGGGGCAAACCCCGTCATTCCCGGTCGATGCGCTCAGGGCGCTCCTGGGAGCGAGTGATCCGTACTACGAGGACTACCGGAAGCTCAACGAACGGGTGATCCAGCCTGCGCTACGTGAGGTCAACGCGATTACCGATCTACTCATTACCACTCAGGTGAAAAGACAAGCACGCCGAGTCGCGGAAATCCGGTTTCTGATCGAGCCCAACCCCCAGCAGAACATGCAGATCGAGCCGCCGATGGGAATGGTGGTTCCCTTCGAACCCGTATCTCCATCTTCACGGTCTGTTCTGGATACCGTTGCAGAAGGCGATAAGCCGGCTGTGCTTGCGTCAAACGTATCTGGTGAGGGCAAGGGTATCCCTGAACCAGAAACCCCCGTCCATGGCTGCGATAGGTCCGTTGCTGAGCCGAATCCGATCCTGACTCGTCTGCAACAAGAGTTTTGCCTCTCGGCCAAGGTTGCCGATCGGGTGTGCTGCGAATGCCCGGAAGCTGCTATCCAAGGCGCAATGGAATACGTGTTGTCCCGTTACCACGCCGGCAAGGTGAAGGACATCGGCCCCTATTTCCTGGCAGCTTTGAAGGAGGGGGCGGCCATCAGGCGGAGCCAGCATGACCTGAAACGTGAAGAGGAAGCCAAAGCCAGACATTCCTCCAGGGAGAAGCTTGAAACACAGCGCCGTGAGAAGGCCCAGGCGGAGATGACACGGAACCAGTCGTTGTGGACGTACTTCGAATCGTTGACCGAGGATCACCGGCAGAATGTTCTGGTGAAATTTCTGGCCTGGCTGTCTGCGTCAAAGCACAAGCAGAATATCGTGGACATCTTCAAGCGAGGCGGGTTGGCACACCCTTGGGCCAAGGCTGAGTTTCTGATCTACCTAGGCACGCTCGACATCTGATCGAGTGTGGTCGCCGGCCAGGAAACGCACTACGCCCTTGGTGCTTCATGTCCTCAAGCGATAAGCAGCTCACAGCCCACTCCCTCCGCACCGCGCCGATAAAATTGGCTGCGACGATGTCCAGCCTTGCGCCACGAGGTCCATCGGTATGCGATTTTGGATTTCGGAAAACAACAACACCCCTGTACTTGCACCGGTACTTGGCGCTCGCTGCGCGTGTTGTTGTTTAAAAGGTTTAAGAGGTTTAAAAGGTTTAGGACGAAATCTCCAGGTCGATTCGAGCCAGGCTGGGCCAGCCCGAAGCTACTCATCGAATCGCCACCAACCCGCGTGAATGCACGCAACCGACTGCACAAAAAGCAACTTTATAAGGTCGATTCGCCCGGTGGCTGTGCTTGTGGATAATTTCCTGAAATGCCCCCGTTTACAGGACGACGTGCCCCTGTTTACAGGATGAGACGTCCCCGGTTACGGGATGAGTTGTCCCTGTCTACAGGGGCGCGCAAGTCGAGATGTCCCTGTTTGCGGGAGTGCACCGGATCGTTCTTAGCGGCTGACTACATTCCTTCGCGGATAACTGTTGATCGCGCATACGAGGCGAGGAATGAGTGCTAGCAGGGAATACTGGCGCCATCCAGCATGGGTACTGGCATGACCGGGCATTTTGGCGGTAACGCCCAGGTGATTCGTATGATGGCTCCAGATATCTGAAGCCCTGCGAAATGTCCCCGTTTACAGGCTGACGTCAGGCCCGAAATGCCCCCGTTTACAGGGAATTAAATTCAATTAAAACAAACGGATATGTGCTTTTTATGCGAGGCAAGCCGTGGAACGAGCCAGTCCGAATCAATGTTCCGGAATCTGTTTTCTACTTCCGAAACCGTTTGACCAGGGCGTGAGCCGTCTCGTACCGAGCGAATACACCTCTTCGTTGCACCATCATCCAGCGATCGCAAGCGTTAAATGTCCGAGAGGTTCAGCGGCGGGCTTCACCTTGATTTCGATGTCGTAGCCAAGCCGATTCAGGCAATCCATCAGTTTGCGCTCGGACAGGTTGGAGAAGTCGCCGCGCATCATGTCGGATACCTTGGGTTGAGTGAGCCCCATGCGCTTGGCTGCCGCTTGTTGAGTCAGCCCGAGGTGACGCATGGCCTTCCTGATCTCGATGACCAAGCCGGTCTTGATCTTGAGTTTGTCGGCGTCAGGCAGGCCAAGATCGGCATACACGTTGCCGGAACTGCGCTGCACTTCGATACCGTCAATGAGCCGTTTTTCCATTTCGTAGCTCCTTTGCAAGCGCCTCAGCCACTTTCAGCCGGGCGCGAATGATGTCCATGTCTTCTTTCGGCGTGGCGATCCCGCGCTTGCTCTTCTTCTGGAAGCAGTGCAGGACGAACACGGCCTCCGCGAACTTCACGGTGTAGACAGCACGGTACGTGCCACCCGCATCGTCCTCGACCACTTCAAGGACTCCGGCACCTCCGAAACCCTTGAGCACCTTTGCAGCATCGTGTTGATCCCCGCTCTGGGCAAGTGACAGGGCAAAGCCGAAGAACCTGCGCACTTCGATAGGTAATGCCATCAGGTCTTTGTGGCTGCTACCGATCCAATCGAGCGGTTTTTCTTGTGTGGTCATGTGCGAATTATATATGAAATAGGATAAAAAGCGCCTGCTCATCAGGGCAGCACTTCACTGACCTGACGGGTCTTTATCGCCCGCTGCACTGGCTACTCCCTTTCGAAATCAACCGCGCCCTGGGGGGCGCATTTCGTAAAGGAGAGTAGTCATGAAAACCATCATCTTCGAAGGTGAAACGGGTTCACCTGATTGTCCGGAATGGCACGCCTGGCGTCAGCAAGGCATCGGGGGTAGCGATGCCCCGGTGCTGGCGGGCGATGCCGGCATCGTCCAGAAAGCGAAATGGATGGACTCCATCCAGGCGCTCTGGGAGATGAAGACCGGCAAGCGCGGCCCCAAGCCGGCCAACCCAGCCATGATGTGGGGCCGCAAGTACGAGGAAGCCGCTCGCATCGCCTACGAGAAATCCACCCGGAATCTGGTGAACTCCGCGTTTGGCGAGAACGACAAGTTGCCCTACGTTCGCGCGAGCTTCGATGGCCTGTCGTTCGATGGCAACCTGATCGTCGAGATCAAAGTGCCTGGAGACCGGACCATGCAAATGGTGCGGGAAGGCAACATCCCGGAGTACTACCTGCCCCAACTCGCCCACCAGGCTATCGTCGCCTGGGGTGAGCCAGGTCCGTCATGGCAAGGCAACACCTGCCATTTCGTGGCCTACGTTCCGGAGACCGGTGAGCTGGTTCGCCGTGATGCAAGCATCCAACGTCTGGCGGAGATCGCTCATGGCCTGCTGGAGGCGGAGTCTCGCTTCTGGGAGTTCGTGCGTCTGGATGTGCTCCCCTGTGGGGATGTCTGGCAGGGGGCCTCAGCCATCTGGCTGTCGGCGCATGCCGCGTTGGAAGTGGCCAAGGCTACCGAGGAGCGTGCCAAGCAGCGCTTGGTCGAGTTGCTCGGTGAATCCGAGAAGCGCGATGGTGCAGGTGTGCTCGTGTTCCGTTCCACCCGTCAGGGTGCGGTGGACTACGAGCCGCTTCTACGTGAGTACGGTATCCCTCCTGAGCGGCTGGATGGTCTTCGCAAGAAGTCCTCGCAGGCCATCACGGTCAAATCCATCGGGAGGGCCTGACCATGTGCCATGTGCCTGAACTGGGTGATTTGGTCCTGGCCTTGGAGTGCATTCGTGAAACCGGGGGGACTGGGGATGCCGCGTGCATCCTGCATTGGTCGTTGGGCACCGATGCAGGCCGTTACCTTGAAACGCTGGACCGTATCGAGCAGGGCAGGGCGTCCATTCTGGATGCCGACCGCCTGGAGCTGGAGTTCGATTCGCTGCTGCGACAGCGGGCCAGGGATTACCGGCAGGAGGTTGAGCAGACGGTTTTCCCGCTCTCGTTCCGCTGGTTCTGGTTGGCGCCGTCACAGGAGGTGGCCGCCAGCTATGCCTGGTTCCAGGTATGGCTGTCGTCTTATGACGAGCTGGCTGCCTACAAGGCCG
>Ga0210033_1001926_pt1 | contig 18395 bp, 22 predicted proteins | sample CryGeymeta201501_FD_185465 | JGI IMG/M metagenome (GOLD analysis project Ga0210033, IMG submission 185465) | Groundwater microbial communities from Crystal Geyser aquifers in Utah, USA - Crystal Geyser metaG 2015-01 (SPAdes) (version 2) | ecosystem: Environmental > Aquatic > Deep subsurface >... | reverse complement strand
ACTGACCACCCGAGGTTGGACAGATACGGTCTTTGTCGAATGGTCCAGCCTGACCGAGCGGAGCGACACCTTACGCCAACAAGCCGCACGCTTGCGCTTCTGGGGCGATTGCCTGCAAGATTCGGTTGAGATCGTTGACCTGCGCAGCGGCGAAATCCGGGACTTTGCCATCAACGCTTGGATAAGGAGGTTTTGAAAATGTTAAACCATCACACAGATTATCTTGAAAAAAGATTCTGGATTATGCTTTTTCTCCCTGGCACCGCCCGCCAGGGCAGGTGTGGCGGTCTTCGCGTGCTTCGCGGCGCTTTGCATAAATGCCACAACTTGATCGTGTATCTTCTCTGACTGCAAAGCGCCCCTGTGACCCAACCCCTCCGTCTCGACCAACTGCGCACTTTTCCAAGCTTGCGCGATGGCGCGGCTATCTTCAATTGGTGTGACGTTGTCCGCCGTATCGTGGAACATCAACGCGGGGATATTGATCTGCTGAACGAGCATTTCATTGTTAATGGAATCCAGCACATCCTTGCCAAAGTTCTCATAGAGCATGGTGCGCAGACCTTCGATGATCTCATCGGATAATTGTGCCTGGACTTGAAAGCGCGGGAGTGAGTCTAATAGCCGATTAAACGCGCCAAAATATACGAGTCGCGCGGGAGGCGGCACTTTTTTATTTACGAGCGCGTAGGATGTAACCAGAGCGCCGAAGGAGTGGGCGAGGATGGCATCAAAGTTTCCTTCACGCTCCGCCACTTTTTCCAGCGCCGGCGTTATTTCAAGGATGTTGGTTGTCTTTCCATCCGACTCGCCGTGCGCGGGTTGGTCGAACGCCACGACGCGATATCCCGCCGCCAGCAGGGGATCCACGAAACCCGTCATCTGAGCGCGACTTCCGCCCCAGCCGTGCATAAGCAAAACGGCGGGACTCCCGCTTCCCCAGCTTGAGACAGCCAACTCGCCGCCTCCAAGCTGGACCCGATAATTGTTCCCGCGTTCGAGGATCGCCTCGTCTGTTGATTTGACCTCTTACTTCGCGGGCCCGAAAAACGCGCGATACACTTTTTTCACGATTGCCTGAGATTCGAGATTGAACGTTAAAGTTGCCATATTTTCTCCTATAAAATACTTACTAAGTAGTAAGTTTCGACGACAAAAAAAATTACGCCAGTAAGTCCGTTTTATTCTGCTCAACAACGGCATCGAACTTGGCTGTTCCCAACGCGCGCGCCATTTGCAAAGCGCCCTGCACACTGGACAGGATCAAAGCGGCTTTGTTTGCAGGATCACCGTTGAATTGAAATACGCCTGCCTCCTTCCCTTAATTTAGTGTGGCTTGAAGCCAGGAAAGTAATTCCCTGGTTAATGCTTTAGTTTGTTCACGCAATGGGTCGGGGATGGAATTGAACTCGGTCTCCAGCGAACCCGCCAGGCAGATCTTGCCGCTATCTGCCCGCATGTTTGTGTAAATGCTGAAAAACCAGTCCAGTTTTTCCTGAGGGGACAAATCCTTTACGCGCGCGTTGTTGATCCATAACTGGAAACGGTCACGATAACGCTTAATCACCGCACATCCCAACGCCTCTTTTGTGGGAAAGTGATAATGGATGGCAGCGTTCTTCACCCCCAGTTCCGCCGCGATGTGAGCGTAACTGAAGCCGTTAAAGCCCTTCTCTTGCAAAAAAGACCCAGCCAAATCCAGGATCGTTCGTTGGGTATTTGTAGTTCTGACCATTAAGGTCGGGTTTTACTTACTAGTTAGTAAGTTGTCAAGGTGATTGAGTGACCTGACATGTTTCATCCGCGCCGTTGTGAACCATGACGCGTGCACGGACATAGGCCGCGATCAACCAGCCCCTCGCGAAAACTGGTAAAACCTGACATGTTTCATCCGCGCCGTTGTGAACCATGACGCGTGCATGGACATGGGCCGCGATTAACCGGCCCCTCGCGGAAACATGTCAGGTCTGCCTCCGCGGCGAGCGCGTGTCCATGACAGGATTTTGGCTGTTGCTCATCGCACTAAATTGATGTATATTTACCCCAAGGAAAACAACAATGGATTTTGAATGGGACCCGCGCAAAGCAGAAATCAACCTACGCAAGCATGGCGTTTCATTCACCGAAGCAGGGACAGTATTTGGCGATGACCTTGCGATTACTGTTCCCGACCCTGACCATTCCGATGACGAAGACCGTTTCATCACACTTGGTTGGTCAAATCGCCGCAGGTTGTTGATGGTGTCCCACACCGACCGTGGCGACCATATCCGAATTATCAGCGCTCGTGAATTGACGAAAGTGGAGCGAAAAGAATATGAAGAAGCAAACTAAACTTAACGATGAATTACGCCCTGAATACGACATGAAGTCCCTGCTCAAAGGCGGGGTGCGCGGCAAGTACGCGGCACGCTATCGCGCAGGGACAAATCTCGTGCTGTTGGAGCCTGAGGTTGCGAAGGCGTTTCCCAATGAAAAGGTCGTTAATGAAGCCTTGAAGCTGGTGATGAAGTTGAAGCAGGTGCAGGAGAACGCCAGCGCAAAATAGACTCGCGCTTAAGACCTGCCGAAGGTGTTTCATCCGCACCATTGTTAACCGTGACGCGTGCGCGGACATAGGCCGCGATCAACCAGCCCCTCGCGGAAACATATCAGGTCTGCCTCCACCCATCCGCGAGCGTGTATCTGTGTCAGGATTTTGGCATCAACAATTCCTTGACAAAAAATATTGACACTCGTATACTCTCGATCAATAAAGCCCGTGGTTAGTCCCACCAGCCGCTGGTTGGATGGAAAAAGGCTAACCACCATTAACACCCCAAGGAGTGCGAAAGCGCTCCTTGAATTTCTTGATCAGCCAACGGCCAGCGGGAGGTTTTATGAAAGCACATATCTTCATTGACTTTTGGAATCTTCAACTTTCTGTCATTTCGGTAGCGACATCTTCTTATCGGCTTGACTGGCAAAAAATATCCCCCTGGCTTATCACACAGGCGTCGAATGCAGTCGGACGCGCGTTGTCTTTTGAGGGGACGCACGTTTATATGTCGTACAGTCCCAACAGCAAAAAGGATGCGGGCTTGCGGGATTTTGCAACAAATGTACTCAGCCGTTTCCCTGGAGTTCAGGTTTCGCTGGTCGAGCGGAAAGCGCAAAGCGCGCCGATTTGCCCAACTTGCCATCAGCCAATCGCTTCGTGTCCGCATTGCGGGAACGCCATCACTCGAACCGTGGAAAAGGGTGTTGACTCGGCAATCGTGACCGACATGGTGAAATTTGCATGGGAAGGCGCGCTGGAAGTCGCGATTTTGGTTTCATCCGACCGTGACTTTATTCCAGCAGTTCACATGCTGACTGCCAAAGGATTCAAAGTCATCAACGCCCATTTCCCGCCAACGGGCATGAATCTTGCTGGCGAATGTTGGGCAAGCATTGACGTGAGAAAAGGATTGACTGATTTGGCGCGGTGATAATAAGACCTGCCGAAGGTGTTTCATCCGCGCCATTGCCAACCATGACGCGTGCATAGACATTGGCCACGATTAACCAGCCCCTCGCGGAAACATGCTAAGACCTGACATGTTTCATCCGCGCTGTTGTCAACCGTGACGCGCGCGTGGATATAGGCTACGATCAACCAGCCCCTCGCGGAAACATGTCAGGTCTGCCTCCACCCATCCGCGAGCGCGTGCTCATGTCAGAGTTTCGTATACGCTGCCTGAAATTAGTTGGGAACAGGAATTGACAAGTGCTATAATACGCTCACCTATGGTCTAATTGGAGAGGGATCATGTCAATGTCAAGTACACAAACTAAAGCCGACTTATCTGTCTGGCAGATTGAAAGCCTTCGTATAACTTGTTTTCCAGGTTCTGCCACAGAATTTAATTCGGGAAATTGGTGGCAGGATGTAATTGGTGAACAACCTGAAAACACGCTTGTTCGTGCAAGAGATGGTTTTCGACAAGATGAGGGCAATTTTAATCAGCGAAAAGTTGTTCTTGGGGTTCAGCCCGTACGAATTGATTGGTTAATGAAATCAAATGAGGAAGAAGGTGAATTAACGATTGGTTCATTTCAAGATGGTTTAGATTCTTTTTTTGAACTGATGTCTCGTTGGTTCAAAATAAGCCCACCTCTTAGGCGTCTGGCGTTTGGTACTATTCTTGCATTGCCAGTTGATGACCGAAAGTCTGGTTATGAATTAATAGCCAATTATTTACCCAATGTTAAGCTTGATCCGATTGGCTCATCGGATTTTCTTTATCAAATTAATCGTACTCGAAATAGTCGGTTGGGCATTTCTGAATTGGAGATTAACAGGCTTTCAAAATGGTCAGTGGCAAAACGAGGACTTGTCCGTTTTGCACTTTCACCTGATGCTCATGTATCTTCATTTCCTTCCTCAGAAACGTTTTCTTGTAGATTGGAATTGGATATAAATACTTCAGGAGAATATAAGAACGACATCCCATCAGGCAAATTGGTTGACGTTTTTCATGAGTTAGTTGATCTTGCAAAAGAAATTGCTGTAAAAGGCGATATACCATAATGGCCCTCCATAACGCCCCCATTGAACATCATATTCTTCCACCTACGGATTCGAGTGTTGCCACTGGATTCGATAATCCGTTGGTTGAGAATTTCTTTAAAAATGTTCAATCTGTGTCACAGTATCAATTTCAAGATATAGACGCGCGTACTGTGAAATATGATGGAGGGAGTGTTGAGAGTTCTACATCTAGTTTTGCCGTTTCAGGTTTATTAGACAAACAGGCCAGTTTAATATTTACTGGTGCAAAAGAAGAAATTTTTGAAGATGGAATGGAAAGCGATTTCTCTAGAAATTTATCGAGCTTTATTGCCTCATTCGGACATTCCGCTATGGAGGTAATCATTCCTATGATTTTATCGGAGCAAACCAATACTGAAGTTGCTTCGGAGGCATTTAGAATTCTTGGTCGGCTCAATCACCAAACAACTTATCGGGATCGCTTGTGGCTTCTTGAAAGAGGTTTATATAGTGTTTCCACTCGTGTGCGAGATGGAGCTGTTTTAGGTTTGGCGTTCTTAAATGATTCCCTTGCTATTGCCCCGCTTAAGTCTGCTATTGAAAGAGAACGAATCCCTGAATTGCGCAAGGACATGGAACAAATCTTAGCCCAATTAGAGGGTAAAGAAGATGGCATATCTGCTAAGAAAGATACGAAAAAATAGATGGACAGGCGAAATGACCTGGCTTCCCGAGGAAGAGTTACAAGCCGATGCACTAAACGATCTCGGAACCAAGTCAAATGAATTATCTGTCTATCATATTGCCCCAAACAAGTCCAATCTTGATCAAGTCGTTGTGGCATTAGCTGTTAATACTACTGACCCGTCAAATATTGACTTTGCACTTTTTGAAGAAAATATTATTTCTGAACTTGGAATAAAAATTAAGAAAAGCAAAGGGGAATTAGCTGACGATCAAGTTAATAACTGGCATAGTGATTTGCATGAGCTATCAGCTTCAAAACTATTAAGTCTTGCCCTCGCGATTAAGAAGAAAGCAAAAATTGAAAGAAAAGCTCCTATGCAAGTTCTAAATATTGTTGCAGATTCCTTGAATAATGATCAGATTGATCGTTCACGAGTAAAGTGGGCAAAGCCAGAAGATTTAGCTAAACTCGAAAAGATAAGAGCTACGCGTTCTTGAAAAATTTGGTAAGGAGAGACCAGTTTTTATTACTGGCCTCTCTGCTTTGATTCTTTGAACCCGATAAATCGCGTATCTAACACCCTACACCCTCTCCCCTCGAAACTGCGTTTCATACAACTGACGCCAACCCTCCCATCGCGAGCAACTGCTCGTGCGTGCCTCTCTCGACGATCTTGCCTCGATCCATCACCAAGATCAAATCAGTTTATCCTGCAACAGGTGAGACTTGATACTCGATTTTGCTCGGCACATTGACGCGGCTCGAAGCGTCGAGAATTTCAAGGGAAACGAGATTGCCCTTCGCGTCGTAGTCCAAAATCATGCCTGGCTTATCCTCGTCGCTTTCTACAACGGGCGTTTCGGAAAAGATGATGGTCAGCGTATCGGTCTCGCGATCATAGTTAACTTTCATGGCTATCTCCAGTATTTCCTGATTTTGCTGGTTCGATAAACAGTGACAACACTCGGCGGGGTATCGTCAATATCTACAAAGACACGTAACAAATATTCTTTGGGCGGTTCGCCTTGTTCAATGCGCCCTTGATAGACAGCGCGTCCCACGCGAATCATTTCGCTTTGTTCAGGGTTGACCAACACTCGCTCAACTTCCGCTTCCGTGATATTGCGCCGCGCCATTTCCTGCAACGCGTGAGTGGTAAAGCGGAAACTCATAATGGGGGTCAGTGGCATGAGTTGATTTTACAACACTTTTTCCCTGTTGAACTGCGTCTCATACAGCTGACTAGAGTTTATTCACAATAAGGCGTGAACATGGTACAACAATCCCAACCGACGAAGGAAAGGATTGAGTATCATGTTCACAGAGTTGATTTTGCACGAAAATCCAACATTAATCAAGGGTTTCATGGGCATTCCGGCGGAAGTCTTCTGGCAGATTGTGGAGGTAGTGACTTTGATATTACCGGAGATTGACCGACAAAGGCTGGATCGTCCAGATCGTCAGCGTCAAAGCGGTGCAGGTCGAGAGTGTGACCAGCCGGTTGTAATCCGCGTTGCGGCAGTCCTATCCTACATGCGTTTGCATGTGCCCCAAGTTGCGGTTGCGCTGATGTACGGCATGACGCAACCTGACATTTCGCGTGATCTGCGTCGCTTGTTGCCCGCTATCCAATCTGCCTTGCCCTGTCCAGAAGTCTGGAAATTACTGGAAAGCGGACAGGCAATTGATGCGGCGACGAAACTGACACTGGAAGAACTGGCCGACGGGCGCGTGTTGGCGGATGCAACCGAACAACGGGTATCGCGCTCAAAAAATAGCGAGACGCGCAAGGAGTATTATTCTGGCAAGAAGAAGCAATTTACCATCAAGACGCAGTTCGTGACCGATGGTGAACATCACATCAAAGCCATCAGCGCAAGCGTCCCTGGCGCTGAACATGACAAAACATTGAGTGATAAAGTACGAACGGTTGAGCATTTACCCGATGGATGCGAGTTGGATGCCGACAAAGGCTATCAAGGTTTAGACAAGCAAGTCAGCCAAGTGACTGTCATCAATCCAGAAACCGGAGAACAGCAAAGCGTGTCTCGCTTGACCGTTCAGACGCCTTATAAGAAGCCGAAAGGTAGCGAACTCACGGAAGAACAGAAAACTTTCAATTCCTTGTTAAGTTCCATCCGTGTGCGAATTGAGCATTGCATCGGATGGGCTAAAAACTGGGCAATCTTGGCGAATCGCTTTCGTTGCGCACATTCAATTTACACATCTATCATGCGCACCATTTGCGGACTGGTTAATTTGCAAACTCAAAACTGGCAAGCCGCTAAAACCGCTAATTCTGCATAAACTCTACTATATAACCCGCCCATCGCGAGCAACTGCTCGTGCGTGCCGCGCTCGACGATCCTGGTGCGATCCATCACCAAAATCAAATCCGCCGCCAAAATCGTGGACAGGCGATGGGCGATTACTTTGCAGGCGCTTTTATATTCGCTTCTGGTATCGCTGAAATCAGGGCACGCAAGGCTTTATTTACCTGTTCTGTCGTGTTGAAGACTTTTGCAACATCGTCATCAAGCAGTACCAAAACAGGAGTTTGCTTCATTTTTTCAGCAAAACGATTTGGTTTCGCCTTTTTATAGTCAAAGCGATACTCGGAAGCCATTTCCTTGATTTTACGGGGTTTGGAAGCGGGCATTTTCTTCATAATCTTTTTTCTCTTGGCTGGTGGCAGGGCGTGCCGTAATGATGCGGATCACATCTTCATATCGTTCCACAAAACAAACAAGCAACAATTTGCTCAACGCTGAGATTCCAATGATGATTTCTCGGTACTCTTCGTCTGAATGTTCTTCATCATCAAAGATGAGCGCCAGCGGATACTTGAATACGGTAACGGCTTCTTCAAAACTGATGCCGTGTTTCCGTAGATTTATTGTCGCCTTGTTTGGATCCCATTGGAATTTCATGCTTTAAGTATAGCATAGACAGCATTGAACAAAAACCTTTACGCCCTCTCCCCTCTAAACTGCGTCTCATACAACTGACTATATAACCCACCCATCGCGAGCAACTGCTCGTGTGTGCCTCTCTCGACAATCTTCCCTCGATCCATCACCAAAATCAAATCAGCGGCTAAGATCGTGCTCAATCTATGCGCGATGACAATGCTCGTCCTGCCCGCCATGACGCGCTTCAACGCGTCCTGGATCAGGGATTCGGATTCGCTGTCGAGTGAACTTGTGGCTTCATCCAAAACCAAAATGCGCGGGTCTTTGAGGATGACGCGCGCCAGGGCGATGCGTTGTTTTTCGCCGCCGCTCAGACGGTAGCCGCGCTCGCCCACGATCGTGTCGTAGCCGTCGGGCAGGTCAACGATGAACTGGTGGATGTTCGCGGCGCGCGCCGCGGCTTCCACTTCGGCGGGCGAGGCGTCGGGGCGGGCGTACGTCAGGTTGGTGCGGATGGTGTCGTGGAAAAGGTACGTCTCCTGCGTCACCATGCCGATGGCGTTGGCGAGCGAGTCAAGCGTCACATCCTTCACGTCATGCCCGTCAATGCGGATGACGCCGTCGGTGGGATCGTACAGGCGCGGGATGAGATACGTCAGCGTGGTTTTGCCAGCGCCTGAGGGGCCGACTAACGCGACCAACTGTCCCGACGCGGCGATAAAGGAGACTCCCTCCAAAGCGACCTCGCGCGCCTGGGAGACCGCGTCCGCTTCCCCTGAGTCGGAGGCGGGTTTTTCATCCTGACGAGGGACACTGATTACTGATGACTGATCACTGAACACTGCTTTCACGTCTTCCATCCGCCCGTAGCGTTTGACATCCTTCAATAATTTGGATTCGTCCACGCTGTAATTGAAGGTAATGTTGTCGAACTCAAGATCGCCCTTTGCATTTTGCAGAACGAGGGCGTTTTCTTTTTCGGCGATATCTTGGGGCAGATCAATGATCTCGAAGACGCGCTCGAAACTGACCATGGACGTGGAGAACTCGACGGGCGCGCCCGCGAGACCTTGCAACGAGCCGTAGAGTTGACCGAGATACGCGCCGAACGCGACGATGGCGCCGATGGTGAACGTGCCTTCGATGACGTACCAGCCGCCGAGGCCGTAGACGAGCGCCGTGCCCACCGCGCTGACGAGGCCAAGCATGACGAAGAACGACGAGCCGATGACCGCGCGGCGGATGCCGATGTCGCGCACGCTGACGGCGCGCTGGCGGAAGCGGTCCGTTTCCTGGTTGGCGCGCCCAAACAACTTGACGAGCAGCGCGCCGCCGATGTTGAGGGTCTCGTTCATGTGCGCGTTCATCTTGGCATTGTGATCCATGGCTTCGCGGGCGATGTCGCGCAGAACGTTGCCAAGCCGCTGCGCGAAGAAGATAAACAGCGGCAGGATCAGCACGCTGACGAGGGTCAACTTCCATTCGAGGGAAAGCATGACGGCCAGGATCGCAACTGCTTCGATGATGTTGGTGATGATGCCGACGATGGTGTTGCTGATGGCGTTCTGCGCGCCGACCACATCGTTGTTGAGGCGCGACATCAACTCGCCGACTTTGGTGTTGGTGAAGAAGCGCAGACTCATCCGTTGCAGTTTGCCGAAGAGCGCCACGCGCAGATCGTAGATGACGCCTTCGCCGACGGTGGAGTTGAGTCTGCGCTGGACAACGTTGATCCCGCCTTCGATGAGCGGCACCGCCAGCAGAGCGCCCGCCAGCAGAATCAGTTGATTGAAATTTTTATTCGGCAGGGTATGGTCAATCATCTGCCTGAATATCAATGGCGTGACGAGGCTAAAGCCTGTGGTGAGGAGGATCGTCACCAACATCCCGCCGATGTGCCACCAGTAAGGTTTGGCGTAGTTGAGCACGCGCAGTAAAAGTTCTCTTGTGACTTTGGGCTTTTCGTCGCCCTGTCTCATGGACATGAACCAGCCGTATCCGTGCATTTGTTAGTCTCCTGGTCGGGTAGTCTCGTGGTCAAATGGTCTTGTGGTCAAATGGTCGGTTTTGACCATGCGACCATCCGACTATAAGACCATCTGACTAAACGCGCAACTGGACGAGTGGGGAGGTTAATGAAGGTATGATGATACGGAGGATTGTGAATGCTATAATGATCTGGCGAACAATAACCTGATTCTATAAAATGGAGGTTGCTATGGATAAAATCCGCCCTTTCTTATTTGATACGGTGATTGGTTTGATTTTTATCTTGCTCCCTGGCATACGCGGGTATTCAGACTGGCAAATTCACGAATATGGTCTTATCCAAATCTTTCCTCCTTCCACACATCCGCGCGGTTGTGATAGCCGGCCTGTTCCCAGAATCCCTGGCGGTCACGCGGCATGAACTCCAGTGAGCGCAGCCATTTGGCGCCCTTCCAAAAATAGGGCGTGTCCAGTTCGCGGCCGGGGATGAATCCCACCACGCCGCGCAGTGGATAGCCATGGTCGGCGGTGATCGGCTCGCCGTTCAGGTGTGTGGCGAGCAGGAAGTTTTCCGCCAGTACCACCTCCAGCGGCAGGTTGGCGGTGAACCCGTATTCCGCGTGTTGCATCACGTGCGTGGCGGAGGGCTTGATTTTGATGAGTCCACTATCCGCCAGCGTCCGCACGGACACGCCTTCCCAGACCGTATCGAATTTGCTCCAGCGCGTCACGCAGTGGATGTCCATCTGGATTTTGGCGCGTGGCAATCCGTTGAACTCATCCCACGTCCAGCGCTTCTCCTGCTCCACCTCGCCCCAGATGCGGAAGTCCCAAGTGGAGGCGTTAAAGGCTGGGACCGGCCCGTAGTGCAGGACGGGAAATTTGAGCGTCAGCGCCTGGCCGGGGGGGAGGCGTCCTTCACTGCGGACGCGCTCTTCTTCCTTGCGCCGATCTTGATCCATGGAGAACATAATCAACCTCGCTTTCCAATTAAAAAAAGGCCACATTCAGGGTATGGTGATGTCAATTGTTATACGATTAAAGTCATCACGATGTGGATGCTTCACCATGTAGTGACGAATTTATTCGTCCCAAACGACTGAAGTCGTTACTACGTGGGTTTGGGCAATGATACCAGGATGACCCCGCATCACGATAATATCTTACGCGTCTTTTCAATGTCCGCGTGGATTTGCGCCAGCAGGGCGTCCACCGAATCAAATTTCGCCTCGTCGCGCAGGCGGGCAATGAATTCCAATGTCACTTGCTCGCCGTAGAGGTCGCGGTCGAAATCCAGGATGTGCGCCTCCACGTTGGCGGTGCGCTTGTCGGGCGTGAAGGTGGGATTAAAGCCGATGTTGACCGCGGCCGCAAAAAGGTCCGCGCCGAGGCGGGCGCGGCAGGCGTAGATGCCGTTGGCGGGCAGGAGTTTGGATTCGGGATAGTGGATATTCGCGGTGGGGATGTTGATCCTGCGCCCGCGCCCGTCGCCGTGAATGACGGGACCCGAAAGCGCGTATGGACGCCCCAGCAGGTTCGCGGCCGCGCCCGCGTTTCCGAGCGAGACCAGTTTGCGGATCTCGGTCGAGGAGATGACGCCGCTCTCGTCGCTGACCGCCTCCACCACCGAAACGGAATAGCCGAGTTCGCGTCCCAGTTCAGACAGGCGTCCGGCGTTGCCTTCGCGCCCCTTGCCGAGGGCGAAGTCGTAGCCGATCAACAGGCGACTCAGTCCGAGTCGTTTTTTCAGAAGCGCCATAAAGTCCCGCGCGCTCATCCCGGAGACGGCGCGGTCGAACGGGTGCGTGATGACCGCCTCCAGTCCCAGCGCGGAGGCGAGATCGGCGCGCTCGTCCGGCGTGGTCAGCAGTTTCAGGCCGTGTCCAGACAAAACGACGGCGGGATGCGGGTCAAAGGTAAGCAAAACGGCAGGCGCGCCGTTGGCGTGCGCGCCTGCCGCGAGTTGACGCAGGATGGCCTGGTGGCCGCGATGGACGCCGTCGAAGACGCCAATCGTCAGCCAGGTGTTCTGAAGCGAAACGTCGGCGAGGGAACGATAATGTTGCACGGATGACGGTAGGGGACGGGTTCACCCCGTCCCTACTGTGCGGCGGCTTCGCTGGTGAAGAAGACCTTCTTGGGCTGCCATTCGGGCGAGCCATCCTCGCCAATGGCAGGCAACATCAGGGCGATCAACTCGCCCGCCGCGCTCACGCCGCGCACCAGGTCGGGCTGGGGAACACCGGGAACCGCCTTGGCGCGGTGGCCGTGGCGGACCTCCTCCACGTCATCGGGGTTAAGTTCCACCGCAGGCACATCCGTCAGCGCTTCGGCCGCGGGGATCAGGTACTGGTACCAGTTGCCGGCCTGGAAGGCCTCCTGCAATTTTCGCAGGGGCGTGGCGTCGCGCAGGCTGAAGCGTCCGCTCTTGGTGCGGCGCAGTCCCACGAGATAGGCGCCCGTGCCGAGGGCGTTGCCCATGTCATTGGCCAGCGAACGGACATACGTCCCGCTGGAGCAATGCACATCCACCACGACTTCGGGCAGCGCCCATTCCAGCACTTCCAGGTGATGCACCTGGATCTTGCGCGGGGCCAGTTCCACTGCCTCGCCCTGGCGCGCCATGTCGTAGGCGCGGCGTCCGCCCACTTTCACGGCGGAGTACGGCGGGGGCGTCTGCTCGATCTCGCCCTCGAACTGCTTGAGGATGGTCTCGAACTGCTCCTCGGTCACATTGACCGGCGCGTCCGTGCGGACGAATTTTCCGTCCGCGTCGAACGTGTCGGTGCTGGAGCCGAGTCGGATGATGGCCTGGTAGCGTTTGTCCGAAGCGGAAACGTACTCGCTCAGGCGCACGGCCGGGCCGATCAGGATGACAAGCACACCGGAAGCGCGCGGGTCGAGCGTGCCAGTGTGTCCGGCGCGGCGGATGCCTGTCCCGCGGCGGATGGCTTCCACCACGTCGTGCGAGGTCATGCCGACGGGTTTGTCCACCACGAGGACACCGGAAATGGCGTTCTTTACGTCTTGACTGTTCATTAGGATTTCCTCCTGGATTATGCGCAGATTTCGCCGCAATCCAATTTTGACAATTGTATCCGATTTAGATGAGTCTTACTTTAGACCGAGCATCTCACGCGTCGTTTTCAGGACGAGGGGCTGGATCTCGCTCAACGAGCCGGGGATGTCGGCCCCGGCCGCCGCGGCGTGACCGCCGCCGCCGAAATGCTTCGCGACCTGCGACACGTCCACGCCGTCTTCGATGGCGCGCCACGAGATTTTCACGCGCTGGTCGCTTTGTTCAACGAAGATCATGCCAACCTGGCTCCCGTCAATCGCGGAGATGACGTTGATCAGGTCGGCGTCGTCGTTGCCGCCGTAGCCCGCGGCTTTGCGGTCGGCCACCGTCAGCGTGCCCCAGACGAGTCCGTCCGAACGCTCGAGGCTGGAGAGGCCCGCGCCCCAGTAGCGCGCGGCGGGGTAGGTGCGCCGCACCAGCGCGCGGCTGTACAGGTCAGGCAGGTCCGCGCCGCGCTCCATCAACAGGGCCGCCTGGCGCAGGGATTCGGGCGTGGTGCTAGAAATGCGGAATCCGAGCGTGTCGGTGACGATGCCGGTCAACAGCGCGGCCGCGATGGGCTGCGTAATTTCCAGTCCCCACAGCGGCAGGCAATCTGTCAGGATGGCCGAGGTGGCGACTTCCTCGCCGACGATCAGGTTGATTTTGCCGAACTTTTCGTTGGTGATGTGATGGTCAATATTGATGTCCGGTTTGGGACCCGACTGGAAGGGCTTGCCGAGGCGTTTGAAATCGGCGCAGTCCACCGAGATGAATGTGTCCCACTCTCCTTTCGGTTCTTTTTGGACCTGGTTATGTCCCTGCAAATGACGGAACGATGCCGGGACGCCATCCTGCAATACCATCTGGACGGTTTTTCCCGCGTTCTGCAATGCCAGCCCGAGGGCGAGCAATGCGCCAATCGCGTCTCCGTCCGGGCGGACATGAGATGCGATCAGGATGCTTTGGGCCTGGTTCAGCCGATCTTTGATTTGCGAAATAATCCCACTGTTCATTGTTTTTTCCAGCTAACGTTGCCTGACGTTTGGCTATCTCCTTTTTGATTCCCAACAATCGCTCACATAGGCAATTGTACTGTATGTTCGTGACATTGTACTACATTTTTATGGGACATTGGTACCAGTTTCCGCGGCTTAGTTTTTGTTTCTTCCCGCATAGCCCTGCTGGTCTGTAGAACGAATTGGCCCAACGGCAACAGCGGTGCGTGCAAGACTCCCACGCCCGAATTCTACTCAATTGCTCGCGGTGCGTACCCTCAGCGACGTAGCCGCTGTCCGATGCAGCCGGTGTTAGCCCGCTCCTTTTGCTTATATCTTTCGGGCGGATAACAGAAACGAGATCGTTGAATAAACCTTTGATACAAAAGGAGGTGTCGCGAAAGTCGCTACTCCTTCTCTGATAACCGTTTCTGTGACAAAACTATACTTCTTCAATTGTTCTGTGAGTTTATCAATATTGAAGCCAGGATGTACTTCTTTAGAAGCGCCGCTTCGACTCAATGCCATATTCATTTCATCAAAGAGCAAGGCTGGCATTTCTTCTCCATCTTGTATGAGTAGAAATCCATTCCTGCGCAAGATGCGATGTGCCTCTTCGAAAACACAATCGATTTGCTCAATGTGGTGCAGGAAAGCCCGAAACATAATTGCATCTGCTGAGTTGGATGCAATCGGCATGTTCAAGCAGTTACCGCACACATAATCTGCATCTACAGTGAGCAAGCCACCGTACAGCATCTCTTGTGCTTTGCTGAGAACATCGTTATTTATATCTATTCCGACAAAGTGAGCCTTCGGGCACAAGCCCGCTAATTCAACGACAGTCTCACCTGTTCCACATCCCACATCTATCAAAGCGCTGAATGGTAAGGCTTGAATATACTTTTCTCGTTCCGACATGGGAACTTCCTTGCTGATATTTGATGTGAGAATCTTTGAACGATCTATTTTGGCCGCCTCAGTTGTAACGGGCGGGCTAACGAGATAATATCTCGCTTTACGCCTTTTTCTTCTCTCTCAACTCCGCCAGCGCCTTCTCGACGCGGTCGGCATTCTCCGGGGTGGGGTCCCAGTGGAAACGCAGGCGGGGGAAAACGCGCAGGTCGACGCGCCCGGCCAAAGTCCGGCGCATGAAGCCGTTGGCGCTCTCGAGACCGGCGAGAATCTCCCGGCGGCGTTCGTGGCCCTCGAGCGCGGACACGAACACGTCCGCGTAAACCAGTTCCCGATCCACTCTCACGTCGGTCACGTAGATGAGCGCGAGGCGCGGGTCGCTGATCTCGCGGACCAACATTTCCGAGAGTTCCTGGCGGATGCGATCCGCGATGCGTTGAAGGCGAACACCTGAGGGCATGACTAACTCCGTATACAGGTATACAAGTACACAGGTATACAGGTTGTGTCACGTGTGTACGTGTGTACCTGTTTACGTGTGTACGTGTCTCACTACTCCGACTTCTCCAAAACGTAACACTCGATGATGTCGCCCGGTTCGATGTCGTGGAAGTTCTTCAATCCCACGCCGCACTCGAAGCCGGTGCGGACTTCTCGCGCATCATCCTTCTCGTGCTTGAGCGAGGATAACTCGCCCTCGAATACGATGTCACCCCCGCGCTTCATGCGGATCTTGCCGTTGCGGCGAATTTCACCTTCCGTCACGCGGCACCCGGCGATCTTGCCGATCTTGGAGATGGGGAAGACTTTAAGTACCTGCGCTTTGCCGAGCATCTGCTCCACGAACTCCGGCGCCAACATGCCTTTCAGGGCTTTTTCGATATCTTCGGTCAGGCGATAGATGATGTTGTACAGGCGGACGTCCACGCCTTCGGTTTCGGCCAGGCGGCGGGCGGCCACTTCGGCCTGCGCGTTGAACCCCAGGATGATGGCTTTCGAGGCGGAGGCCAGCATCACGTCGTTCTCGCCGATGTTGCCGGTCTCGGCGTACAACACGTTAATGGTGATCTCGCCTTTGCCCAGTTTTTCCAACTCACCCAGGATCGGTTCGAGCGAGCCTTGCACGTCCGCTTTGAGCACCAGGTTGAGGGATTTTGCCTCGCCCTTCTCATACGAGGAGAACAGGTCTTCGAGCGAGACTTTCTTGCGCTCCTGGGATTTTTTCTTGATGGCATCCGCGCGTTCGGTGACAATCGCGCGCGCGGCGTGGTCCGATCCCACCACCTGGAACACGTCGCCCGCCGAGGGGATTTCAGAGAGACCCATCACCAGCGCGGGCGTGGACGGGCCGGCCTTCTTAAGCGGCTTGCCGCGAAAATCCGTCATGGCTTTGAGACGGCCAAAGGCCGTGCCAGCCACCACGATGTCGCCGGTCTGGAGCGTCCCATTCTGGACGAGGAGCGTGGCGACCACGCCCCTGGCTTTGTCCAGTTCCGATTCGATGATCGTGCCGATCACCTTGCCGCCCGGATTGGCGCGGATCTCGGCATTATCGGCCACCAGCAGGATGGCTTCCAGCAAATCGCTGATGCCCTGTTTCTGCTTGGCAGAGACCAGTACCACCAGCGTCTGCCCGCCCCAGTCGTCGGGGACGAGTTCCTGCTCGGCCAGCTGCTGTTTCACGCGTTCGGGATTGGCGTTCGGCTTGTCAACCTTGTTGAGCGCCACGATGATCGGGACGCGCGCCGCCTTGGCGTGCGCGATGGCTTCCTTCGTCTGCGGCATCACGCCGTCGTCCGCGGCCACCACCAGCACCACCACGTCCGCGCCCTGCGCGCCGCGGGCGCGCATGGCCGTGAACGCCGCGTGGCCGGGCGTATCCAGGAAGGTGATCAGGCGTCCCTTCTGCTCCACCTGGTAGGCGCCGATGTGTTGGGTGATGCCGCCCGCCTCGCCCGCGGCCACGTCCGTCTGGCGGATGGCGTCCAGCAGGGAGGTTTTGCCGTGATCCACATGGCCGAGGATGGTCACCACCGGGGCGCGGCTCTTGAGCAGGGACTTGTCCTCGCCGGCGATCATCTGCCTCCACAGGGGCACCTCGCCCACTTCCTCCTTGACAGCTTCGATCACTTCCTCAGGGACGGCCTCGAATCCATACTCGCCCGCCACAATCGCGGCCGTGTCAAAATCCACGGACTGGTTGATGGTCGCCATCACACCGTTCGTCATCAGTTTTTTGATGATATCAATCGGGCTTTTTTCGACAATCTGCGCCAGGTCACGAATGACAATATTGGCGGGTAGTTCGATCTTGTGTCCGTTTTCGCTCATGGGACACCTCCTTCGTTGGAATAAATTCCAGACTCTGCCCCCGCAGAGAAATCGCGAAGCGTGCCACTGAACGAGGATCGGTCAGGCGATCACATGGCAGGCGCGTCCGCGGATGATTCTGCCGGGAGGGCGTTCGCAAAAACTTCCAGGCGCTCCCGGTCGGCAGGCGTCAATTCAACCTTCAGGGCATGAGACAAGGCGCCTTGCAGGCCGCGTTCCCAGCAGGCGCGGCGGTCGTGCAAATAAGCCCCGCGCCCGGCCAGTTTGCCGGTCGGGTCCACCCGCACCCCCTCGGCGGTGCGCACGATGCGGATCAATCCCCGCTTCGCAAGCACAGTGCGGCAGCCAACGCAGGTTCGCTGGGGAACGTGTTTGACGCGTTTGACAGGTTTGGCAGTCATATCCTATCCCTCCCCCCTGCCCTCTCAAAAAAACAGAGAGGGGTTGGGGGTGAGGGCAATTTCACTATTCTTCCCAGACGCCATCCGCGCGCTTGTGCTTCTTGCGCGCCACCACTGCGCCCAGTTTCTCGTCGAACTCCAGTTCAACGGATTTCTTCTTGCCCTTCTTCTTGCCCTTCTTTTTGTCGTCGCTCTCGGACTCTTCCTCGGGAACGGGCGCCGTAAAGGTCTCGGGCTTGAACACGAACATCTCCTCGAGCGAGACGCCGTCTTTGACCGCGGGTTCTGCCGGCGCTTCTTCGACAACTTCCACCGGCGCGACCGCCTCGGGCTGGACTTCCGCCACCGCTTCCGCCTGCGCGGGGACGCTGACCTCCGCTTCCGCGCTGACCTCGGGCGGGGCCGCCGTTTCGACGGGCGGTTCCAGCGCAGGCTCGGGGAACGCCAGCGCGGCCAGCGCCTCTTCGATATTATGCATGGTCTTCGGGCCAATACCCGCCAGGCCTAGCACCTTGTTCGAGTCGGCCTTCAACGCCAGCATCAGGTTCCCGACCGTCTCGTAGCCGGCCTCGGTCAGGATATTGAAGATA
>Ga0210033_1001918_pt1 | contig 18437 bp, 32 predicted proteins | sample CryGeymeta201501_FD_185465 | JGI IMG/M metagenome (GOLD analysis project Ga0210033, IMG submission 185465) | Groundwater microbial communities from Crystal Geyser aquifers in Utah, USA - Crystal Geyser metaG 2015-01 (SPAdes) (version 2) | ecosystem: Environmental > Aquatic > Deep subsurface >... | reverse complement strand
AAAACAAAAAAGGGAAAAACAGACAAAAATGAAATCAATGTTTACTCTGTTGATGGAAAAATCAAAAAAAGCATAAAACTGCCAGAGTTGTTCAATGAACCGCTCAGAATTGATCTTATCAGAAAAGCAGTGAATGTCAGCAGGGCAAACAAACGTCAGGCTTATGGTCAAAGTAAAGAATCAGGGAAAAGACATGTTACACATTCTGTTGGGAAAGGCGTGGGTATGTCAAGGATTCCACGTCTGGCGGACAGAACAGGTGCTCTTGCCCCTGGTACTGTCGGTGGAAGAAGGGCGCATCCCCCAAAAACTGAGAGAAAATGGAGGGAAAAAATGAATAAAAAAGAAAAAAGGAAAGCGATAAAATCAGCGATTGCTGCAACATCCAGCAAAGAGATTGTAGTTAAAAGAGGACATGTTTTTGATGAAAAAATTACTCTTCCAGTTGTTGTTGAGGACAGTTTTGAAAGTATGAAAACAACCAAGGAGGTCATAAATGTTTTCCAGAAAATAGGTGTTTATGATGATGTTTTAAGGGCAAAAAACAGCAGGCATATTAGAGCCGGGAAAGGAAAAGCAAGAGGCAGGAAATACAAAACACCAAAAAGTGTTTTGGTTGTTGTTTCAAAAAGAAAAACGGTTGAAAAATCTGTTAACAATCTTTTAGGTGTGAATACAGTAACACCAAAGGAGCTGAATGCGGAGTTGCTCGCACCAGGTGGTGCGCCTGGCAGGTTAACAGTTTTTTCTGAGAAAGCATTCAAGGAGGTGGGCAGCATTGAGTGAAATTATTTTTCATCCTTATGTTACAGAAAAAGCAATGAATCTTATGGAGAAAGAAAACAAACTTGAGTTTGTTGTTAAGAGAAACGCAAAAAAGTGGGAAATTAAAAAAGCAGTAGAGGAGTTGTTTGAGGTAAAAGTGGAGGATGTGAACACAAGGATAAGGCATGACGGCAAGCATGCCATTGTGAAACTTGCAGAAGGATACTCGGCTGAGGACATTGGGATGAGGATAGGGGTGTTCTAATGGGTAAACGAATCATTTCAAGGAGAAGGGGCAGTGGCGGAATATACTCTGCACCAAGCCACAAGTATAAGGCAGATGTGAAGTATCCAACACTTGATGGGGTTTCAGGTACAATAGTTGAATTCATTCATGACCCAGGGCATACTGCGCCACTGATGATTGTGAATTTTAATGGTAAAAAAGAATTCATGCTTCCGGCTGAAGGAACAAGAAACGGCCAGAAGATTTCAATAGGAGAAAATGTAGGAATAGGAAACATATTACAAATTGGAAGTATCCCTGAAGGCACAAAAATATTTAACATAGAAGGCGAACCTGGTGATGGTGGGAAATTCGTCAGGTCTGGCGGAAGCTCTGCAACAGTTATCAGTCATGCCGAAAAAACAATTGTTCAGCTCCCATCCGGGAAGTTCAAATCACTTAACCAAAAATGCAGGGCAACAGTAGGCATTGTATCAGGCGGTGGCAGGCCTGAGAAACCATGGGTAAAGGCAGGAAAAAAATATCATGCGATGAGAAGCAAGGCAAGGGTGTATCCAACAGTGAGCGGGGTGGCTATGAACCCTGTTGACCATCCGCATGGTGGAGGCAGTCATCAGCATGTTGGTAAAACATCGTCACTTCCGAAAGGTGCTCCTCCAGGAAGAAAGGTTGGACATATCGCACCCAAGAGGACAGGTAAGGTGAAATGATGGCTGAAAGAGAAAGAAAAAGGAAAAAGATTGTTACAAGGAGAAAAAAGGAGTTTGCATACAGGGGCCATACTTTAGAACAGTTGCAGACAATGTCAAAGGATGATCTCATAAAAATACTGCCTGCAAGGGCCAGAAGGTCACTGAAAAGAGGATCCAGTGAAGAACAGCAGACGTTTTGGAGGCAGGTGAGAAAAGGTAAGGGGATTGTTGAGACACACAGGAGAGACATTGTTGTGCTGCCAGAACTCATCGGCAGAAAGATTGGGATTCATAATGGTAAAGAGTTCAAGGTTGTTGAGATACTCCCAGAGATGATTGGACACTATCTTGGGGAGTTTGCATTAACAAGAAGGTTTGGGCGTCACTCAGGACCTGGTGTTGGCGCGACACGATCAAGCAAGTATATGCCTTTGAGGTGAAAAACATGGCAAAGATTGATTACTCAGTAAAGGTTGAACCTGAAAACACATCAAAGGCTGTTGGCAGGGAGCTGCATATTTCACCAAAAGAATCCATGGAGATATGCAGAACTGTGAAAGGTATGAAGACAGATCAGGCAAAATCTTTCCTTGAGGAAGTCATAGCATTAAAAAAACCTGTGCCATTTAAAAGGTTTAAGAGGGACGTGCCGCACAGGAAAGGAAAAGGAATCATGTCGGGCAGGTACCCGAAAAACGCTGCTTTGGGCATACTGCAAACAATAGAGCATGCTGAGCATAATGCAGAGTACAAGGGTCTTGATCCTGAAATTATGTTTATTGAGCATGCTGCTGCTCACAGGGGGCAGATAACCCAGGGCAGAATGCCAAGGGCTATGGGTAGAGCAACAGCGAAGAACACGCATACAACAAACATTGAGATAATATTAAAGGAAAGTGAGAAGTAATGGTAAGCGAAAGGAAGTTCATATCAGAGAATGTGAGAAGGGTGCTGCTCAGAGAACACATCAAAAAAGAGGTGGAGAGAGCGGGTTTTGGCGGACTTGAAATTCAGAGAACACCGATGGGCACAAGGGTGACGCTGATTGCTGAAAGACCAGGGATGGTGATTGGGAGAAAGGGGAAGGCTATCAAAAATCTAACAGATACCATTGAAAAAAAATTCACATTTGACAATCCCCAGATTGAGGTGCAGGAGGTTAAAAACCCGAATCTGAATGCAAATATCATGGCAAGAAAACTTGCAGATTCACTGGAAAGAGGATGGAAGTTCAGAAGAGCAGGGCATTCAACTGTTCAGAAAATCATGGGAGCAGGTGCAAAAGGATGTCAGGTGATAATTGCAGGGAAACTCACAGGCGAGCGTCATAGAACTGCAAAGTTTACAGAGGGACACATAAAGCATAGTGGTGAGACAGCAAACATATGGATGGACAAAGGTTATGCAACTGCATTAACAAAACCAGGGATATTGGGGGTAAAGGTTTTTATAATGAATCCTGACGCAAAACTGCCGGATGAAATCAGGATATTAACAGCGAAAAAAGGGATGGAAGAAAAAAAACCTGAGAAGATTGAAGAAGAAAAGGTAGAAAAGGAGGAAAAAAAGCAATCCAAGAAAAAGGAAGAAGTGAAAAAACCTGAGGAAAAGGCGAGCAGCATAATAAAGAAACTGAAAAAAAAGATTAAGAAACAAGGAGCGGTTGAGGAGCTTGAAATATGAAAGCAAAGGAAATCAGGGAGATGACACCTGAGGATAGGGAGAAAAAACTTAAGGAAATGAGGGTTACGCTTATGCATGAAAGAGGTGTAGCAGCCATGGGCGGCGCACCATCAAATCCTGGTAAAATAGGGACATTAAGGAAAGATATTGCTAGGATATTAACCATAATAAGGGAGGAAAGAAAGTAGTGGCTGAAATATGTCCAATCTGCGGACTGCCGAAAGAGCTCTGCGTTTGCGAAGAAATTGCACGAGAACAGCAGAAAATCAAAATATACACTGAGAAAAGAAGATACGGTAAAACCGTAACCGTTGTAGAAGGAATAAAATCCGACATAGACATAAACGAGCTTGCAAAAACACTGAAAACAAAATGTGCATCCGGTGGAACGGTAAAAAACGGGAATATTGAACTGCAGGGTGACCATAAAAAGAAGGTACAAGAGGCATTAATGAAAATAGGATTTAACGCAGAGACGAGATGAACAAAAAAACACTCATCCAGGAAACATTTATAGGCCTGGAGGTTGAGATAACAGAAGCCAGATGTAAAGGGTACATCGGCTTAAAAGGCAGAATCGTTGATGAGACAAAAAACACCTTCCTCCTTGAAAACGACAGAACAAGAAGGGTTCCGAAAAAGGACGTGAAATTCAGGATCATCACGTCCGATGGCAGGCGCATAGAAGTCAGCGGCTCTATGCTCATGCACAGGCCTGAGGACAGAATCAAAAAAATAGGGTGAAATAAATGGCAGAGAAAAAAACAAAGAAAAAGTATGACATTGGTGTAGATGTTAAAGCACCGGAAAATGTATGCAGCGACCCAAAATGTCCATTCCACGGCAGTCTGCCTGTAAGAGGACAGATGATTGAAGGAAAAGTTGTAAGCAACAAAATGAAAAACACTGCCGTAGTGGAAAAGGAGAGGCTGAGATACGTTCCTAAATATGAGAGATATGAGAAAAGAACAGGTAGATACCCTGCACATAATCCACCATGCATAAATGCAGGTGTTGGGGACAGGGTTAAAATCATGGAATGCAGAAAACTCAGTAAAACCGTTGCGTTCACAGTTATTGAAAAAACAAGGTGATAAAATGGGAGTAGTTAGTAGCCAGGAGTTAGTAGTCAGGGAGAAAATAAACACATCAATTTATTCCTTAACCCCTGTCCACTATCCCATAACTACTAAACATGGGGCGATAACATGAAAGGAATATCTGGGAGAATGACAAGAGGGTTGCCTGTCGGCGCTCGACTGGAATGCGCGGACAACACGGGTGCCAAGGTGGTTCAGATAATCACAGTCCCAAAATACCATGGAACGCACAGGAGATACCCTTCTGCGGGCGTGGGTGATTTACTCATTGTTTCTGTTAAAAAGGGAACGCCTGAGATGAGACGCCAGGTCCTCAATGCAGTAATTATCAGACAGAAAAGATTGTTTAGAAGAGCTGATGGCATAATGGTTTCTTTTGAGGATAACGCAGTTGTTATCACAACACCTGAGGGGGAGGTCAAAGGCTCAGATATCAAAGGACCTGTTGCGAGAGAGGCGGCTGAAAGATGGCCGAGGATAGCATCAATATCATCAATAATTGTGTAGGTGAAAAAAATGGTGATGAGAACCATTGAGATAAAAAAAATAGGATTCAGAGTGCCAAAAAGTAGACAAGTGTTTGTCAGAAAAAAAATTAAAGAATTATTTGGAAACAAGTTTAAGATAATATCAAAAGGCAGTCAGATGTATGTGGAAGGGGAGTTCAGCAATTACAAAAAAAGAAACAAAATAATATATATCCTAAGTGGTGGTAAGATTGGGGAGAATATATAAAGCAGTAAAATTATCATCAGGAAAAAAATCTGAGATGACAGTAGCATTTGTTGACACAGGTGCAGATGAAACAGTAATCAGTAAAAGGATTGCAAAAAAACTGGATTTAAAGATGTATGGTGAATATGAGGCTTTGTCAGCAGCAAAAGAGAAAATAACCGGGAAACTCGCAACTGTAACAATAAGCGACGGTAAAATAGCAGATGAACTTGTTGTTGGTGTGTCTGACCAGGTTTTCATGGAAAGTGATGAGGAAGGTGTTGAGACAATAATAGGAATAGACTTCCTTCAGAGGAATAATGTAAGATTAAGTTTCAAGAGGTGAAAAAAATGTCAATACAACCAAGAAAACAGAGAAAAATGAGGTACAACGCACCAATTCACAGAAGGAGGAAAATGATTGCCTCACACTTGGCTGAGGAGCTGATGCTCAAGTACAATAAAAGGTCAGTCACTGTTAAAAAAGGCGACACGGTAAAAATTATCAGGGGAGGTCTTAAAGGCCATATTGGTAAGGTTGCGTCTGTGGACACGAAAAAAATGAAGATTACAATGGAGGGTGCCACCATAGCAAAGGCTGATAAGAGCCAGGTTGCGCGCCCAATTGACCCATCAAACGTTATTATTACCCATCTTGATTTATCTGACCCTTGGAGAAGTAAAAAAATAGGTGAAGGTAAAATCAAGAGGAAAAGGAAAATAAAAGAAAAAAAAGAAGAAAAAGCAGAGGGGGAAAAGGAAAAGAAAACGGAAGAGAAAAAAGAGGTTGAAAAAAAGGTGGAAGAAGAAAAAATAGAGGAAAAAATAGAACCAGAAAACGAAAGAAAAGAGTCAAAGAAAACGGAATTAAAAAAAGAGGCTGAGGAAAAAAGTGAAATGAAAGAAGAAAAGAAAACAGAAACAAAAATAGAAGAGAAGAGAGAGAAAGAAAAAAAGATGAGGGAAGAAAAAACGGAATCTAATGAGGAACCAGAGGTGAAAAGATGAGCAGGCATCTGAAAAGATTAATGGCACCACGATCATGGCCTATTCAAAGGAAAACATATGCATGGGCTGTTAAAAGCAGACCAGGGCCTCATCCGATAGAGAGGAGTTTACCTTTGCTGATGATAATAAGGGATATTTTGCATTATGCTGACACAGCAGTTGAAGCAAAAAGAATAATTTCATCAGGGGAAGTGTTCATAGATGGAAAAATAGTGAAGGATTACAAAAGACCTGTTGGTCTTATGGATGTTTTGTCAATACCAAAAACAAAGGAGCACTTCAGGGTTATGCTTGATTCTAGGGGAAAAATCAGACTTGTGAAAATCCCAGAAGAAAATGCTAAATGGAAACTTGCAAGGATTGAAAACAAGGCAACATTAAAAGGCGGGAAAATACAGATAAATTTACATGATGGTAGAAACATACTCACGGACGAAAAATACAGCACAGGTGATACACTAAAGATTGAATTTCCATCACAGAAAATACTTGAAAGATATCCTCTTGTAAAGGGAAACAAGGCGCTTATTATGGGTGGAAAACATGCAGGGGAAGCAGCAACGATAACAAACTACGAGGTTACAAGAAGCCCAAAACCAAATATTGTATATTTTGAAAAGTTTTCAACAACAAGGGAGCAGGTTTTTGTCATAGGTCTGAAGACCTCTGAGGTCATACTGCCTGAGGTGAGTGTGATATGAACGTTATGAGAGACCCCAGGATTGAGAAGGTTGTTGTGAACATAGGTGTGGGTGAAGCCGGCGAAAAACTCATCAAAGCAGAAAAGGTACTTCAGCTGATTACAGACAGGAAGCCTGTTAGAACTGTTTCAAAAACAATAAACAAGGACTGGGGCATAAAAAAAGGCATGCCTATTGGATGCAAGGTCACATTAAGGGGTGAAAAGGCTGAGTCTTTTCTGAAGGATGCATTCTGGATTAGGGACAATAAAATACCCGATTACTCCTTTGATGATAATGGAAACCTTTCATTTGGCATCCCTGATTACACAGATTTCCCAGGGATGAAATACGACCCAAAAATAGGGATACTCGGCATGGATGTGTGTGTATCTGTGAGCAGAGCCGGTGTCAGGGTGAAAAACAGGAAAAGATGCGCACATAAAATCCCAACTAAACACAGGATGACGTATGAGGAAACAACCGCGTTTGTTAAAAGCAGGTTCGGTGTTGAGGTGGTAAAGTGAAAACCTCTGAAAGAAAGAAAAAATATGGGAGGGTAGATGGGTGCGTGCGTTGTGGAAGAAAAAGAGGCATTGTCAGAAGGTATGGGATGCATCTTTGCAGGCAGTGCTTCAGGGAAATAGCACCTGAATTAGGGTTCAAAAAATATTCGTAGGTGATAAAAATGCAGCAGGATATACTTAATGACGCGCTTTCAACAATTAAGAATGCAGGGAGTGTAGGTAAGGCTGAATGCATGATTAAAGCATCAAAACTTGTTGGCAAGGTGCTTGGTGTTATGCAAGAAAAAGGATATATATCATCCTTTGAATATGTTGAGGACGGAAGAGGCGGAAAATTTAACGTAAAACTTTCAGGGGCAATAAACAACTGTGGTGTGATAAAACCGCGTTTCTCAGTGAAAAGAAAGAATCTTGAAAAATTTGAGTCACGATACCTGTTAGGGCAGGATTTTGGTGTACTTATACTTACGACAACAGAGGGTGTTGTCTCACATTCCAAGGCAAAGGAAATAGGAAGAGGCGGGAAACTGCTCGCTTATGTGTATTAGGTGATGAAGATGCCAGTATCAGCAGAAATAAAACAGGAAATAAAAATACCGGAGGGTGTTGATGTAATCCTTGAAGGAAGGAAAATAACAGTAAAGAGTAAAAAAACAACGCTTGAAAGGACCTTGTCGCACCCAAAAATCGTGTTTGAAAAAAAGGATAAAGCCATCATTATCCACTGTAAAATGCCAACAAAGAAAGAGGCTGCTCTTGCAGGCACGTTTGCAGGGCATATAAAAAACATGGTTGAGGGCATCACAAACGGTTTCACATATGAGATGAAAGTTGTGTATGCGCACTTCCCTGTTAAAACATCTGTCAAAGGCAAAGAGTTTATTGTTGAAAACTTTCTTGGGGAAAGAACACCCAGAAAAGCAAAAATCCTTGGGGAAACAAAGGTAGAAATCACGGGTGAGAAAATCCTACTCACAGGTTCAGATATTGAAAAGGTTTCTCAAACCGCGGCAAACATTGAGAAAGCAACAAAAATCAGGAATAGAGACCCAAGGGTGTTTCAGGACGGGATATATATTGTTAGGAAGGGGGAGTAAAATGACAAAAAAGGATTTGTTTTCAAAAATCAAAAAAATAAAAGGTGTTGATGATTCAAAAGCAAAAGCAATCTATGATGCAGGCTTCACCTCGGAGGAGAAATTGAAAAATGCTAAAATTGAGGAACTGTCAAAGATTAAGGGTATAAACAAAGACCTGGCAAAAACAATTGTTACCGAGATTGGAAGGAAAGAAGAAGAAACAAAAAAAGTAGAAAAAAAGAGAACAGAAGAAGGGGTTAAGGAAAAGAAAGAAAAAACTGATAAAAAAGGAGAAAAAGAGAAAGTTGAGATTGTTGAAAAAGATATAAAAAAGATAAAACCAAAGCTCAGCAAGGAGCTAAAAGAAAAACTGGAGTTAAGGTCAAGGATGAAAAAAAGAAAACCAGAGTTTCTGAGGCATGAATGGTTCAGGTACAAGAGACTGGGAATGAAATGGAGGAAGGGAAAAGGTATACAATCAAAAATAAAAAAACATGTAAGATACAGGATTGCATCACCAAGGATTGGTTACTCATCCCCAAAAGAGGTTAAAGCTCTGCATTCATCAGGATTCAGAGAAGTAATGGTTTATAACGTCAATGAAATTGACTCGATAAATAAGGATACAGAGGCGGCAAGGATAGGGCATTCCGTTGGTGCAAAAAAAAGAAATGAAATGGAAAAAAAGGCTGATAGCATGGGTATCAGGGTACTGAATAGGAGGGAACTATGAATCTAGGTAATCAGAAAAGGATGGCTGCGTCTATACTCAAATGCGGAATCAACAGAGTATGGATGGATCCTGACAGAACTGAGGACGCAACTGAAGCGGTCACAAGAAATGATATTAGAGGATTAATAAACTCAGGTGTTATCAAGGCAGTAAGAAAAAAAGGCATTTCGAAGGGAAGAATAAAGAAAAGGAAGATGCAGAAAAAGAAAGGCAGAAGGAAAGGCAGAGGATCAAGGGAGGGAACAACATATGCCAGGCTCCCTAAAAAGAGAAGGTGGATTCAAAGAATCAGACCGCAGAGGAAGATGCTGAAGGAGTTAAGGGACAACGGGAAGATTGATAAAAAAACATACAGGAAACTTTACAGGCATGCATCAGGCGGTATGTTCAAAAGCAAGGCACATCTTAAATCGCATTTACAAGTGGAGGAATAAAAATGACTGAGGGTCCTAGGTACAGGGTAAAATTCAGAAGGAGAAGAGATGGGAAAACAGATTACAGGCATAGATTGAAACTCCTGAAATCAAATCTTCCAAGGATTGTTGTAAGAAAAACGCTGAATAACATTATCATCCAGTTTGTTGAGTATGCTCCAAATGGGGACAAGATAATAGGTTCAGCATCAGGTTTTGAGTTAAAAAAACTTGGATGGAAGTATTCCACAGCTAACATACCTGCAGCATATCTCACAGGACTCCTTGCCGGGAAAAGAGCAGTGAAAAACAATATAAAAAACACAGTTCTTGATATTGGTCTTCAAAAACCAGTGAAAGGCTCAAAGGTCTTCGCGTCATTAAAAGGGACGATTGAGGCAGGCGTTTCAACACCCCATGACAAGGACATGCTGCCAACAGATGACAGGGTCATGGGTGCGCATATCAGCAAGGAAATAGAAAAATCCTTTAAGGATATAAAGGCAAAAATCATGGAGGCAAATAGTGAAGTAGTTAGGGATCAGGGATTAGGGATTAGGGAAAAGAAAGAAAAAACCACCCTAGCCACTAACTCCTTGCCCCCAACTACTAAACAGAAGGAGGCATAAACATGAACTGGGCACCAAAGACTCTTCTCGGAAAAATGGTCAAGGAAGGAAAAATTACAACGATAAATCAGGCATTAGAATCAAGAATGCCGATAAGGGAACCTGAAATATCTGATGTGCTCCTGCCAAATCTTGAGGACCAGGTACTGGATGTGAAAATGGTTCAGAGAATGACAGACTCGGGAAGAAAGGTAAAATTCAGGATTACGGTCGTAGTAGGCAATTCTAATGGATTCATAGGGCTGGGGCAGATGAAAGGTAGTGAAGTCGGTCCTACAATAAGAAAGGCTATTGACAATGCAAAACTGAACATCGTAGAGGTGAGAAGAGGATGCGGTAGCTGGGAGTGTGGATGCTGGCATCCGCATTCAGTACCATTTGAGGTTACAGGTAGAAGTGGTTCCACTGTTGTCACATTGAAGCCTGCACCGAGAGGGGTTTCACTCGCAGCAGGTGATACAGCAAAACATATACTCAGGCTTGCAGGCATAAAGGATGTGTGGATATTTACAAAAGGTCAGACAAGGACAACAATAAACTTTGCTAAGGCAACATTTGATGCGTTAAGAAAAACAGCAGGAACAAAAGTGATGAAAGAACAGATAGAAAAACTAAAGATTGTATCAGGGAGTGTTGAACTACCGGAAGAGGTTAGAAAAGAAGTGGAAAAGATTGAAGAATTAGGGATTAAAAAGGAAGCAGGAGAGGGAAAGGAAAAGGTTAAGGAAGGGGTGGGAGCTGAAAAAGAAGAAGAAAAAATAAAAGAAGAGATTGAAGAATCAAAAACTGAGAAGGAGAAGAAAAGAGAAGAGAAAATCGAAGGAAAAAAGAAAGAATCAAAAGAAACTGCTGAGAAAAAAGAACCCGGGAAATTAGAAGAAAAGATGGGAATGAAGGAAAAGGAGAAGACTGAGGAAAAGAAAGATAGTGTTGAGAAGGTGGAAGAATGAAAACACTGGCAGTTGTTAGAATCAGAGGCGGTATCAGCATAAACAGAGATATAAAAAACACGCTTAAAATGCTTAATCTCACAAAGGTGAACCATTGCGTTTTTATCCCTGAAACAAAGGAGTATAAAGGAATGCTTCAGAAGGTCAAGGACTATGTGACATGGGGTGAGATTGATTCTGATACATTAACAGAGATGATAAAGGAAAGAGGCAGGTTAAAAGGGGATAAACCGGTTACAGACAAATATTTAGAGGAAAATGGTTACACTTCAATCAAAAAATTCGTGGAGGAAATCATTGAAGGGAAGACAAAATATTCATCCCTCAAGGATGTAAAACCGGTTATACGCCTTCATCCACCAAGAAAAGGTCTTGAAGGAATAAAAAGAAGTTTTGCAATAGGTGGTGCCCTTGGCTGCAGGGGGAAGGAAATAAATGAGCTGCTCAGGAGGATGATTTAATGCCGAGCAGGACAAGGAAATTCAGAGGAAGCAGAACACACGGCAGGGGGCAGAAAGCAGGCAGAGGCGCTGGTTTTATGGGAGGCAGAGGAAACACTGGTTTGCACAAGCATAAATACATGTCTGTGCTGAAATATGACCCTGAGCATTTTGGAAGAAAAGGCTTCAAAAGACCGCAAAAGGTTGTTAAAGAGGAAAAAACAGTGAACCTGTATGAAATTGAAAAACTGGATACAAAAAACATTGACAATGTATTAACCCTTGATTTAAGCGCATTAGGATATGATAAATTGCTGGGTGTTGGGAAAATTAAAAAACCCATGAAGGTCATGGTGCATAAGGCATCAAAGAATGCTGTGGAAAAGGTGAAAGAGGCAAAAGGTGAAATTGTACTGGTGTGAAAATGGCTGAGAGAAACAAAATAGTGGCAATACCAGTTGCGGTAGTCTATGTAATTATCACAGGTTTTCTGCTTAGCAGATACTTTCCTTACCTTGGAGAATTTGGGAAATATACAACACATACATGGATAGACCTTTTTTTTGTTATACTAATAGTGTTAGGATTAGCCTCCTGCTTCTACCTTTTATATTTGTTGTTATCCTATACCGGGGAGGGAAGTAAACTCAGCGGTCTAAAACCTGTTACAGACAGAATGCCCGCGGTTAAAAGACCAGAGGGGCATGTGCATTTCAGAACAAAAATAACATGGACTCTTCTCATACTCATATTTTATTTTGCCCTGACAAACGTGATGATTTACGGCATAGGCGGCGGCAGAACCATGGATATGTTCGCAGGTTTCAGGGCAATCATGGCTGGGGCTTCAGGCTCTGTAATGCACCTTGGTATTGGCCCAATTGTCACAGGCTCAATTATCATGCAGTTATTCACTGGTGCAAAAATCATAAAACTGGATTTAACAAAAGAAGCTGATAAATCGATATTTCAAGGTACACAAAAACTTCTTGTCGTAGTAATGATTTTTGTTGAGGCGATACCTCAGGTTTACGGTTACCTTGTGCCAAACGCAAGTTTTGTATCAATTTTCGGCGACATGGGTGCGAAAGGTATTGTTATAATGCAGCTGTTCATAGGAAGTTATCTTATCTTCCTTATGGATGAGGTTGTTTCAAAATGGGGCATTGGCTCAGGCATATCATTGTTTATTGCAGCAGGTGTGAGTCAGGCGATATTCACAGGCACGATAAACTGGGCTCCCGGGAACCCAGCCTTACCAATGAGCGTCAGCTCTGTAAGTCCAAACCTGCCTGTTGGCACAATACCAAAAACGATTTATGTTCTGCAGAATATGAATGCAGGTGAGTTTGCTGGCAGGGGATATGAGACAGTAATGCTTGGGCAGCCAAATCCGATAGTGGCACTGGCTGGTACTATTGTAATATTCTTTATTGTTGCATATACAGAGTCATGCAGAGTTGAACTGCCTTTGGCACATGGAAGGGTAAGAGGTGCAAGAGGAAGATATCCTATAAAACTGATTTATGCGTCAGTTATACCTGTAATTCTTGTATCAGCATTGCTTGCAAATGTGCAGATGTTTTCAATGCTGTTATGGAGTCATCCAACATTAAGTAAAATACCGTTAATAGGGGGTCAATGGTGGATAGGGGGATATGAGCCTAGAAGTACAACACCATCCATGGGGGGTGCATTCTATGTCTCCACAGTGAACGGCCTGCATTCATGGCTTCTGCCGCTGATTGATTACAACAGGTATGGTGGGTATGTTGGATGGAAAACAGAGCTTCAGATAGTTGCCCATGTAATTATTTATCTTTCATTCATGATTATAGGCTCAATATTGTTCGCAAAGTTCTGGATAGAAACAACAAACATGGGATCTGAGGATGTCGCAAAACAAATACAGGATAGCGGGATGCAAATCCCTGGGTTCAGAAGAGACCCCAGGGTGCTGAAAATGGTACTTAATAGGTACATACCAACAGTGACAATTATCTCAGGCGCGTTTATAGGACTGCTTGCAGCAGGCGCGGACATGGTTGGAACGGTTGGAAACACATCAGGCACAGGTGTTCTGCTGACTGTGAGTATTATAACCAATCTTTATGAAGTAATAGGCAAGGAGCAGATGATGGAGATGCATCCTGTGCTCAGAGGGTTCTTTGGTGAATAATAAAAGCCTCCTTTTTCTTTCTAAAGAAAAGTTCGGAATTACTTTCGTAATTCCTCCTTTCTTGCCGCAGGTATGCGACAAGAAGAAGAGTATGACTTGCGAACTACGGAATCCTTTGGATTCCGTACATTGCTAGGAAATCACAAGGTAAAATTTGTTTTGATAATGTTTAAATGGTTGGATGCGCATTTTGTTTTTGATAAAAAAGGGAACACTTGAGGAGATAAAGAAAAAATGGAAGAATATACGAAGTTCGTATATACCGCCAAATTGGGATGATAGACACAATATTGTGGATATGAACGAGTTAGATGACATTGGGCTCGGATAATTATGAGGATTCCAAAGCAATCATTTGGGATATTCCCATTACGAAAGAAAAGTATAGTATTTATATAACATAAGTCCATTATGGATACTGCTAGAATACTGGAAGAAAGCCCCAGAGGAGGGAGATAAGATGGAAGTTATATCACTTAAAAAAGTTAGCAAAGAATCAAAAATTACACTTCTGAAAGAGTTGGGATACGATTCCGATGGGATATATGTTCTTAAAGATGGAAGACAGCACATCGATGAATATGTCAACGAACCAGTAAAATTAGATAATATGATAATCGTACCTGGAAGTGCCTTAGTCCTTGATGATAACCCATTGAGCATTGCTACATATTTTGAGAAATATGGGGAATTGCTTTAATGTCGACGCGAGAATTCATTGCGGGAGTTACAGAGGGGGGACTTCATTATACACAGGACCAAATTATATCGTTTGCAAAAAGGATTTTGAATAAAGACCTTGCTTTTATTAAGGATGAAGAAACAATATATCTGGTCAAGGAATCCCGCAAGAGTGAAGAGTGGAAAATTTACCAGAAATATGTCAAAGATGAGAGATTGAAGCTCCTCGTTCTTATGGGAAAAACATTACGTAAGTTAGAATCTAACCCTGAAAAATTAGAGTTTTTAAGACTGAAAATAATTTCCAAATATGGGACTGAAGGCCTTCATATAGCGCAATTTGTCCAAAATGGTATTTTAATTAAATATATCGGAGCAATTGTTGGAATAAAAGAATCAGAAATAGACTTATCAAATATAATACATGAGATCCTAAATGATGTTGATAAATTTTGTATGTTTATAAAAACAGCTGATAAGCCAAAAAGAAAATCTGAAGAATTGCTTATTCGTATAAAGGCCATTCAACCTCCAACTATGATATTATTTAGCAATAGGTCTGCTGTGAAAAAGGCTAATGAAATTAAAAGTCTCGTTGAAAAAGAAATCATTGAAATGGATTATATGATTGAATCAATCATCGAAGAGGAGAAGGATACAACATTCTATATAAAGAAGTAGTTCTCACACCCTTCGTTTACATTCGTCAATATTCAGGGTGAAATCATGAACATAATCCTACTTGGACCACCCGGGTGCGGTAAGGGAACGCAGGCGAAAAAAATATCAGAGAAGTATGGTTTAGCGCATGTTTCAACAGGTGACCTTCTAAGAAAAGCGGCTGCTGAAAAAACAGAGATTGGATTAAAGGCAAAGGAATACATGGACAAAGGGAAACTTGTTCCTGATAAACTTGTGATAGAGCTAATGAAGGAAAAATTGTCTGACAATGCTCTGCTTGATGGATTCCCAAGAACAATAAATCAGGCTCTTGCATTAAAAAATTTTTTTGATGTAAATGTTGTTTTGAACATTGATGTTGATTTCAGGATTCTTGTGAAAAGATTAACAGGCAGAAGAAGCTGTGCATGTGGTGCAGTCTATCATATTGAATACAATCCACCAGAAAAAGAAAATGTCTGCAACAAATGCGGCTCAAAGCTTTATCAGAGGGATGATGACAGGGAGGATGTTGTAATTAAAAGACTTGAAACATACAAAAAGGAAACAGCGCCGCTGACAGAATACTATAGTGAAAAAAATAAACTGAAAACAGTGGATGGTAACGGCTCTATTGATGAAACATTCAGGAAAATATGTGAAATATTACGGAAAACGCTGAAGGCGTTTTCCTAATATTTCAGGAAATTTCCATGAAATTTCCGTGAAATCCTAAACGGTATTTAGAATAACAAAACTTATATTCATTCAATGTTATTAAAGTGCTATGGCGGAATCAAAATCCGGTTTCTCATCTATGCTAATGATGTTTGCGTTCATCCTTGTAATATTCATGATGTTTGATCCTGGACTCAGGACAACCACAGGTAAAACAATGAATTACGTGCTTTATCCCCTTATCGGTTTTAACAATACCTATCCTATACTGACAATGTTTCTTGCAGGGCTTATTCTTGTAGGTGCTTCAACAATCATCAGACACGTACTTATCGACCAGCTTAAAATGGCAAAAATACAGAAGCAGATGGGCGCATACCAGAAGGAGCTCAGGAGCGCAACGCTCTCACAAAACATGTACAGGGTTAAAAAACTCAAAGAAATGCAGCCTGAAATCATGAAGGTCCAGGCAGAGATGAGCACCTCCCAGATGAAACCCATGGCTTTCACAATGCTTATAGCAATACCAATATTTCTCTGGCTCAGCACATTTGTTGGCAGTTTACCGGTTTCACAACAAACAATGCTCATGCCATGGGGTGAAAGTTTTAACATGGTGCATGACAAAGGGCCTCTGTTTGGTTGGTTTCCAGCATGGATAATACTCTACGCGTTTATGACTATGCCGTTTGGTCAGGTGTTCCAGAAACTGCTAAAAGTAGTTAAATACAGAAAAATTCTCAGGGAGGGGAAATGATAATAACCATTGGCGGTTTCGCAGGCTCGGGTAAATCAACAGTTGCGGATATAGTTGCAAAAAAACTTGGGTGGGAAAGGATAAGCGCCGGTGATGTTTTCAGAAAACTTGCGAAGGAAAAAGAAATGCTTCTTGAGGATTTTAATGAATACGCTGAAGAACATCCTGAAATTGACAGGGAGCTTGATAAAAAAATTCTGAAAACGGCTGAGGAGGGAAAGGCTATAATAGATGGCAGACTTATAGGCTTGCTTACAAAAAAAAATGGGATTTCATGTATTACTGTCTGGCTGGATGCCCCATTAGAGGTCAGAGCAAAAAGAATTGTGAAAAGGGAAAACAAAGATTATCAGACTGTGATAAAAGAAATTCAGAGAAGGGAGACATCAGACCGGCAGAGATTCTGGGACCTGTACACAATAGACATAAATGATTTATCAGGTTACTCATTGGTTATAGACACAACATATAAGACGCCAGAGGAGATTGCTGCGATATTACTAAAAAAACTTGAGGATGATAATGTCGTCACCTGAACTTGTGAAATCAAAAGACAAAACCTGCCAGGATTTTGGAAAAAAACCAGATGAAAGAAACATGCTTGAATACATAAATCTTGGTGTAATCAACCTAAATAAACCATCTGGACCAACATCACATCAGGTTGTTGCATGGATCAAAAAGATTCTGAACATAGAAAAAGCAGGGCATGGGGGAACCCTTGACCCAAGGGTTACAGGTGTACTGCCCGTTGCATTAGGGGAATCAACAAAAACCCTTAAGCTGCTGCTGTCCCATTCAAAGGAATATGTTGGAGTGATGAGGACGCATAAGGACGTAAATGAAAAAAACCTCAGGAAAACCTGCTCCAACTTTGTTGGTGAAATCAAGCAACTACCACCGGTCAGGTCTGCTGTTAAAAGGCAGGTTAGAAAAAGAAAGGTGTATTACCTAAATATCCTTGAAATCCAAGGCAGGGATGCGTTGTTTAAGGTCGGCTGTGAATCAGGAACATACATCAGAACATTATGCAATGATATAGGAAAAAAAATTGGGGGTGCGCATCTTCAGGAACTTAGAAGAACAAAAGGAGGAGGGTTTGATGAAAAAGACTCTGTTACACTGCAGGAGTTAAAGGATGCATACATTTATTGGAAAGAAGAAAACAATGAAAAAGAACTGAGAAAAATCATAATGCCTATGGAGAAAATGCTTGAAGGCATGTATAAAATCAGGGTTAGGGATTCAGCAGTTGATGCAGTATGCCATGGCGCGAACCTTGCATTACCAGGCATTGTAAGCCTGGACAGGGATATAAAAAAGGATGAAATGGTTGCAATATTAACATTAAAAGATGAAGGTGTGGCATACGGGAAAGCATTGATGACATCAGAGGAAATCATGAATAAAAAAAACGGCTATGCTGTTAGTCTTCAAAGGGTTTTGATGGAGCCTGGGACTTATCCAAAGTGCTGGGGGAAACATTAATAAAAACAGGTTTTTTATAGAAAAAATATTAAGTATTAACCCATATACAGAACATCCACAGATTTTTCTTTCAGAAAAATCTGTGCACTGAGAGGAAAAAACTTTGTTTTTTCCTCTCGCACTATGGAATTGTAGAACAATTCCATACGTTCCTAGGAAATCGCTTTGCGATTTCTGTCGGATCGACAAGTTTGCATAGCAAACTTGGAGATGCCGAGGTGGCTCAACCTGGTACGGCGCGAGCCTGGAGATGCTTCGGAATCATTTCATGATTCCTCGCATTTTTTGTGCGAGCACAAAAAAGCTCGTGGTCTTTTGACCTTGGGAGTTCAAA
>Ga0210033_1001917_pt1 | contig 18437 bp, 20 predicted proteins | sample CryGeymeta201501_FD_185465 | JGI IMG/M metagenome (GOLD analysis project Ga0210033, IMG submission 185465) | Groundwater microbial communities from Crystal Geyser aquifers in Utah, USA - Crystal Geyser metaG 2015-01 (SPAdes) (version 2) | ecosystem: Environmental > Aquatic > Deep subsurface >... | reverse complement strand
GAGCCCGGAAGGCTCCGGCTCCTGCGCTCTTGCCCGTGGCGGAATCGCCCGCGAGGGAAGCCCCAGCGCCAAGGCGAAGAGGATCAGCGCGAGAGGCGCGCGTTTCGACAGTCGTGGGGCGGTGTGGTCCATGGCTGAGGTCGGGCTAGCTACGATAGCAGGACCACGACGAGAGCCTTGGGCATTCCCGCGAACGCCGAGCTGCGGCGACCGACAGCTTCACTCGCGTCCGTAGCGCGGGGGCTCGTCCGCTTCGTCCGCGGCGAGCCCCCTCCCTGCGCGTTCACTTTCACGCGTTCATCCACGTCCGCAGCGTCCTCCGTGAAGGCGAAACGGCGCATGAGGAGCGATCCGGCGCTTTGCGTGAGTGATGAGCGATCCTCATGTATGCTGCGCGCGATGGACGAAGCTCCTCTGGGCTCCCTGAACCTGAACCTCTTGCGCACCCTCGACGTGTTGCTCGAGGAGGGCAACGTGACACGCGCCGCGGAGCGTCTGGGCGTGACCCAGAGCGCCGTCAGCCACGCCCTCCGTCAGCTGAGACGTCGCATCGGTGATCCCTTGCTGGTGCGTGTGGGATTGCAGATGCAGCCCACGGCGCGCGCGGAGGCGCTGCGCCTTCCGCTGAGGCGAGGCCTGTCGGCGCTTGAGCTGGCGCTCTCGGGCCCGACCGAGGTCGACGCCGCGGAGCTCACGGGAACCTACACGCTCGCCGCGCCCGAAGATCTCGCACTGTCGTTCGTGCCCGCGCTGTCGGCACGCCTGGCGCAGCTCGCGCCCGCGCTCCGCTTGCGCTGGCGGCCTCTCGCGGAGGGCCTGGATGCGTCCGAACACGGCAAGGGTGGCGTCGACCTCAGCCTCTCGCCGGGGGAACCCGAGACCGTGTGGGGCGCGGTGGGCTTGAGTCGTCAGCGGCTCTATCGCGAGCGCGTAGTGTGCGTGATGCGCGAGCACCACCCTCTGGCCTCACGCAAGCTCAGCCGCGCCCGCTACCTGGGCGCGCGACACGTCCACGCGAGCAGCTCCGCGAGCACGATGATCGACGAAGTCCTGAACGCCACCGAAGGCGTGGACGTCGCGGTCGAAGCGGCCTCCGTCAGCATGGCGGCGGAGATCGCGGCGGCCAGCGACATGCTGCTCACGATCCCACGCCGCCTCGCGGAACACCTCGCGGCACGACATCGCCTCTTGCTCCGGCCCTTTCCGTTGGCCGACCTGCGCTACAAGGTGCGAGCGCTCTGGCATCCGAGCCAGGACGACGAGCCCGTGAGCCGCTTGTTGCGCGAGCTGTTGGTGGCCATCGTCGAATAGCTGCACGTCGCTGGCGCGCCACGGGGGCCTGGCCTATGCTCCGGCCCCGATGTCCTCCGCACGCGCCATTTTGCCGCTCGCCTTTGCCCTGAGCCTGCTCGGTGTGGGCTGCGCGCCGCATATCGGCGACTCCTGCAAGAGCTCCACGGACTGCTCGATCAACGGCGACCGCATCTGCGACTTCGCGTCGCCCGGCGGCTACTGCACGGTTCAAGGCTGCGACCCGGACACCTGCCCCGGTGGTTCCGTATGCGTCGAGTGGCGCTACGATCCGCCGCGCACCTCCGAGACCTACTGCATGGATGCCTGCGGCACGAGCCACACCTGCCGACAGGGTGACGGCTACGCCTGCCTGCACGCGGGTGACGCCGCGCTGCAGGGTCCGGATGGTAGTGACCTCGGACGCATCATCGACCTCAGCGACTCCTCGCGCGCCAACGGCTTCTGCGCGTCCGTCGTCAGCGAATAGCCACCCCGAGAAGGCGCGGCGCTGATCGCGCAAAGGAGCCCCATGGAAACCGAGCTCGAAGGCAAGGACTGCGTCGTCACGGGGGCCAACTCGGGCATCGGCAAGGAGCTGGCACGCGAGTTCGCACAGGCTGGAGCCCGCGTGTTCATGGTCTGCCGCAACCTCGACAAGGGTCAGGCCGCGCTCGAGGAGCTGGCCGCGAAGACCGGCAGTGAGCGGCTCGAATTGCTCACCGCCGACGTGTCGTCGCTGGCCTCGATTCGTGCCTTCGCGGAAGACTTCGAGCATCGAACGCCCAAGGTCGACGTGTTGATGAACAACGCCGGCATCTACCTGCCCAAGCGCATGCTCTCGGTCGACGGTCACGAGATGATGTTCGCGACCAATCACCTGGGCGCGTTTCTGCTCACCCAGCTGCTGCTGCCGAAGCTGACGGCCGCGCCCCATGCGCGCGTCGTGACCACGTCGTCCATGGGCCACAAGATGGCGCGCCTGGACTGGGACGATCTCGAATGCGAACGACGCTTCGGTCCGCTCCGGCAGTACGGCTCGACCAAGCTGATGAACATCCTGTTCACGCGCGAGCTGTCGCGACGCGAGCCAGGACTCGCCGTCAGCTGCTTCCATCCCGGACCCGTGGCGACGAACTTCGCGCAGCAGGAACCCGGCTTCTTCGGCAAGCTGGTGAAGCTCGGGAGTTACTTCCTGCGCACCCCGAAGCAGGGCGCTGACACGGGCGCGTGGCTGGCTCGCTCGGACGAGGGCGGTCAGGCCAAGGGCGGCTACTACGTCGATCGCCACGAGGCTGTGCCGTCTCCGCTTGGGCGCGACGACGAAGCTGCGGCCAAGCTCTGGCAGACGAGCGCGGAGATGACCGCCGCGTAACCGTCGTTGGTCGACGGTTAAAAGGTGGCGGCCGCGACTCCGGAGGGGGGGAGGAATCGCGGCCGCCTAGAAAAAGGAAATGGCGCGCCAGGAAGAGGGGGGGAACTCCTGACCTTACGCCACTTCACTTGCTTACCAATGCGAGAAGGGTGCCAGGTTTTTGCAACGGATTACGCAACGATTCCGTAACGTAAGCACGCGCCCACATGCACGCCCGCAATGCGGCCATGCAGATCCGAAATCCGCCGAGGTGCGAGAGGTGTGTCCTCGCGCGCCTGCTCGACATGCGCGGCCAGAACGAGCGCGCCCTGCGGCTCGCGGAGCTCGATCACGACCCACTGTCTGCCGGGACGGGCGCCGAGACCTCGCGCGTGCTGAGATCCCTTCGTGCGCTACGCCTCTGATCTAGTGCCGGGCCGCCTCGTCCGACGCTACAAACGCTTCCTGGTCGATGTGCGACTCGAGGACGGACGCGACGTCACGGCCCACTCCAACAACACGGGCGCCATGAGCGGCTGCCTGCGTGAGGGCGCGCGCGTCTGGCTCCGGCCCGTGGACGCGCCCCATCGCAAGCTGCCCTTCACCTTCACCTTGGTCCAGGCCGGACGCAGCCTGGTCTGCGTCGACACCTCCCTCGCCGTGCCCATGGTGCGCGAGGCGCTCGCGGCGGGTCTCTTGCCCGAGCTCGAGGGTTACTCGCGCGTCTTGTCCGAGGTGCCCTACGGCGTGGAGGGTCGGAGCCGGATCGATCTCCTGCTCTCGCGAGGAGGCGAGCTGCCGGCGAAGACGAGCGGGCGAGCCCTGCCGGTCAACGATGAGCGCGTCTACGTCGAGGTGAAGAGCACGACGCTGGTGGAGGGTCGTGCGTCTTCCTTCCCCGACGCCGTCACCACGCGCGGCCAGAAGCACCTCGAGGAGCTGATCGAGATCGTGCGCGCGGGTCAGCGAGCCGCGATGATCTACGGCGTGATGCGCAGCGACGCGGACCACTTCGAACCCGCGGACGCCATCGACCCCACCTACGGTCGGCTGCTGCGACAGGCGGTGCGTGAGGGCGTCGAGGCGTACGCGCTGCGCGCTCGCGTCGGACCGCGTCGACTGCGTGCCGTCGACCGACTGCCCATTCGCCTCTGAAGGCGGGCACATGGCCAGCCGAGTGGCCCGATCGGGTCCCCATGGCTAGCCGAGTGGCTAGCGAGCCGAAACGAGGGCGCGACGAAAGACCGGAAAATCGCGGATCATTCGTGAATTCCGCGCGTCGTTGAGCTGGCATGGTTGCTGCTTTTCGCGCGTGCATGACCGCTTCGCCTACCCCACGCCTTCCCCAACTCGACACGGACCTCCGCGACGCGGATGAGAGCCGTGTGCGCACCCGCGAGGATCTGCGCCGGGACGACGCCAAGGCCCTGATGCAGGCCCGCGCGATGCTCGACCTCTTCGACGATCCCGAGGACGACGCGCCCACGCTCCTCGCCGACAGGCGGACGGTGAACGCCGCCCTGGCGCTGGCCGAGGCGCGCTTGGTCGAGAAGGCGGCGACGACGCCGATTCCCCTGGTCTCGCGACGACCCTCCAACGCGGAGTGGTTGGCCTCCCTGCCCGCCGGCACGCGACGCAAGCTCGCCCTCGCCAGCGCACCGCTGCCCGCGTGGCCCCTGTCCAATCGACCTCTGGGCGCGGTCTCGGCGCCCGTTCGCAAGATCCCCTCGTTGGCCGCCGTCCAAGCTCAGTCTCGCTGACCGACCCTCCTCGGTGTAGACCTCGGTCATGAAGAAGAGCCGTCTACCCGCGGAATGGGAGCCTCATCGAGCGTGCTGGCTGGCCTGGCCCCACCTGGCGGACGAGTGGCCTGGACACTTCGAAGGTGCTCGCGACGAGATCGCGGGCCTCGCGCAGCAGATCGCCACGCTGGGCCGAGAGCACGTGCATCTCTTGGTGGCGAGCCCCGAAGATTGCGCGCTCCTGGAGCAGCGCCTCCGGGCCGAGATGTCCGCGAAGCGTATCACTCTCGACCAGAGCATTCCCTTCGGGGACGCCTGGACGCGTGACACTCTGCCCTTCTTCAGCCTGCGTGAGGGGAAGCTGGTAGCGCAGGTCTTCGGCTTCGATGGTTGGGGCGGGAAGTACCTCATGCCCGGCGACGGAGAGCTCGGCGCGGTCGTGGCCTCTCGACTCGGCGTGGAGACGCATCAGAGCCCGCTCTGGGTCGAAGGCGGCGCGCTCGAGGTGAACGGCTCGGGGCTCGGCCTGACCACGGAGCACTCGCTCTTCGTGCGCAACGCGGAGAGGACGCGGGCCGAGGTCGACTCCACCCTCTCCGAGGCGCTGAACCTCGAGAAGCTCGTCTGTTTGCGTGGCGCGCTCGAGAACGATCACACGGATGGGCACATCGACACGCTGGCGCGCTTCGTCTCACCCCACGTCGTCGTGGTGATGCGGCCCGCGAAGGATGATCCCAACGAGGCTGTCATGACGAGCATTCATGAACAGCTCGTCCGAGCGAGCGAGGATCGTGGTTTGGATCTCCGCATCGAGGAGCTCCCATCGGCTGGCGCCGTGTACTCGGACGAGGGCGAGCTCTTGCCCGCGAGCTACTTGAACTTCTACATCGCGAACGAGGCGGTCCTGATGCCAGCCTATGGTGTGGCCACCGACGAAGACGCACGCCTGGCGCTTCAGGCGCATTTTCCCACCCGTCCCGTGTACGCGAGCCCGGCTCGGCATCTGATCACGGGTGGCGGCGCGGTCCACTGCTGCACGCACCAAGAACCACTCGCGGAGGAGAGCCGATGACCACGATGGAGGCGACACAGGCGCAGCGCATGCACCTGGGCATCGTGCAGTGCGCCCTGGGCGATGGCCCCGAGCAGAACCTCCCCCGGCTCTTCGCGCTCGCGGAGCAGGCCGCCAACGCGGGCGCGCAAGTGCTGCTCTTGCCCGAGCTCTTCGACGGCAGCTACTTCCCCCAACGCGAGCGCGAGGTGGACTTCGAGCGCGCCCATCCGCTGGACGCGCACCCGACCCTCGAGGCCTCGCGTGCGCTCTGTGCGCGCCTCGGCGTGGTCGCCCCCATCTCGCTCTTCGAGCGCGAAGGGCCCCACTACTACAACACGATGGTGCTGGTCGGGCGCGAGGGAGAGATCCTCGGGACGTATCGAAAGAGCCACATTCCCGATGGCCCCGGCTACGAAGAGAAGTTCTACTTCCGGCCTGGCAACACCGGCTTCCGTGTCTTCCCCACGCCCTTCGGCGCGCTCGGTGTCGGCGTGTGCTGGGATCAATGGTTCCCGGAATGTGCGCGTGCCATGGCGTTGGGCGGCGCCGACGTGCTGCTCTACCCCACGGCCATCGGCACGGAGCCGGAGGATCCCGAGCTCGACACCCGCGATCCGTGGCGACGCGCGATGGTGGGACATGCCGTTTCTAACGTGATACACGTTGCCGCCGCCAACCGTGTCGGCGTCGAGGGCGCGATGCGCTTCTATGGCAGCAGCTTCGTCGTGGACCAACGCGGCGACGAGCGATGTGCGCTGGGCCAAGAGGAAGAGGGCTATCGCGTGGTGGAGCTGGACCTCGGACGCGCGCGCAGCGAGCGGGCCACCTGGGGCTTCTTCCGCGACCGACGACCCGACCTCTACGGCGCGCTCGTCGAGCCCTGATCCACCACGAGCTGGACGTACGCTGGATCCTCGGGCCGGGGCCGCGCACCGCTCTGGCGCAGGACGCCCACGAAGACGGTGGCGGGCAGCGCGTGATCGAAGCGATGACGCGTCCGTAGGTGATCGCCGGGCCTGAGGTGACTCGGTGACAGCAAGCCATCGGCGAAGAGGTCCACGCGCGTCGGCGGCTCGTGATCGTCCACGCGAATGGCCAGGTCCGCCGGACACGCGCCCGTCGCGAGCCAGTCGAGGGTCAAGACACCACCGCGCGCGCTCGCCTTGGACACGCGCAGGCAATCCGTGACCAAGGCCCCCGACGAGGCGGGCGCGTCGACCAAGGCGCGCTCGAAGCCGACGCCCCGCCGCGGATCGACGCCGCGCTCGAAGAGCAGATAGCCCGGCGTCGCGACGCGCAGCACGAGGTCGGGCTTGGCCAGCCAGTTGCGCACGACGGGCTCCTCCACGGTGCGCAGCAACGTCTCCTGATGCGCGAAGCGTCGCCGGTGACGCACATCGAGCACGACGACGCGCGCGCCATGATCGGAATCGGCGCTGCGGAAGAGCAGGGGGCGAGCGCTGAGATGAGCCAGGAGCGGGTCCGGCGCCTGCACGCTCACGTCCGCCGGGATGGCAGCCACGATGCTTCGCGCGTCCCGCGAGTCGGCGTCGCGCGTGAAGCCCGAGGCGTCGAAGTCTAGGGAGAGGGGTGAGCCCCCGAGCAGGACGTGGCCGAGCACGAGCGGGAGCGCGAGCGCGGGCCAGAGGCGACGCTCGCCGACGCGCCCCTGAAGCCGGAACAGCCCATCGAGGGCCGCGACGATCAAGAAGGGCAGCGCCGGGCTGAGGTAGTGGGAGTCGAGGTTCGTCGTCGTGGGGAAGTCGCTGACCAGGTTGAGCGCGAGCGCAGGCAGAGCGGGCAAGAGCCAGCGCGGCGAGAGCAGCGGCAAGAACGCCAGCGGCCAGAGCAGACGAGGCAGGTAGCTGAGGCGACGCGGCGAGAGCAGAGAGCGCACGAGCTCGAGGGGGTGCGTCAGCCAGGCCAGGATCACCTCGGAGGGTGAGTGTCCCCAGCGACCGAAGTGAGCGGAGAGCGAGCCGTGGGTGGGCCCCAGGTGAGGCGCGAGCACGAACAAGAAGACGGCGAAGACCGCCAACGAGAGCGCGCCCGCGAGGTAGGCGGCGCGACGCTCGGAGATCGCGCCCCAGGGCGTGATGGCCGCCAGCAGCACGAGGGGCATGGCGAGGTCTTCGCGACAGCACATCACACCGAAGCAGGCGAGGGCGAAGGCGCGGGCGTCACGTCGATCGGCGGCGTCGAGTGACCAGGCCAGGGGCAAGAGCGCGAGCGTCCCAGGATGCGCTTCGTAGGTCGCGACGTGCACGAGGTTCGGGTAGAGCAACAGGCTCAGTGCGCCCAAGAGCGCGCCCGCGACGCCGAGCCGACGCGCGCCGACCCGCGCCAAGGGCCAGCCGGCCAGCGCCAGCATGCACGCCTGCGAGACGATCAGGACCCGGGCGGGATCCAGCCAGCGCCCGACCACACCGATGGGCAAGAGCACGGGCGAGAGGTGCAGCCCAAAGACGTGCGCGCCGAGGATCGGATCCCAGAAGTTGCCCTGGGCGAGGCCCCACGCCATGCGCGAATAGAGGGCGAGGTCGAAGGTGTGCTGATGGAAGGCGCCGTAACGAGCGAGGGCCTGGCCCGCGTAGAGCGCGGCGCTCAGCGCCAAGACGCCCAGGGTCGCCCGGCGTGGCCAGCCACCCGCGTGCAGCACACGAGCGGCCGCGTCGACTTCGGGCGCAGGGACGGTCACGGCGCCGGAGCATACGCGCGCCGGCAGGCGCCGACGACCCCGGCCACGGAGCTGCTGTCGGCGTCCGGCGGGAAATAAACTGATCGGCTTCCTGCGTCGAGGCGCCCCGCGTAGAAGGCGCGAGGAGCGAGCATACCGGGGGTATGTGAGCGACGAGCAACGAAGCGAGCGGGGATGGATCGGCGCAGGAAGGCCAGTTTATTTCCCGCAGGACGCTCAGTTGAAGTAGATGGGAGCGCGGCGCATGGCCTCGTAGGCCTCGTGATAGGCGCGCAGATCCCCGGGAGGACAGGCGTCTTCGTTGATACGCATGCCGAATCCGGGAGGCGCGGCGCCACCCGGCATGTCGAGCCCCTTGCTCCACACGGCCTCGCCTCGCAGATGCACGGCGCGGGGCGAGTGGGGCGGGCGCATCTCGAACCAGATTTCGGTCCCGTTCACCGGCGGATCGAGGGTGCGCACGTACAGACCCTCACGGCTGATGTTGTAGGTGAGGCCATAGACCGGCTCGAGCTCTCCGGCCTTGCGGAAGGCGCAGATGGCGCCGAAGAGCATGCGCTCCGAGGCACGGATGTCCTTCACGCCCGGGCGCATCAGCTCGTTGGCCAGGAAGAGCAGGTGGTCGGGAGGCGCCCAATCACTGCCCACGACGGCCGAGCCGACCTGTTCCGCCTCGAGCCTCATGCCGGGTGCGGAGGCGCTGCCCGCGAGCGCGACGAGGGGCACGTCTCGCATGCCGCGGCCTCGGATCGCGCGGGCCGCACCGAAGGCACCGCCGGTGGGCAGGTCGTCCTTGGCCACGAGCAGCGACGGCGCCTCGCCCTGTCCCGCGACGCGCTCGAGCTCCTCCACGTCCGAAGCGAAGGAGACGTCGAATCCGCCCTGGCGCAACACGCGCCCGAGCACACGCCGGCGACCTCCATCGGGATAGCCGAGCAGGGCGCGACCCTGGGTCTGACGCGGCCGGTAGGCCGGATCGAAGTCACGTAGGTTGGCCAGTCTGCGGGTGATGCCGCCCGAGTCGCCGCCGAGCAGCACGTCGTCGGCGCCCATCGCATGCGCCTCGTTGTAGGCGTGGTCATTCGGGACGGGAACGAGCATCACGACGGGCACGGAGAAGAGATGTGCCTGGGCGCGCACCCAGTCGACGAACTCCTCGACCCCTCTGGCCGCACCGTCGAGGAAGATCGCGGTGGGCGAGGAGCCGTGGAGCATGCTGGGTGCTTCCTTCACGGTGGTGCAGAAGCGTGCGTCCGCGAACGCGCGCTTGGCGGAGAGTCGGAAGTCCTCGCGCGCGTGCTCGTCGAACCGGCCAACTACCAAGGTCTCGCTCATGTCGCCTCCATGCGGATGGGCCCGGTTGAATCAGAACGGTCGCGGATGGCGTTCCTTGAGTCGGAGCAGGCCCCCGAGACGACGATCACGCGACATCGACCTTGATCACCGGGGCGGGAACCGGGCTCGCATCGCTGGGGACGAGCTCATTGTAGCGCCAGGCGAGGCGCAGGCTGAGCCCGAACCAGACGAGCGCCACGACCACGTTGGCTGCGGCGAAGCCACGAATCCCGAGACCGGCCCAGGTCGTCCCGACGAACACCACGCCCGCGGCGAGCACGTCGCCGAAGCGCACGAAGAAGGTGTCGACCGCCTGCTTGGCCTTGTACTTCTCGGCGCGTGTGGTGGGCAGCCAGACCATCGCCCGAGCCGTGCCCATCACCGAGTAGTCGGTGGCGTTCTCGGCGCTCTTCGCGAACTGGAAGATGGCGAAGCCCGCGCCGGCCGCGACCAGGGCGTAGCCGCCGAGGGCGACCAAGGGCAGCGCGATCAGCACGCCGCGAAGGCCCGCGAACTTCACCAGCCTCGACACCAAGAACGCCTGCATCACGACCGCGGCGATGTTCACCCAGGTGAAGAACCCTCCATAGAAGGCGCCGATGTAGCTGGTGGTGAATGTATCATGGTCGAGCCCAGGATCCGCACCCAGCGCCGTGCGATACGCGACTTCAGCGTTCTCGAGCACGCTGGCACCGAGCACATATTCGCCCGTCGTGTTGACCAGGTTCAGCAGGATCAGCAGCAGGGCGATGGAGCGCAGGTAGGGACGCTTGAGCACGAGCTCGAAGCCTCCCACGGCGCCCATCAGCAGATCCTGCTTGGTTTGGTGGGGATGCTGCGCCTCGGATCGCCGGAAGGCCCAGGCGTAGAGCAGCAGATGGAGCGCGAGCAGGACCTCGGCGACGTGCATCAAGGTCGTGGGCGTCAGACCCTGACCGAAGAGCCAGCTCGCACCATAGGAGCCGCAGACCGCGCCGACGGTGGCGCCGACGCCGACCACAGGGAACAGACGTTTGCCGCTGGGTTCGTCGTAGACGTCGTTCGCGAAGGACCAGAACTGCGCGATGATGGTCACGCTGAAGATGCCGACCCACACGTAGAAGACGAACCCGAGCATGGGCACGCCCAGACGCGCGCCGACATCGAAGAGCCCCAGGCAGACCAGGGAGAAGATGGTGATCGCCATGACCAGGCGATTGCGCGGCAGGCGATGGGCCAGCCAGCCATAGGCCGGGACGACGAACATCAAGAGCACTGCCTGCGCGCCCGAGGCGTAGGTCTTCAGCTCGGCGCCACCGGTCGCGAGCACGAGCGGCTCGCGCACCGTCTTGATGATGTAGTAGGCGACCAGGATCAAGAAGAGGTTGGCCGTCAGCAGGAGCGCCGTGCGCGCCTCCCCCGGCCGAACCTCGGAGAAGAGGCCCAACAGGCGGTGGAGGGGCGAGGGCCGCCGCTGCCCCGATGATGCGGGATGGGCCATCCGACTTCAGCCTATCCCCGCCGCTCGGGGCCTCCAAGAAAGCGTGCGTCGGCGACCGGCCATGCAGCTACGACGGGCGTCCGTCGAGATCGGTCTGAAGCGCGTTGGGGGGTCGACGACCCGCGAGCGCCTCGAGGGCGTTGTGAACCGCGACCTCCGCCATGCGTCGACGCGCCGTCTCGGTGGCGCTGCCGAGGTGCGGCAGCAGCAGCACGTCGTCGCGCGCGATCAGACCGGGATGCACGCGGGGTTCCTGCTCGAAGACGTCGAGCCCGGCGCCCCACAGCTGCCCACGCTCGAGCGCCCGCACCAGGGCCGCTTCGTCGACCACGGGACCGCGGGCGGTGTTGATCAGGATGGCGTCCGGGCGCATGCGCGAGAGCTCGTCTTCTCCGATCAGATGGTGCGTCTGGGGCGTGAGCGGGCAATGCAGGCTGACCACGTCGGCGCGCTCGAGCAGCTCGCTCAGCTCGACCCGTTTCGCGCCATGTGCGCCCGAGACCTCGGAGCGCGAAGTGTAGACGACGTCCATGCCGAAGCCTCGCGCTCGACGCGCCATCGCTTGGCCGATGCGGCCGAAGCCCACGACGCCGAGAACGCCACCGGAGAGCTCCTTGCCCAGGAGAAATGCTGGCGCCCAGCCCTCGAAGCGCCCCTCGTGCAGCAGGCGCTCCCCTTCGCGCATGCGGCGGGCCACACCCAGGAGCAGCGCGAAGGCCAGGTCCGCCGTCGCGTCGGTGAGCACGTCGGGCGTCGTAGTCACCCATACGCCGCGCTCGTGGGCGCAGACGAGATCGACGTTGTCGAAGCCCACAGCGTAGTTGGCGACGACGCGCAGATGGTCGCAGCTCTCGAGCAGCGCACGATCGACGCGGTCGCTGAGCAGCGTGATCAGAGCGTCGGCCTCGGGCGCGGCCGTTCGGATGGCGTCGGCGCGATCGGCCTTGGGAACGTCCAGAACGACCAGCTCCGCCGCGTCACCGACGAGGGCTTCGACGTTCGCGGGCAGGGGATGGGTCAGAAGCAGGCGAGGCGGCATGGGTGCTCACGAGGATAGCCGTCCGCGGACGACGAGCGGGGCAATTCGCGCTGGTCGTGGGTGGTTCGAGACGGCACCATCCGAGTGGATCGGCGAACGCTCTAAGAGGTGGAGTACGAGGATTCGAAGGTCTCATTGGGCGGCGCTCGCGCTGAGCGCGACGCTCGTGTCCGGCTGCGCTGGGGGTTACGCCAACCAGGGCCGGCTCGAGAGAGCCAACCGCTCTCCGCACCCATGCTACGACCGCTGCCAAGAGGCTGGGATGCGCATGACGGGGTACGTCTTCATGGACGGAACGGCGACCGCGTGCGTGTGCGCCATGCCTGCCGAGGCGGGTGCGACCGCCAGCGCCGACAATCAACAGGTCAACTTGGCAGGCGCCACGGCGGCTGCGGAGCTGTTGAGGCCGCAGCAGCAGGCCGGGCAAGCAGCGCAACAGCAGCAGCAGCAGGCGCACTACTAGTCCCCCCTGGTGGGACGACACCGTCTCGTCGCCATCCGGCTCGGAGGTCCTTCGTCCTCGGTTCTTGAACGGGCTGCGGGCCGCCAGAGTTCGGCTCTGCCTTTTAGTTGCGCGACACAACGACTGTGCTACTCAACCATCGTCTCGCCTACTGGAAGAGGAGCGGAACGATGTCCCCACGTGTTGGTGATCATGAGAAAGAGCTGCGTGAGAGCGTGCGGGAACGCTACGCCGCCGTGGCACGCGAGAGCCGAAGCTGCTGCGGAGGGCCCGCCCACGATCCGCGGAAGACCTCCCAGAGCATCGGCTACGACGGCGAGGCGCTCGACTCCGTGCCCGCGGAAGCGAACCTCGGCCTCGGCTGTGGCAACCCGACGGCGCTCGCGGCGTTGAAGCGCGGGGAGGTCGTGCTCGACCTCGGATCCGGCGGCGGCCTCGACGCCCTGCTCGCGTCCTCGGAGGTCGGCGAGGAGGGCCGCGTGATCGGCGTGGACATGACACGCGAGATGCTCGGTCGCGCGCGGCGCAACGCCGTGAAGATGGGCGTGGAGGAGTACGTGGAGTTCCGCGAGGGCATCATCGAGGCGCTACCCGTGGCCTCCGCCAGCGTCGACGTGGTGATCAGCAACTGCGTCATCAACCTAAGCCCGGACAAGGCCGCCGTCTTCCGTGAGGCGTTTCGCGTGTTGAAGCCCGGCGGTCGTTTGGCCGTGTCGGACATCCTCTTGAGTGAGCCCTTGCCCACCGACATCAGCGAGCTCGCCGCGGTCTACGCCGCCTGCGTCGGTGGCGCCCTCGTCGCCGACGATTACCTGGGCAAGCTCGGCGCCGCGGGCTTCGAGAAGCTCGAGTTCACGCGCTCCTCCGCGGCCGCCTTGCTCGCGGCTGCCACCACCGATCCCATCGCCGTGCCCGCGGTCGAAGCCATCGGGGCCGACAGGCTCGAGTCCGTCGCCAACACCCTCTTCAGCTACCAGATCACGGCATGGAAGCCCGCTTCGGCGACGAACTAGTCGGCCTGAGCCGGCTCTTCGGCGTGTTCGAGCGCGACGCGATCTGCTGTGGCAGCGTGAGCGTTTCTCAATGCGTCGTGCTGCAGACTCTGCTCGCGGAGCCCGCCGATGTCTCGAACCTGGCGCGCGCCCTCGGCGTCACCAACAGTGCCATGACGCGCTTGCTCGATGGCCTGGAACAACGCGAGCTCGTCGCGCGCGAGCGCACCAGCGACGACCGGCGGCGCGTGCACCTGACGCTCACGGAGTCCGGGCGCATGGAAGCCGAGCGCTTGCGCGACCTGACGCGGCAGGCGGTGAAGAACATGCTCGCGCAGATCCCCGAGGCAAAACACGCACAGGTCCTCGAGTCGATGGAGCTCGTCCGCGGCGCACTCGACAAGACGCGCATCACCTTCGGTGGCTGCGGCTGAGGCGCACTGGCCTGGGGATGTTTCCGGCGCTGGCCCCGCCGGCGGCCCTCGGCCCCTTTCGTTACTGACATTGCCCCGGGATCACGCGCCACTAGACTGCGCGCATGACCGACGCTGCCCACTACCGGCGTGAGTTGTCCCGTGTCGTCAGCGGTCGTGTTTGGATCGTCGCGGTCGACGTGCTCTTCAGCGCGGTGCACACGGCGACGCTGCTGCTCGAGCTCGGCGCCACACGAGTGCTGGCCATCGGCGGCTCGCGCGGCGTGGGCGAGCTGAACGACGATCCGCGCATCGAGCGCGTCGACCTCGGACTTCACGCCAAGGACATGATGGACGGCATCCGCGTCAGCGAAGCGGTCCTCGAGGATTTGCCGCCGGAGGTCCAGGCCAAGGTCGAGGCCTTCGATCCGAAGCGAGAGGCCAAGGTGATTCGCGCGCTCTTCTCGTCCGGCGAGCCGGTCGGTGGGCGAGCCGTGTTCGGCGGACGGCGCGCGTCGTGGGTGGCGCTCGAAGACAAGACCATCATCGACTCGTTCTGGGACGCCGCAGGCGTGACGCGATCTCCCCGCCAGGTGGTGCCTCTGGCAGGCGAAGCGCTGATGCGCGCCCACGCCCAGCTCGACGCGGGGCGCGGCACGGTCTGGGTCGCGGACAACCGCGACGGTTGGCACGGCGGCGCGCACTTTCTCCGCTGGGTGAGGAGCGAAGAGGACGCCCGCGAGGCGCGAGACTTCCTCGGCCAGTGCGCGGACAGCGTGCGCATCATGCCCTTCCTCGACGGCCTCTCCTGCTCCATCCATGGCATCGTCTTCGAGGACTCGGTGATCGCCTTCCGGCCCTGCGAGATGTTGGTCTTTCGCGTGCCCGGCCAATCGCACCTCGCCTACGCAGCGGCGGCGACCTTCTGGCTGCCCGAACCCGAGCAGACCGAAGCCATGCGCGAGGTGGCCTTCCGCGTCGGCAAGCACCTGCGCGAGACGGTGGACTATCGCGGTGCCTTCACCGTGGACGGCATCATGACCGACGAGGGCTTCCGACCGACCGAGCTCAACCCGCGCTACGGCGCGGCCCTCGCGCGTCTCGCGGCTGGCGAACCCGAGCTGCCGCTCTACTTGCTGCACCTCGCCATGGTCGAAGGCTGTGACCTCGACTACCGCCCGGACGAGCTCGAGACCTTGGTGCTCGAAGCCTCGATGCGCCTGCCCACGGGCCGCGGCGGGAGGGTTCTGCCCAAGCGAGTCGACGAGCAACGCGCGGCCGGCCTCGTGCGCGACGAGCGCAGCGGCCTTCGATTCCGCGAGGAAGGCGAAGTCGCCGCCATCGACGTGCGCCTCGGACCTGCCACTGCGGGTAGCTACCTCATCCTCGAGGTCAACGCCGAGACCGTGCCCTTCGGACCACCGATTGGACCCTTGATGGTCGAGGCCTTCAGGCTCCTCGACGCGGCGTGGGACCTGGGCATCGGCCCGCTCGAAGCCGCGGGTTGAACGCGCGGCCGACCTGAGTTGCTTCCGCGCAGCGCCACGCCCATGCTCCGGGCATGTTGATTCGTGAACGCATCTTGGAAGACATCAAGACCGCCATGCGCGCCAAGGACGAGCTCAGCCGCGACACGTTGCGGATGATGCGCAGCGACTTCGGCAAGGAGGAGCTCGCGCTGGGCAAGGACCTGGACGAAGACGACGTGATGCGCGTGCTCTCGCGCGGCGTGAAGACACGCACGGACAGCGCCACGCAGTACGAGGAGGGCGGACGACCCGAGCTCGCGGAGAAGGAGCGCCGCGAGATCGAGATCATCGAGCGCTACCTGCCCAAGGGGCTGAGCGAGGACGAGGCCAAGGCCGCCGTCGCCGAGGTCATCTCCGAGCTCGGTGCGTCGAGCAAGAAGGACATGGGCGCGGTGATGAAGACCCTGCGCGAGCGTCACGGCGCACGCCTCGACGGCAAGCTCGCCTCGCGTCTCGTGGCGAGCGCGCTGAGCTAGCCACCCCTGCGATGGCTGGCGGCGAAGAAGCGTTGGTGGCGACTCCAACCTCGGCCGAGGAGCAGCCTTCTCGGCGCCTTCCACCAGCGCTCGTCGTCGCCTTCGGCCTGCTGCTCGCGACGGGTCTCTTCTTTCGCTTCGCGGATCTAGGACACGATCTCGTCTGGCACGACGAGGTCTACACGCAGATCTTCGCCTCGGGTTACGGCAGCGCCGACTGGCAAGCGCGCTTCTTCCAAAGCGAGGTCTTCCGCGCCGGCGACGTGCAGCACTTCCTCGAGCTCGCGCCAGGACGCAGCGGCTGGGACACGCTGGGCGCGTTGGCGCGCGACGAGCCGCAACATCCACCGCTCTACTACGCGTTGACGCGCGGCTGGCGAGGCCTGTTCGGAGAGAGCACCTCCGCCCTGCGGGCGCTCTCGGCCTGCGCGAGCGTGGTCGGACTGGCGCTCTTCTACTGGCTCGCGCTGGAGCTCTTCCGGCACAGGCGCGTGGCGATCCTGGCCACGAGCCTGATGGCGTGCTCGCCCTTCTTCGTGCTCTACGCGCGCGAGGCTCGTGAGTACGCGCTCTTCACGGCGTGGATCATCGGTGCCTCGGCGGCGCTCTTGCGCGCGCTGCGGCTCTCGCGTGGCGATGCCCCGAAGGCGCGCCGCGGTCGAGCGTGGGCGCTCTACGCGCTGCTGTTGACCTTGAGCTTCTACACCTCGCTCTCCATGGCGGGCGTCGCGTTGGCGCACGCCATCGTCGTTGCCGTGGAGACGCGTCGTTCGGGCAAGCGCGTTCTCTGGCTCGGAGCCTCTGCCTTCGCGGCGAGCGGCGTTCTCTGCGCACCCTGGGCCTGGGCGCTGGGACAGCACTGGCAATCCTTCCGCGCGTCCATGGCCTGGTCCTCGGACATCCACATCCCGCGGACACAGCTCTTGTCGCATTTTGGACTCAGCCTCAGCCTGCCCTTCTTCGACTTCTGGGCCGAGCCGGACTCGGGCGGCGCGCTCGTCGCGATCGCTCTGTGCGCGCTCGGCCTCGCCGCCGCCATCGTCGCTTGTTGGCGCAAAGCGGATGGTCCAGCGCGAGCGATGTTGGCTTCGCTCCTGCTCGTGCCCATCTCGATGTTCCTCCTGCCCGATCTGGTCTTCGGCGGGATCCGCTCGCTCTCGACGCGCTACCTCAGCTCGGGACTGATCGCCCTCGAGCTATGCGTCGCCTGCGCGCTCGCCATGCCTGACCGAGCACAGAGGATGCGTTGGGCACTGGCCGCACTCGTGCTCGCCCTGGGCTTCGCCAGCGTCGGCCTCGATCACGGGCGCGACGCGACCTGGAACAAGGGCATCAGCCGCGCCCTGCCGCAGGTCGCCACGGCGCTCGAGGGTCATGGCGACGCGCTCGTGATCGCCAGCCGCGAACAACACCACCCCGGCAACCTCCTGGCGCTGGCGAGCGAGCTCGATCCCAACACGCGTGTGCTCTTCGCGCCCTACGAGGGCGAGTTCGTCATCCCGGCTTCGCCGCGTCCGATCTACCTCTTCACGCTCAACCCACTGCTGCGCGAATTCGTGGAGCGCAGCACCGGCCTGCAGGCGCGCCCGCTGGTGCAGGACCTCTACGCCGATCTGTGGGTGCTGGAGCCAGCGGACACGGGGAGTCCGTAAGCCGGACACGCACGCGGCGCGAGCGCTGCGCCCTACGTTCGAACGTCGGCGTGCGTCCACGGACGCGGCGCGCGCGAGCGGGAATGCCTTCGCGATGTTCACCGGCGTGCCCTCACTCGTCGAGCGGAAGCGGCTCGAACTCCGTCACCACCATGGGCCACGACGTCACGTCGGCCGGCTCCCAGAAGCGATGCGCCTCGGTCACGTCGAAGTCCGGAGGGCGCACGTCTCGCCGATCGACGGGGATCGGCTGTCCGTCGAAGTGCAGATCGAGGATGAACGATTCGTCGTCCATGACCAGCGTCACGTCGGAGCGCCATTCGCCCGGAGGCTCGTCCGCCACATCCCATCGCGAGTGGGCGAGCACGACGAAGTCGCCGCCCGCGCGCTCGCAAGCACGACGCGGGGGAAGACGTCGTCGAAGAACCAGACCACCGCTGCCGCAAGGGAGATGCCGCCCGCGCCGATGAAGAGCGCGTCGCCACCGCCGTTCGTGCGGCGGAGTGCTTCGCGCTGCCGCGTCCCTCGGGCGCGGATCGTGTCCATCTCCGCTGTCGTGGCGGCCCGCTCGGTTGAAGGCACCGCGCCCATACGCCACTCCTACCACAGATCGCGGGTCGCCTTGCCACCGAGGCCCGGCTCGCGCGAGCGCGTCGCCCTACGTAGCAAGCGGTTCGTCACCGCCAGGCGCACCGAGGCGCGGCTCGCGCGAGCGCGTCGCCCTACGTTCGAGCGTCGGCGTGCGTTCGCGGGTCTCCGTGGGTCCCGCGGACGCGGCTACTGCATCCAGCCGGCGTCGCGGCGCCAGCCGGTGGCGTCGTCGTCCGCGAGCAGGCCGCGGAAGAAGTTCTCGACGCGCATCAGGGGCGCGGGGTGCCACGACCACAGGTTCACCTCGCGCACCTCGGCCTGCGTGGGCA
>Ga0210033_1001913_pt1 | contig 18450 bp, 23 predicted proteins | sample CryGeymeta201501_FD_185465 | JGI IMG/M metagenome (GOLD analysis project Ga0210033, IMG submission 185465) | Groundwater microbial communities from Crystal Geyser aquifers in Utah, USA - Crystal Geyser metaG 2015-01 (SPAdes) (version 2) | ecosystem: Environmental > Aquatic > Deep subsurface >... | reverse complement strand
AAGCGGGGTTTACCTCTCTCCCGTAGGGAGAAGGGGTTCCCCGCAATCTGGATTTTTTGGTAAGTTGTTGATTTATATGGGTGAATTCCAGATTGCGGGGACTCGCCGCAATCTGGAATCCGCAATCTGGATTTAGCCGAAAAACCTATATAAATCAACGAACTAAGTTTGCGGACAGATTGCAGATTGCAGCAATCTGGGTTCAGATTGCGGAAAAAAAGTCCAGATTGCGGACGGATTTTGGGGCGGCTTTTCATGATATTTCCTCTTGATAGATCCAGATGTCAGGGTTTTCAACGGGTAGCAGTGCGCCGGTTTGAGGGCACTTGTAGTGGGTTGGGTAGACCCGCAGTGAGTCGGTGTAGACCTCTGCGGTCACCTCATCTGGTGGGCCAATGGCACGCGTCAGAAGCATGTCTTCAACACAGAGATAGCCAAATTTGCTGCGCCCGACTGATGGCAATCCGTAGGGTGCGTGGTCTTTGCAAAATTTGACATAGCCCTTGCTGGCCAGGACAGCCAGGCGCTCATTGATGGTTCGGCTAGCACCGAGACCCGCCTTACCTTCGAAACTGTCGGCGAACTGATTAGCGGTGTAGCAACGCCCGCGTCCAGCTTCATCGAACAAGATTTGCAAGATGGTGTCGTGCTTGCGCCTGCGCTCAGCGTCGAGTTTTGCACCATGCTCTTGCAACACCAGTCGTTGGTTGGAATCCACTTCACGCCACTCGCCCTTGATTTTGTCGACGTGCTTAGTGGGGATGGCCGGGCCATTGCGCAACTCAAAAAAAAGCTCTCGCACGCTGCTGGACTCGTCCGGGCGAGCCAGTACCATGCCAGAGGAGTAATAGCCGCGCAGACTGCCTGCGCCAGCCAAGGCCTGAAATGGGTCTTCCTCGAACTGCTTTTTTCCCATCTTCTTGGTGTGGTGCACCAGGATCACGCCAGCGTTCGGATTGACGGTGTATAAAATGCGCTCAACTCTTTGCTTTAAAAAGAAGAGCATGGCGGCGTTGTCGTTTTCACCGGGAGAGCCTTCTCCGCCGTCAAACACATTGCGCAGCGGGTCGATGGCGATGATGTCGGGTGGTTCGGCCGGAAATGCCTGCGCAATGGCGGCAATCACCTGCGCCACACCGTCACTGTTAAGAATTGTGTGAACCTGAGGCGTGGAGTACAGGTTCTGGCGCGCATCCTTTATGCGGTGAGATGGCAGCTTGATGGCCTTGACACGCTCGCGCAGGTAGTAATACTGCACCTCTGCTTGCAAGTAAAAGATGCGCAAGGGGCGTGAGGGGCGCATTCCCAGAAAAGTGGCACCGGCGGCCATGTGCGCAAGCCAGGCCAACAGAAAGTCGCTTTTACCGACCTTGGGGGCGCCACCAAATACCAGCAAACTGCCCGGTGTCAGCACCCTCGGGCCGATGATGTCAGGCGGCAGGGGCGAGTCGTCGTCGAGTAGTTCCCCTAGTGAAAAGCTGGGCAACACGGGTTCTGCTGCCTTGACGACCTGCCGATCACCCTTTGCAATGAACGTCAAGCAGTCAAAGCCCTCATCAACTGCGTCGGCAGCATCCCATTTTTCCGGCTTGACTTCGGGTGGCACAACGATGCAGACAGATGCGCAGCCAGCCAGCACGCAGGCCCGAGCAGCGTTCTGGGCGTAATCCCAGCCAGGAGCATCACGATCTGGCCAGATGACCAAATTCTTTCCCTTGAGTGGGCTCCAGTCGGTCTTGTCAATGGGTGCCTTGGCTCCGTTCATGGCGGTGGTGGCCACGACACCCAATGCAATCAGAGCGCTGGCGCACTTTTCACCTTCGACCAAGACAATTTGGCGGCAGGTCGCCACAGCGGGAAGATTGAACAGTGGCCTCGGATCAGGCGCGCGCCACATCCGGCTGCCAACGTCCCACGGCCGGAATTCCTTGCCTGAGGGTGGGTCGTAGCGGTAGACGCAGGCAATCAGCGCGCCTTGGCTTGACAGGTAATCCCACTTCGCGGTGTACGGCCCAAGTTCGTCTGTGGGGGCGCCGCGCGCTTCTCGCTGTATTGGTCGCGTGACTGGTGGCGCAAATCCGAGCCACTGGCTGATTTCCTGAAGCACCTGCACAAAATCATGCCGCACCGATAGACCGCGTGACATGGCCCAGATGTCGATCAGATCACCACCATCGTCGTTAGAAAAGTCTTTCCACAAGCCACGACGCGCGCCCTCGAGTTCCACCACCAGACTTTTGCCTGGTGTTCCGTCAATATCGCCTACATAAAATTTGCTGCCTTTAGTCTGTCCGGCTGGAAAGAGGTAATGCAATACCGCCTCCAATCGATCCAACAGGCCAGAACGTAAGGCTTGAATATCCTCACCCAAATCGGCACGCTGTTGTGGCGCATCATTGAAGTCCATCCAATTCAGGGTTTCTACCGTCATGCAGCACTCCAGCACCGGTCTTGCCAGGTGCAGAATTTGCATTCGTGGTGGGTTGGTGTCGTGGTGTGGCGCGGCAACTGCTCACCTGCTTCTGTGGCGGAAATCACCTTGACTGCACGGTCTGACATACGTTGCGCCAATCCACCATCGAAAGGCAATAACTCAAACCAGATTTCCTGCGTGTTTTTGTTGATCGCAGTGAACAGTGCCGAGTTGTCAGAAACGCCAGGCACGCTGGCCTCCATGTAGGCCTGATACACCGCCACTTGTGCTGCATACACTGGTTTCGACTTGGCAACCCCCTGTTTGACCGTGTCGCGCCAGGACTTGTCATTCATGGTCTTGCACTCCCAGATTGCCGGGTAGGACAAGCCCAATTCGGCCGGGCCATCATTCAGAATGCCGTCCACATGGCCTGCGATGCGGCCACCGGCTACAGAAAATCCGAACTGACCACCTTGAGCGTTGTGTGTGTAAAGATCAAATCCAGCCAAACGCAACCAGCGCACAGCCATGTCTTCCAACTGATGACCAACTTCAAACACGCGCAGCAGGCGACCTGCAAAGTCGCGGCCTGCGTCAACTGGCGTATGGGTGTATTCGTATTGCAGTGCGCGCTCACAGCTGACCCCAAGCCGAGAGGCACCCAGGTAGTTGCGCGGCATTTCTTTGTCACGTTCTTTGATCAATGCGGCGTCGACCAGGGCGCTGATATGCTCCTCAATCTTGGGGCGGTGGTTGAAATCCAGCATCAAGCAGTCCTCCCTGTGGATGGCCACTGCTGCTGGCGCGCCAGACGCTGCTCCAGAAACGCACGGTCTCTGCAAGCCATACGCTCATGCTCGGTCAGCATGTGTGCCTGAAACGCCGTGACAACCACCTCAATGAGTGTCAACACTTCCTGTCGGCTGAAATCGGCCAGTGGGCGCTGCATGCCGATGGTGCTGACGTAGTCACCCAATGGCATCAGGCACGAACCGATAGCCTCGTTTTCCATCTCCGTGGTGTTGATCATGTGTCCCTCTGTCTTGTTCATGATTTGAGAAAAGGCGTTTTGACAGGCCATCGAGCAAAACACCCAACGGTCGCTGTATCGCGCCGGATCACTGCGCTTGAGCCTGGGGTTGAACCACCCCAGGCCTTTGGCTTGACGAGAGCAGACCGCGCAGGTCACGCCGCCATCCTGTCGCCGTCGTTAGCCGCCATCACCAAGCGATGAATCTGCGATTTATTGAACTGGAAGGACAGCAGTGCCGAGGCCTGGTAGCGGGTCATGCCGAAGTCCGCACGCAAGGCTTGTGGCAGGTACTGAAGCTGCTTTTGTGTTGGCGGCTCATTGAGCCAGCGACGTGTCTTGTGGGCCGAATCGGCGCTCTCGTTGCCATTGAGCCAATCGTCTGCCTTGGCCATGCACACCGTGCGCTCGCCAATTGCCAGTAGGTGCGGTTGTAAGTCTTTGCCACCGCCAACAGCGTACCAACGACCGTTCAGGAAAAAGATACCGCCCCACGCATTGAAACCGGTGGCCATGAGCGCATCGTCACAGCCAAAAAGATCACACCACCTGAAATTGGAGCGTTTGAGCAGATCGATCTCGCTCATGATGAAATCGGTCAAGACACCGCCGTCCTTCTGCTGACGATCCCAGATATGGCCGCACAACGGGCACTCCATGCATGCCATTGGGACAATCGCACCGCAGTCAGGGCAATCCTTGGTTGGCGCTTCACCATCATGAAAATGACCGTCGAGATTGACCTCCTGCTCCAGCGAGCCATGCATCAGGCTGGCTGTGCCAAAGTCCAGCACGATGCAGTCCGACTTAACAAGACCCGGGAATTCCTCTGGATCAATGGTGCGCAGCCCACGACCAACCATCTGAATAAAGGTTGATTTGTAGGAACTGGGGCGTAGCAATATCACGCAGCTCGTTGGCGTGTAGTCATAGCCCTCAGTCAGCACAGCAACATTGACAACCACCTGGGCGCTTCCGCTCTCAAACGCAGCCAAGCGTGCCTTGCGTTCCCCACCAGATAATTCGCCATGAACCAGTACCGCGTTCACGTTAGCCGCTTCGAAAGCTTCGCAGACGTGCTGCGCATGTGCCACCGTCGAGCAGAAGATGATGGTTTTTCGACTCGCCGCCTTTTCTTTCCAATGCTTGATAACCGCATCCGAAATCAGGCGTTTGTCAAGAATCGAAGCGACCTCATCCATGTCAAAGTCGATGGCCGTCTTGCGCACATTTTTGAGGGCATCCTGGACACCCACATCGATGACAAAGGTACGCGGCGAGACAAGATGACCGGCGGCAATCATCTCGCCCAAGCTGATCTGATCAGCCACGTTTGAGAAGATCTCGCGTAGACCTTTGCCATCACCCCGGTTTGGGGTGGCGGTCAATCCACAGATGCTTGCTTTTGGATTGCGCGCCAGCACCGCATCAATCACATACCGGTAACTGTCCGACGAAGCGTGATGTGCCTCGTCAATGACAAGCAAATCCAAGGTCGGCATCTGCTCAAGATGCGATTGGCGCGATAAGGTCTGAACCATCGCAAAAGTCGCCTGACCGAGCCAGGATTTCTCGTTTGCGTCGAACACCGAGGTGGTCATGCCCGGATTGACCCGTTCGAACTTGGTGCGGTTTTGGCCGGTCAGTTCGGTTCGGTGCGCCAGGATGCACGCCTTGGCATCGGGCTCAATTAACACCCGGCCGGTGACGGCCGACAGCATGATGGTCTTGCCACTGCCTGTGGGTGCAACAGCCAGTGTGTTGCCATGCTCACCGAGCGCCAACAGCGTGCGCTCCACCAACAATGATTGACGAGGTCGAAGCATCATGGTGGTAACTCCTTACTGTGCCCAGCTCGGGCGACCCGGGACGGGCGCACGACCAGTAGCTTGGGCATAGGCGTTGGTTGTGCTGGTTGGGGCAGCGGGCAATGCAGATGTCACCGAACCCGCCATGCTTGGGGTACCCATCAACGCTGCGTAGTCTTTGTTGTCAGGCGTGACTGCCGACTTAATGACACTCTTGTCTTGGCCGTTTTGGTCTTTTTCCCAATCAACCTTGCCCAGGAACTCAATGCCATCCAAGTCCACAAAACCATTGATCCGCCGGGCGTTTTGTGCGGCGGCACTGTTGTCACCCGGGTGAATGCCACGTGCTGAATTGAGGATGGCCTTGATAAAGGTGCGCCCCATACCCGCCCATTCCGGTCCTTTCGGGCTGTGAAGGCCGATCAAGGACCACATTTTTCGGCGTGCATATTCACCTTCCGTGACGACAAATTCGCAGTTCAGGTAAACCGAACCTGTGCTGGTATTGCGCGTGGCGTAGCCACCCGTCCAACCTTGTGATGGATCATCAAAGCCACCCGGGCGGAACGTCATGTGCACACGCACATTGCTGCCTTTTGGAATGGGGTCGAAGGAAGACTGTTCGGCGGCCGAGTTGAAATCGAAATAGGTCATGATCAAGACTCCTGAATGGTTTGGGTTACAGATGTGGTCGCTGTGGCAACGGTGATGTCACTTGGGCCGGTGATGGCCGTGGGTCGTGTGAAATTCAGTCGTTGCGCCGCCGGTTTGGCTGGGCCGGATATCTTTTGCATCAGGCGACCCAAATGGGGTTCTTCAATCAGGTCAAGACGGCCGGAGCGATCTTTGGCTGGGTAACCCCAGGTATTGAGCGTTTGGCAGACAAAGGCGCGGTAGCTCTGGCCATCGTCTGCCTTGATGTCGGCCAGCGTGATGACGATATCAACAATTCCTGGCAATTCCAGCCCTGTTTTTGATCCATCAATCTGCAGCGAAAAAACGCGCCGATTGAAGTCATCAAGTTTCTCGTCCAGGATGCCAACGAACCACACATTTTTGTGGCGTGTGTGCTGCAAGTGGGTCAGCCAAGAAATCATTTCTGAGCCAAGCAAGCCGTAAGCACCTCTGCTGTCGGGTTTGCCCGTTTTTTCGGAGAAGGCTTGGGGCTGGCCTTTGCACCACTGCATGCAAAGACGGCCTGCCACCGTGATCGAGTCGACAAATATGGTGTCATATTTATCCATGGCCGATGGACTGCCAAAACGCGCGCAGACTGCATCGAAATGCGCTTGGCTGTAAGGCTGGTCATCGCGTAGTGCAGGATTGGGGCCGCCAATAAAGACCGCGATGTCTCGGCACTCCTGCCAAGTGCGTGGCCGAACGGCATCACCAGTCCAACCTTCGACGGCTCGGTCGCCTGCTTCGAGATCACAAAACAAGGTGGCGATAGGGTTCAGGGTCCAAAGCTGCGAGGTTTTGCCCAATCCACTTTTGCCAACCATCACGCCTTTGATGCCGTGATATTCAGCCAGGCGTTGGTCGGCGGTATAGATTTTGAGACTCATGCTTGTACCCCTTCGACCAAAGCCAGGCGAAAACTCGGCTTGCCAGTTTTAAGAGTTCGAGCAGCAACGAAGGCCGACTTCAATGTCTCTGGCCAGGCACCGAACTTGGTCTCCGACACACGGTAGCTGACTTCAACGTACTGGGCTGGGTTTTCGCCATTGGCAGCGATGCGGCGGGTGATCTCAGCCAGTTTGGTTTGGTCCCACTCCACCTTCTTTGGCAAGTCGGCAGTGACCTGCACTGGGCCGTCCTCGAAATGCACAATGCCGGTGTCTTTGCCTGCGGCCAAACGCAGTGCGTGCGCACGAGTGGCGAATTTCAGCTCCGTTGCCCGGTCGAGGTGATCATTGATCGCCTTGGCTTTCGACAGCAGATCGATGGCGTCGCTTTTGAGGTCAAAAAGTGCTTGGCTGCTGCGTTCGGCCAGATTTCCGACGGGGATGGCCAGCACATGTTCTTGAATTAGCATGCTCATGCTGCACCTCCCACAGTGACGGCGTTTGCTACTGCGCCAGCACGCTCGGAGGTACTTTTGCGCAGGCTTTCGTTCTCAAACGACTCGATGTCTTCAACTCGGTAGAGAACCCGGCCCTGCAATTTCATGAACACAGGCCCGATGCCCTCGGTTCGCCAGCGCTCCAGCGACGCCTCGCTTAAGTCCCAACGATCAGCCAATTGGCGTTGATTGAGGTGTTTGATAGTCACGTTTTTGTCCTTTCAGGTTGTTGCTAAAACGTGAGGGAATCATCGAATTCAGGGGGTGGGCAAAGGGGTGGGCAAGGTAGACAAAATTGGTGGGCAGATTTGGTAAATAGCCACTTCCATAGGAAACAGACGAAAAAAAACCCGGCTAATCAGGCCGGGCTGGGTTTAAGTTGGCTGGCGAGCAGTCAGCCGAATTTCATCTCAACCCTTGGGCGGAAACGGATCATTGCCGTAGCTGTTGCGCTCACGATGCGTCCGTTTTCTCCATGAATGAGCACTTCGCTTTTTTGGTTGATAGCGATATCTCGTGCAGCACGCTCGGCCTCTGCCTGTGTGCTGTGGTGTGAGGTGTCGCGAGAATTTCCGGCACCGCGTACGGCCCATTCATTAGCGCGGGGAACGACATGTTGATTTTTGCCTGACATGGTCTGTCCTTTTCAAAAAGTGCCGAGGGAAAACATCTAAAGGGTGCGTTTTGAGCTTGCTTCACCCCCTCTCCAAAGTCAGGAACTCTGGCTTGAGCCAGTAGTTGCCAGTGTTGTCATTGCCGATAAAAATCGCTTGCACCTGCTTGTGCCGTTTAAAGATGTCCGCAGTCCGGAAAGTTGCCGTAGGGATTGCCAACTTGCTGGCAATATGTCGTTTGTGAACCTCGTCGCCATCAGCTTCTTCAAGGATCGTCAAAAAGTTATGCACCTGGGGTGACACAGGAATTTTTGTGCCGTTTATCAAAACCGCTCGCTGACTGTGCAAGAGGCGAAGCGAGGTTTCGTCGGTCTGCTCCTGCGTGGCCAATTCGGTAAGGTATGGCTCAATGCTTTCAACGACGAGATGAGACTTGCGTAATTGAGCGATGGCGCGCAGCGAAAGGAACTGGCGATCTGCCAGCGGTGTTGTTTTGAATTGCGCCAGGTCACTCGTCGTGATGAGCACCTCGGCACCGGGGCAAGCCAATCGATCAAGTTCAGTTTTCACTTTCGTGGGGTCACTGGCGATCCGACACCCGAAAAATAAGCTGCGACGCTGCCTTCGAATTTCACGATCACCCAAGTACCAAAGCAAATCGTCGACCACCATTTCAACTTTGTGCCGGTCTCTCAGACCCAGAGCGGCATTAAGCCAATCGGCAATTTTTGCTGGCCTGATATGCCACAGGCGCGACTGCTCGGCATTCAGTGGCAGCCAACCGCAGTCACTGCAATAGGCACGGTATGGCAGCCGTGTCGATATGGGTGGCATCAGGAGCTCAGGCAAAATTGACCGACTTGTGCAGTCCGGGCACAGGACCGATGGTGCCACCTCCTGCGTCACACTCAACGCTTCCATGCTGCGCAGATGCTGGTAGATGTGGCGCTTTCCTCCCAGCCATATGGCATCGGGCAACAACCGTGTGTCTTTTTGCTCGAGCAACCAACACATCTCGGCCATGGCCGGGGCGTTGATTGGGCCCAGACTCACAAGAACTCCGGATCAGCCCGCCTGACAGCTGCTTCAGCATTTATCAGGGGTGGGGCTTGCATCACGCCCAAGGCCAGCATCAGGGCTTGGGCAAACTGTGCATCGATCTCGTCCATGTCACGCAGATTGCTGATACCGACAGGCTTCAAGCCAATATGCAGCACACGCCCGGCTCTCTCCCCGACAAGCGGCAAGAAGTAGACTGTCACTACCGCATCGATGATATTGAAGCCTTGGCCCATCAGCGTTTCATTTTTCTGCGTTTGAATGCATGCCAACGCATCGGGCGCATTCCGGCCTGCAACAGGTTTGACCAAATAGTCACACTGCGGCAAAGTTGTTGATCGCACTTTGCATTCAGACAACCTCATCTTGTCCACACAAAAGGTAGCCAAATCAAGACCACTGCTTTCGTCGAGCACCAGCCCGTCGCGCAGATGGTTAAGCAAGAACAACGGTTGCGCCACACATAGCGGCTCTATCTCTTTTTTGAAAACGTGCTTTCCCAATGCCGTCAAAATTTTCTGTCGAACCTTAGCGCCGCCAGGAATCAACAAGTCAATAACACCGCTTTCGGGGTAGACGATCACGGACATTCGTATGGGCGGGCGCACATCGCGCCAAACCGTCTTGTCGTCTGGTCCGAACTCCAAACTGCGTTGCAGTTCATCCTCGATTCGGACATCGAATTGAACTCCACCGTCTAAATGACGGTACAGTACGTCAATTTCACAAGCACGGGGTTTGCTTTTTCGGGGCGTAAAGGACTGCGCCAGCGACAACTTCAGCGCGGCCAGGTCTTCATGCGTAGCGTGCAGCGTTTGCTCCGGGGGCACATGAATACGCTTCCAATTGCGCTTGCCAATATCGGCATCCGCAATAAAGAGTGCCTCAGCATCCGCAAACCGCTTGGGCCAATTTGCCAGCGCCCAGAGCGCGCGCTCGGCATCGCTGCTGTGATGCAAGAAATCCTCAAGCATGGCATCGCCCAAAGTGGCACTGTTGCGTAAAGCGTAGAGTCCACGGCGATTGGCCATAGCATCAACCCGGCGCAATTCACTGTAGACGTTGATCCTTTCAGGACCAGAAAGCATTTCCAGAGTTGTCTGAACTTGCTCAATCAAATCTTCAGCCAATTGATCCCACACCACACCCTCAGGCAACTTTATGTTCTTTGTTTGAAAATAAAACTGCCATGTGCGAGACGGTACCTGACGGATGAGTTCACGATAATTAAAGGCGGGCATACTGATTTTTCCTGTGGTTGAGGTGCCACACGATTTGCTTTTCGCTCTTCGCGCGAGACCGGGATGGGGATCAGAGGCTTGCCCACTTGGCTTAGTCGCCGACCAAATTCGTTTTGTGTGCCGAACGGATTGGATTATTTCAGAACAAATATGGATTTGTCAAGCCGTAACGAAATCGTTCGGTGTAATGGTATTATTTGACAAATCGTTGGAACACATAAGGAGCAAAAAGTGTCTTCACCACTCGGTGACAAACTACGCCTCTTGCGTAAGAAAAAAGGACTCAGTCTGGAGCAACTCGCTGCACTGACTGAATCCAGCAAAAGCTACATATGGGAGCTCGAAAACAGAGACGCACCCAACCCCTCAGCTGAAAAAATGGTTCGTCTTGCCGCCAGCCTTGATGTAACCCCAGAATTCTTGCTCAGCACGACAGTCTCCACCCCTGATGGGGAGGTGGTTGATCAAGCGTTTTTCCGCAAATACCAAAATTTGCCAGAGCCTGAAAAAAAGAAAATCCGCAAAATCGTAGCCGGATGGGAGGATGAATGAGCGAGAAAGTGATGCCGATTGCCCAAGCCAACAGCATCTCAAAAATGCTGAATATGGTGTTGGGTGATGCCCGGTTTCCGGTGGATGTCGAAGCTCTTGCTGTGGAATACTCGCGCCAGCGTTTTCCAGATTCACCGATTGACAAGGTCATCGGCGAAGCCGTTGAGGGTTTTCAGGGCATGCTCAAGGCCAATAAGGATCGGACTAAATGGCTGATTCTGTACAACAGTGCAGTGACTTCACTGGGGCGCAAACGATTCACGATTGCGCACGAATTTGGTCACTATCTTTTGCACCGCCATGCAAGCAGCGCGTTTCACTGCTGTGCAGATGACATTGAGACAGGACACCAGAATAAATTCGATGTTGAAGCCGATGCTGACAAGTTTGCGTCCTACTTGCTGATGCCTTATGACGACTTTCGCAGACAGGTTGACGGGCAGGCTATTTGCTTTGATCTGCTCGGCCACTGTGCCGACCGCTATGGTGTATCGCTGACCGCAGCAGCATTGCACTGGATAGAAATCGCCGACAAGCGTGCGGTTCTGGTGGCGAGCCGTGATGACTACTTGTTGTGGGCAAAGTCCAACAAGGCAGCATTCAAATCCGGAACGTTCTTCGCGACCCGAAAAAACACCATCGAAGTGCCACAGGATGCGCTGGCACACAGCAATCAAAATTCGGGAAGCTCTCAGTCTCAAAATATCCGGGCGCAGGTTTGGTTTCCTCGTGAACCGCCCCATGTGGACTTGACCGAAATGACCAAGGTCGCTGGCAACTACGATTACACGTTATCGCTGCTGCTGATGCCTGAAGCGGAGTGGCGGCAGCCTCAGCATGACGATGGCGAACCCGAGGAAGATACCTTCGACCGCTTCATAAATAACGGCCAGTTTCCAGACAGAAAGTAGGCGCACCCGGTCTGGGTTTTTGCATTAATCCGCAACCACCCGCGTTCGCCCGAAACTCCCTAATGGTGTTGGTGGCGGTTCTTCAAGACAATTTTGCTTCGAGCAAGTTGGACAAACAGGACCGATAACCAATGCATGAAATCAACCACACACCGCCCGAGCGGATGACTCCGGAGCAACGCCGACTCGAAGTCGCGTTGCTGTTAGCCAGGGGGCTGGCCCGCCTTCGCACGGTGCATCCCGCTCAGTCCGCAAACATTTTAAAAAGCAGAGAGGTTTCACTTGCCTTTTCTGGCGACCAGCGCGTTCATTCAGACCCCGTCAACAACAACTAGTCGGAGTCCTGATGAGACCAAGAAAGCCCACCCCCACCACGCCACCGTCTATGGCATCGCAAATTTCTAATTTGCCAACTCTGACCATGGCAGACATCAAGTTGCTTTGGCGACGACTTTTCCATGCTGAGAACCCCACCCACAACCGGCAGTTCCTAGAACGCCGGATTGCCTACAAGTTGCAGGAAATTGAGTTCCGCAAGGTAGACCCGGCGCTTCTGGATCGTAACCAGCGACGCGTCGAAAATCTAATTGAAACCGGCAAGGTCAAGACTCGCGATCCAGACTACCGTCCTGTTGCGGGCACCATGCTCACCCGCGAGTACCAAGGCAGGGAATATCGCGTCATCGCCAGCGCAGATGGCAATTACAACTTTAATGGCAAGACATTCCAAAGCCTGTCGCAGATCGCGCGGGAAATTACTGGCACGCGTTGGTCAGGGCCGGTATTTTTTGGTCTCAAAGCTCGTGGCAAGAAAAAGTCCCCCATGAAGAAGGGAGGCCTGTCATGAGCGACGGACTGAAACGGCGCATCCGCTGCGCGGTGTATACGCGCAAGTCCAGTGAGGAAGGGCTTGACCAGGAGTACAACTCGATTGATGCACAACGTGACGCAGGCCATGCATATGTCGCTAGTCAGCGCGCTGAGGGCTGGATTCCGGTCGCCGACGACTATGACGACCCGGCCTTTTCTGGCGGGAACATGGAACGACCCGGACTCAAGCGCCTGATGACCGACATTGAGGCGGGCAAGATTGATGTGATTGTGATCTACAAGATTGACCGGCTCACCCGCAGCCTGGCCGACTTCTCGAAGATGGTCGAGGTGTTTGATCGCCAGGGCGTGTCCTTTGTATCCGTGACGCAGCAATTCAACACCACAACCTCCATGGGGCGACTCATGCTTAATGTGCTACTCTCGTTTGCTCAATTCGAGCGCGAGGTCACCGGGGAGCGGATCCGAGACAAGATTGCCGCCAGCAAGCGCAAAGGTATGTGGATGGGTGGCGTGCCACCCCTTGGCTACGATGTGGAAAAGCGGCGCTTGGTCCCTAATCCACAAGAGGCCAAATTGATCCACCACATCTTCACGCGGTTCATTGAGCTGGGATCCAGCACAAAACTGGTGAAAGAACTCAGACTTGATGGTGTTACATCAAAAGCATGGACCACCCAGGACGGTAAGGTTCGTAATGGAAAGCCGATTGACAAGGGTTTGGTCTACAAGCTTCTGGGCAACCGAACCTACCTCGGCGAACTTCGCCACAAAGAGCAGTGGTACAAAGCCGCACACCTGCCAATCGTCGATCAGGCTAGTTGGGACAGCGTGCATGCCATCTTGGCCACCAATGGACGTTCGCGCGGCAATGCCACACGGGCGACAACGCCATTCCTGCTCAAAGGTATCGTTTTTGACCATGACGGTCGGGCATTGACACCCTGGCACAGCACCAAGAAGACTACCGGTAAGCGGTATCGCTATTACTTGCCCATGCGCGACATCAAGGAGCATGCCGGTGCGTGCGGATTGCCGCGTATGCCAGCGGCTGAGTTGGAATCAGCAGTGCTCGACCAGTTGCGAAATATCCTGCGCGCACCAAACCTGCTGAGCGATCTGGTGCCACAAGCAATCAAATTGGATCCAACTTTGGACGAGGCAAAAGTCACCGTGGCCATGACGCGCCTGGACGCGATCTGGGATCAGCTTTTCCCGGTAGAGCAGACTCGCATCGTGAAAATGCTGATCGAGAAGGTGATCGTGTCGGCGAATGACCTTGAGGTGAGACTGCGGGCGAACGGTATTGAACAACTGATTCGGGAACTGCAGGCTAATCCTGCAAGTAAAAAGCATGAAGAGGCAATAGCATGAATGAGGTGCGTATCCACAAAACGGGCGAGCCAGAAGTCATCCAATCGAGCGATGGTAGGTTGACCCTGTCGGTCCCCATTCAGTTCAAACGGCGTGCTGGGCGCAAGCAGGTGACGCTGCCCAACGGTGAACCCAGTCTACCCAGACCGTGGGATACGGCGGCGACTTCGTTGCAACTGGCCTTGGCCAGGGGCCACAAGTGGCTGGCGATGCTGGAGTCTGGTGAGGTCAGCACCATGACCGAAATTGCCAAACGGGAGGGAATTGACAACAGCTACGTCAGCCGGATGGTCAACCTGACCATTCTTGCGCCGGACATCATTGATGCCATCTTGCGTGACGAACTGCCAGACAAACTCACTCTTTTCGATATTGCAGTCGATCCACCCGCGCTGTGGGGTGAGCAGCGAAAGCGGATGGGGATCGCAGTTGTTGGCAGCTCGGGTGACATCAAACCTTAAAGGTTGCGCTCAGAAATAGTTTCTTGGCAAACGCAACTGAAAAACGATCACTGGTTGATGCCGCTGTAAAAAAAAGATTTGTCATCTTTAGACAGCGATGGGACTTCGCGCAGAGTCAAAACGAACCTTCCCATTGAGCGCTTTGCCTTCGGTTTCGCCTTCACGTTAGCTGTGTTCGAAGTTTGATTTATCGTCATATCCTTAGGATTTGGTTGGAAATAAGTTCCCGGATTCAATGCCGATAAGGGGAGCGCAAACTAAGGCAACCCCAAAGGGAGACTTCTGGCGTCAAACCCCAAAGCCTGCAGTTCACGACGAAAATGCGTCATCGCCAATGGGAAAGCCTGTGCTACCAATAGGTATTGGTAGTCGTCTTGCTCAATTAGAGGCGTCACTGTTGCTTCGACTACGTCCGGAGCATAAAGAAACTTGGCCTCATATTCACCCAAGAAATTTGCAACTTCTTCGCCACCTTTTTCACTAGCCGCCCGAGCACTCAATTTGATCTTCACCGACGCTTGCAATCCTGCTGCCTGTACAGCGGGAACAGCAAGCCCCAACTGAATATCTTGTTGCAATTCAAGTGTCCAAGGGGAACCATCAGCCTCGCCACGGTTTTCGCCATGAAAAGCCAGAGCTCGGAAAGACGTAAGGGCTGGCCTAGGGTTCATGGTTTGCATTGCACTTCTCCCCGAGCAAACTGGCGGAACTCTCTCGGGTTGTAAATTTCTGGAGTTCTATCTCCATTGAAACGATTAATGGGGACTCGTACCAGCTTTGGCCCAGAGGAGGCTATTTGTTTTTCAGTCACAAACTCGGCCTCCATACACTTTTCTTTAACCAATTCAGCAAAGGCAACAGCACTACGGCGCACCAAACGAAGCAATGTATCCATCGATTCCGACTGCGCCACATCATCGTTTTCATACTTGCTGAAGGCTACAGGGCCTCCACCAAATAAACGCGCAGCCTGAGCTTGAGTCAGCTTGTAACGCTTGCGTAGATCGGTAATCTCGACACCAGTCAGCAGACCATCTACTGATTTGTGAAACGCCATCAGTTCACGTCTGTTCTGCTTGCTCTCTTGCGCCCCTGCAAAGTCTGAGGTGCAGGAGTCACAAAGCTTGAAGTGAAGCGGTAGATTTCTTTTGTGCCCCTTGTATTGCGTCTCCGTCATCTGTACTTGATCAGTGACATGACCTTCGCCGCAAATTGGGCATAGCTCTTGTGCATTCATCGTGACACCTTTCTAACCATGGCAAGACACCATCAACACCACTTTGCCTGTCTTGCTGACTGCAAATTTCAAAAAATACGCCATCTTGATTCGTTGCCCCGTGGCGGGTGCTGTTTCGAACTTTTTGATGCTGTACGCATCACACGCCGCCACAGCCCCTGCGCCGTTTTCACACCATTCCGAATCAATGTAATCTGAGCTTTTCAGGCTTCCTATGAGCTCAACAACACGATGCATATCATCGTCAAACCATTTGCGCACGTCTTTTCGACACTTTTCAGTCCAAGCTTTGAGTACTGCTTCGTCTTCGACTAATGCCTGCACTCGGGCTAGTCCATACAAAGGGCCACCCAAAATTTTTGTACGTCCCTCGCCAGATATCTGCGGAGGATTAGTAATGTACTCTGAAAGGACGATAAATTTTACCATTATGGTAAGTTTTAGTGTTTTCCCACTACAGTGGCAGGGTCAAGTGTTTCAACGATGGTGTGTGCGTAGTCTGGCGCCACCTCTGCCCTGGCGCTGAGGATCGAAGGCAAACGCCAGGGTTCAGACCAAAGCTTTCGTGCGCCGACTAACAACCCGTCTACTGGCCAATATCAATGGCTTGGGCTTTTCCATACCCAAGTGATCAATAACCACCGGCGGACGGTTCGGAAATTCGGCTACAAGATTCAACTGGCCGCCCATGCTTTGCACGTAGTGCCGTAGCGTTGACAGCAGCATGTCGCTGCGCTTTTCCAAACGAGAAATGGTGTCCTGACCAACGCCTAACGCAGCGGCCATGTCCGCTTGTGTCTGCTGGGCAGCCAGACGCAAATCCTTCAAAGTGGCCAATTCCATCGCGCGTGTCTGAACCCGCACCTTGCGCTCTGGTGTAAGCACCGCCATCACATCATCGAGTTTTCTTGCCATTTTTAGGCTCCTGTTCATTTATTGCGATCAGACTGGCCAAGTGTGTGTCATAGCGCTGATCTGAAAGAGCAATCAAGCGCCGATAAAAACGCCGCTGATCTGCTCCGCTTTTGTCTCCCCCGACCAGCAGAATTGCTTGGCGCTTTGGATCGAATGCAAACGACACGCGCCATACTTCACCGTTCCAGGAAAAACGCAGCTCTTTCATATTGGCGTGTTTTGAGCCTTTCAGGGTGTCCACTGTGGGGCGTCCCAGATTGGGCCCGAACTCTTCGAGCAATTTGGCATGCGCTAGCAATTCATCCTGCAAAGCTTCATCCAATGCTGCAAACTCAGCATCGAAGTCATCATGAAATAAAACGGCCCACGTCATGCGTCGATTATGTATTTAAATCCATATTCAGTCAAGTCCGTTTCTTGTGAAAGGTCTCTGAAAGTGATCGCTGACGCAGGCCATAAATTCGCCAAAGCGGTTAATGATGAGGCATTCAATGCCATATGGAGTCAAGCACATATTTTGGCGACTACTGAGCGCGACTCAATCTCTCTGAGATGATCGGCATCATGCGCAAGGATATCGGTGACGCAGTCGATTGACACTACATGCCCTTAAGGACGCTTGACGCTGAACCTGCTGACTTCATTTGCGCAGTTCGAGCGAGAAATCGCGGGTGAACGTGGTCGGGAAAAACGCGCCGCCTCGCGCCGCCAGGGTTTCTGGTACGGCAGTGCATCACCGCTGAGTTATGCCGTCGTCCAGCAGAAACTGGTCGTCGAGCCGCAAGAGGCTGCCGTGGTGCGCGATATCTTCGCGCGCTTTCTGACGCAGCCCTCTGTCACAGCGCTGGTTCAGGAACTGGCCGAGCGTGGCGTCACAACCAAGCGATGGCGCACCAAGACCGCAGGCCTCAAGGGCGGCGCGACTTTTGATAGGAACGCCTTGTACAAGTTGCTCAACAACCGCGTCTACCTCGGTGAGCTGTTCTATGACGGCCAGTGGCATGCCAGCACTCACGAGGCGATTATTGACCGTGGGCTGTGGGAGCAAGTACACGAGCGCAAGGCATCGCGCGCTCGGCGAACGGGCGTTAGCAACCGGCAGCAGAGCAATGAGGAGGTTTTCTGGCTCAAGGGTCGGGTGTTCGGCACCGACCAGCACGCGATGAAGCCCTGGATATCTTCCAGCCGACGAGGCCGACACTACACGTATTACGTGCCGCAGCAGGACATCGCGCTGGGCGCAGGCCAGTCGGGTTTGCCGCGTCTGCCAGCTGGCGAGTTGCATGCTTCGCTCTTGGCCTTTCTGCACCAGGGCTTGCGCAACCCCGACACATGGTTCGCAGCGCTGGCCCCATCCCTGACGCAGCGAGCCGATTTTGACCGTGAGTCGATCACCCAGCGACTTCAGAATTTCGAGCAGACTTTTGATTTACTGTTCCCAGGGACGCAAAGGCGACTGTTTCGGATGCTGGTGGACAAGGTGGTCGTCGGCAAGGACCAGATCGTGATCCATATCCGTCCACAAGGCCTCATGGAGTTGATAGCAGAGTTGCTCAATCTGCAAGTCTGACAGACCATGCAGGAGCGCCCGGCTCCGGACGAAAAACGTCCGCATTGTGAAATTTCATATTTCTTTTGTTCGCTGATGACCCGTTTGATGCCCTTTGCCTACCAATGCTGAAAATCAAGTTGTTTGATTAGTCCGGAAATAAGTCATTGATTTATATAGACAAAAATGAATTTTACTTGCGGACTTCGGCGCACACGTACACTCTCTGCTGCAGAGACTATTGGCTCGGAAAGAGCAAAAAAGGGGGCAATTTCTGGGCGCTCGGAAAAACCGCGAAGTCCGCAAGAACCCTCAAAAAACCCAATGAATACGCAGGGTTAGGCAAAAAAAAATCCAACCGCAGACGCGGTTGGATACTTTGTTTGGTGG
>Ga0210033_1001905_pt1 | contig 18509 bp, 13 predicted proteins | sample CryGeymeta201501_FD_185465 | JGI IMG/M metagenome (GOLD analysis project Ga0210033, IMG submission 185465) | Groundwater microbial communities from Crystal Geyser aquifers in Utah, USA - Crystal Geyser metaG 2015-01 (SPAdes) (version 2) | ecosystem: Environmental > Aquatic > Deep subsurface >... | reverse complement strand
CAACATGGGCTGACCGATGTGAGTGCAATCTCCACTGGAGCCCGCAGCCGTCGGGCGTTGGTACACAACCAGTGAGCGGAGTTCAAGCCCCTGTGCCGAGGTTCCTGTCTGAGGGTCAGCCGGACGCCCACGCCCCGGCCAAGAAATGCCAACGGCCCCGCGTCGCCGCGGAGCCGCCGAGAGCTGCGCCGTCAGGGGCTACTGCACGAACGGCCGCATCGCCTCAAGGACGCGAGCGTCGGACTCGACGCGGTTGTGCTCCCGCAGCAGGTCGTAGCCCTTCTGCCCCCCGAACATCCCAAAGCCCTTGGCGACGACCGCCCGGACCTCCGGCTTCTTGTGCTCCAGGAACGGCTTGAGGTCATCCACCGCGTCCTCACCGAACGCCTCCAGATACGACAGCGCGATCAGCCCGAAGGTCTTGTCGCCCTTGTTGTGGTCGAGCATCCCCTTGAACGCCTCTCTCACGCGGGCGTCCCGGAACATCGACAGGCACTGGATGGCGCGCTCGCGGACCTGCGCCCGGGTGCGCGGCGCCGTGGCGATCGTGATCAGCTCCGGCACCGGGTCGGTGTCGATGTCCCGAAGCTCCAGCCGGCTGGCCACGAAGCTGGTCGAGTCCAGGAACGCGGTGAGCTGCTTCAGGCTGTCCGCGCTCGCGGCGGGCGTCTCTCCCGAGAACGTCTCCGCCTGAGCGGGAGCGGCGAACGCCAGGACCAGCACGGCGGCTGCGGCGAGGTGGGTGAGGTGGGTTCGGCGGGTCATGATGTCTATCCCTGGTGGGCGGCGTTGATGGACGGTGGCCCCCTCGGGAGCGTATCCGGCGTCAGAAGCCGTTCGAAAAATATATGCCTCGTCTCCTCGTATCCTCTGTCCCCAGGTGGGTCTTCTGCTCGGTCATGGGCCTCTGGGCCCACTCCCTCACATCAGACGCCACCTGGAAACAGAATCTACGTCGGATCCATCGGCATCTATTTTCCGAATGGCTTCTCATCGCAACGGCCGTGCCAGGACCTTCCGAACGGGAGCGCCCGAGCTGCCGCAGCGGCGCCGTCGGCGCCCCCACACCCGTCTGCGCGGTGTGCGCAGGTGGACACTCATGAAGGATAATGTCGTACATCCTGCGCGCAAGGGGTACCTGGACGCAGGGGGTGCGCCAATTTGGCACAATATCCTACCCTGGATGGCTAGTGGAGTTGCCAGTCAAGGGGGTGCCATGGGCCTCACGGCACGAAGAACGGCGCGACGCCAAACACCTCCTCCAGCAGCCGGCGGCGCCAGACCCGCAGCTGGCGATGGGCGGCGGCGGGGCTCATGGAGCGGAGCGCGCGATGCATCTGGGGGGGCAGGCGGGCCTCGAGGGCGGCGCGCATGTCGGGGTGGAGGCTGTTGTGGAGCTGATCGTACATCGCCGCCTCGACCTCGCCGATCGCCAGGGGGAGGATGGCTGCGGCGTGCTCGCGATCCTCGGTCTCCAGCGCCTCCTCCTTGAGGGCGTTCATCTGCTTGTAGGCCCAGCGGTAGCAGCGGGTCACGTGCTCGTCCTCGCTGTTCTTGCCGAGGTCGATCAAGCGCTCCATGCTCCGGTGCCAGGCCTCGAGCCAGGGCTCACGGGGGGGCAGGGGCGCCGGGGGCGGGGGCAGGGGGGAGGGTGCGCAGGCGCGGGCGGCGCGTCGGGGGCGCGGGCGGCGCGAGGTCGGGTCGGGCAGGTCGCGGCCAGGGAGCGATGGGCGGGCGTCGGGAGGCGGGGCGGGCAGGTCGTGATGGCCGGCCGCGCGGGCCTTCCAGGCTGCGATCTCCTGCCCGACGGCGTGGCGGCACTGGTAGAGCGAGCGGGGCGGCTCCACGAACGCCGCAAACGCGCGGCGGATCCCCAGGCACACGATCTCCACCGGGACGCCTGACTGCCTGTAGGTCTGCATCAGGACGGTGTCCTTGCTCGAGAGCATGACCCCGATCTTCGACAGACTCAGGAAGTAGGCCTCCACCTGTTGGTGGTAGCCAAAGCCGTCTGCGGCATACAGCGACACTGAGCCTCCGCTCCTCCTGCTCGCAGGCCACGCACCCCCTCCAGCGCGGCGTCCACTGGCGATGAGGGTGGGGCCCCCCGCGCGCGGGCAACCTGAACACATTATAGGAGGCTTATGTTCAGCGAGCCAGAAAATGGTGGGCGTTCGGCGGCAGCAGACTTACTTTGACAGCCGCGCGGCGGAGGCGTACGGTGCGCCGCGGGTCGTGGGTGGGACAATCACGGTCAACTGAGGATAGGCAGTTTCGCGCAAGTCCTGTTTCTGGTTGTTTCAGGGGGTTGAGCTGCTTCGGCGAACGGCACCGAGGGATCGGGCAGCGTCGGGGCGCGGTGAGTACGCAGAATGGGCCGCACGGCATCGGGCCTGTCGTGCGGCGGTGTGCATTGACCTGGGTGAACATGGAACGCAATGAGCTGACCTTCATCAACCCCCAACGTTATCGGACCATCCGTGCGCTGAGCCAGAAAGCAAGCTCCATGGTGCTGCTGGCCAAGCAGGTGGGCCTTGATCGGGACGTCGTCCTCAAGGTCATCCACACCGACGACCCCACGGTCACCCGACGCTTCCGCAGGGAGGTCCGGGTGCTGTCGATGCTGCGTCACCCGAACAACGTGCGCATCCTCGACGCCGGCTTGATCAAGGCCAACGGCCGAGAGAGCCTCTGCCTCGTCACAGAGTTCGCCGAGGGCTACACCCTGCGTCAGGTCCTGCAACATCGGCGTCGGCTCGGCATCGTGCGCAGCATCCACGTGATGAAGCAGGTCCTCCGAGGTCTGGCGGAGGCGCACAAGCTCACCATCGTCCATCGGGACATCAAGCCCGAGAACCTGATGCTGAGCACCCACGCCGGGCTCAAGGATCACGTGCACGTGATCGACTACAGCGTGGCCTTCTCCGACTTCCACACCTCCACGCTGGACAGCCCCGACGGTGTCTCGGGGATGGTGGGCACCCCGCACTACATGGCGCCGGAGGTGGCCTCGGGGCAGCCTCCGACCGTGCACTCCGACCTCTACGCTGTCGGCGTGGTGCTGTACGAATGTCTCTCGGGCCAGCGGCCGTTCGATGGGACCGACCCGATCTCCGTGCTGTACCAGCAGACCCACTACCCGCCGGTGCCGGTCAAGCAGCTTGTGCCCATCTCGGAGGCGCTCAACGCGATCGTCGAGCGTGCGCTGGCCAAGGAGCCGAGCGCGCGGTTCCAGACCGCCCAGGAGCTGTGCGCGCTGGATCTGCAGGAGGAGTCGACGTATGAGCTGGCCAGCACGCGGCCGTACGCGATCCAGCAGGAGCTGAGCACGCTCGACCTCGAGCCGGGCGAGCTCAACAACGCGGGCACCATCCAGACGGGCGCCGTCGAGAGGGCGCTGATGTCGACCCACGCGCCCTCGGCGTGGGTGTTGACCGACGATCCGGGCATCGATGACGGGTTCGCGGCGATGCTGCGGCAGCACAACGGTCTGGAGGTGACCCTGCTGGACGGCGCTGAGCGCGCGCTGGCCGTGGCGAGCCTGCGCACGGGCATGGTGGTGGCGCCGTGGGTGGTGTTCTTTGGCGACCTGCACGTCATCCTTCAGGACGAGCTGCTGGAGATGCTGGGGGTGACGGCGGAGACCAGCAAGGTGCTCGTCTCGACCCACCTCAACGCCGAGATGCTCCAGACCTCGGTCAACTTCTGCGGGGTGGATCACAGCCTGGTGCGGCCGTGCGGACAGCAGGGGATCGATCAGACGCTCGACATCATGCTCGAGCGAGGTCGCACCATCCGACGGCAGTACGACACGCTTCGGCTGGCGCTGCGGGATGCACGCAAAGATGCCATGTCGATCGCCCAGACCATGGGCGTCAGTTCGCTCCATGAGCTTGGAGGTCGGTGATGTCGACGACGGCGCAGCGTTCCCTCGATTGCATGGGGCTCAAGTGCCCCGCCCCGATCATGCAGCTGGCCAGGGTGTCCCGCGAGCTGGGCAGCACCCCGGCGGCGCTGACCATCGTCTCGGACGATGAGGCGTTCGCGGGCGACCTGAAGGCCTGGTGCCGGACCCGCCCCGACGCCAGGGTCCTCCGGTTCGACGAGCAGGTCGGCGTCTTCACGGCGGTGATCTCCCTCAACGGCGGCGATGGGGCGGCCGCGCCGTCCGGGCCGAGGTCGGTGCAGCTTCAGGCGCCGCCGGTCAACGGCAAGGCGAACGGCGCGGCAGCGGCGGCCGTGGTGGCGTCTGTGACGGGGGCGCCCCACGCGCTGGCGCTGGATTGTCGAGGGCAGAAGTGCCCGGCCCCCATCATGGAGATCGCCAAGGCCGCGCGTCAGGTCGGCAAGAATCCGGGTTCGCTGACCGTCGTCTCCGACGACGACGCGTTCGCGGCGGATCTGAAGGCCTGGTGCCGCACCCGCCCGGACGCCACCCTGCTGCGCTTCGACGACAAGGCGGGGCTGTTCACCGCCGTGATCGGGCTCAACGGCGGGACTGAGGCCTCGGCCTCCGCGGCGTCGCAAGCGGTGTCCCCGAGAGCCTCGGGGATTGTGGCGCCGGCGGCGCCGGCCGCAGCGAGCGCCGATGGGTTGGAGGTGGATTGCCGCGGCCTCAAGTGTCCGGCGCCCATCATGGAGCTCGCCCGTCGCACCCGCGAGCCTGCGATGCAGGGGCAGACCCTCCGCGTGGTCTCGACCGACGGCGCGTTCCCGAACGACGTCAGGGCGTGGGCGCGGATGTCGAAGGCGACGATCCTGTCGATCGACGAAGGGGGCGGCGAGATCGTCGCCACGATCAAGCTGGCCGGCGAGGCGGTCTCGGCGGCGCCGGCCGGCGCGGCGCCGGTCTCAGTGGCGGCGGTGGCAGCGCCGGTGGCGGCTCCCGTGGCGTCGGCGCGGGTGCAGGCAGCGCCGGTCGCGTCACCGATCGCGGCGGCAGGCTCGGCGGACGTGCTCGACTGCCGCGGGATGCAGGCGCCGACGCCGATCTTGACGCTGAGCCAGCGGGCCTTCGCGATGGCCGCCACGGGCGGGGACGTGCGGGTGCTGGCGGACTACCCGACCTTCGCCAACGACCTGATGTCGTGGTGCCAGCTCACGGGCAATCAGTTCGTGGGGCTGGCGCCTTCCGGGGCGGGGATGGAGGCGACCGTGCGTGTGGCGGCGCGTCCGGAGCTGGTGGTGCAGGCGCCATCGGCGGCGCCGACCGTCGCGCTGGCGACCGTGCCTTCGCCAGCGGGGGCCGAGGTGCCAGCGGAGGACCTGGGCCAGAGGTGCACGCTGCTGCTGATGCACAACGACCTGGATGCGGCGCTGGCGGCGATGCTGGTGGCGACCGGCGCGGCGTCGCAGGGCATGCAGGTCGCGGTGTTCTTCTCGTTCTGGGGCGTGAACATCCTGCGCGGCGACAAGCTGCGGGCGTTGCCGCCGGGCGAGGCCGAGGGCGGCGGCGGGTTCCTTCAAAGCATGATGAAGCTGATGATGCCGAAGGGCGTAGCGCAGCTCAAGCTGTCCCGGATGAACATGGCGGGCATGGGCACGTGGATGATGCAGCATCTGATGCGCAAGCAGAACATCATGTCTCTGCAGCAGATGATGGACGCGTGCCTGGAGCTGAACGTGCGGTTCCTGGTCTGCACCATGAGCATGGAGTTGATGGGGGTGTCCACGGCCGATCTGGTCGACCTGCCCAACATGGAGTACCTTGGCGTCGCGTCCTTCGTGACGGAGGCGCGGCAATCGAAGATGACGATGACCTTCTAGTGCGCTGATCGGTTTGACGGACCGAGGATGAGCGAGCCCCGTGTTCACCGGGGTTCCCGGCTGAGGAGCCTGTGCTGTTAGCACAGGCGACGAGGACGGGGACCTCGGTGGGCACGGGGCGAAGCTCAGCCGACGGGAGTCAAACCGATCAGCGCTCAAGGCGAACGACCATGGAATGCGGAGCGATCGAGCCCAGGGTGGCGGCGGAGCGGCGCGAGATCTATCTGGTGGATGTGCGCGAGGCGGACGAGCGCACGACCATCGGCTATGTGCCGGGGTCGATCCTCATCCCTGAGGCCACGATCCTGCGCGGAGGCGGCGCGGCGCTGGGGCAGATCCCCCGGGGTGCGCACATCGTGTTGATCTGCCAGTCCGGGCGGCGGAGCTGCGACCTGGCGCCGACGCTGGTGCGGTATGGCTATCAGGTCCCGAGCCTGCAGGGCGGCGTGCTGGGCTGGGGCGAGGCAGGCTATCCGGTGTGTGGACTGGCGCTGCCGCCGGAGCTGCCGTTCACGGTGGCGACGGTGGACGAGTTCCCGCTGGCGCTGCGGTCGTGCTTTGTGGCCGAGTCGATCGAGAACGCGCTGAACCATGGCGCGGACGCCCTCAGCAACCCGGTGGACACGCTGGAGCAGGTCTACGCGCGGCTCGGGGTGAGCTGGGACCACCCCACGGTGCCGCAGCTCTATCGGGTGCTCGACCACCTGGCGGCCATCGCCCGACAGCAGGGACACCCGCTGGACCGGATCGCGGCCAACGTCGACTGGATGGCGGAGCTGCTGCACCGGATCGAGCGCACGAGCCTGGGCACCTGAGCCTGTCCGGGCCGGTCTGTATTCTAAAATCGACGCTACCAGCGAATCAGGCTGGCGCCCCAGGTGAACCCGGAGCCAAACGCCATGCAGCACAGGAGCGTGCCTGGCTCGATGCGGCCGGCGCGCCGGCACTCGTCGATGCCGATGGGGATCGTGGCCGCGGTCGTATTCCCAAGACGGGCGATGTTGTTGTAGAACCGCTCGGCGGGCACCTTGAGCGTGCGCTGCACCAGCTCGTTGATGCGCAGGTTGGCCTGGTGGGGGATGAAGAGCTCGACGGCGTCGAGCTCGACGTGGGCTTCGGCGAGCGCCTGGAGGGTGACGTCGCGCATCCGGCTGACGGCGTGACGGAACACGACGCGGCCCTGCATCTGGGGGAAGTGGGCCTTGGCGTCAAGGTCTTCGTGGGTGATGCGCTGGGGGTGCTGGCCGCTGGCCGGCGCGCGGCACCACAGGGAGTCGGCGTAGCTGCCGTCGGCGCCGAGCACGGTGTGCAGCACGCCGCGGCCGTCGTCGTCGTCGTTGGCGCCGAGGACGACGGCGCCGGCGCCGTCGCCGAACAGGACGGCCACGTCACGGCCCTCGGTGGTCAGGTCGAGGCCGGTGCTGTGGACCTCGGCGCCCACGAGCAGGATGTGGCGGTAGACGCCGGCGCGGATCATGGCGTCGGCGCACTGGAGGCCGTAGAGGAAGCCGGAGCACTGGTTGCGCACATCCAGCGCGGGCACGCCGGGGATGGCGAGCTTGTGGCCGAGCAGGACGCCGGAGCCGGGGAAGAAGACGTCGGGCGAGAGGGTGGCGAAGATGATGAGGTCGAGGTCGGAGGCCTGAAGCCCGGCGTCGTCGAGGGCGTTGCGCGCGGCGTGCAGGGCCAGATCGCTGGTACCCTGGCCGGGGGCGATGAAGTGGCGGGACTCGATGCCTGTGTTCTTGCGAATCCAGGCGTCGTCGGTCTCCATCAGGAGGGCGAGCTCGTCGTTGGGGACGACGCGTTCGGGCAGGTAGTGGCCCGAGCCGAGGAAGCGGGTCCGGCGAGCAGGCATGGCCAGGGCTCCGGGTCAGATGTCGAGGTTCCGGACGTTGAGGGCGTTCTCCTCGATGAACTCGCGGCGGGGTTCGACCTCGTCGCCCATCAGGACGCTGAACAGGATGCTGGCCTCCTCGGCGTCGTGGATCCTGACCTGGAGCAGGGTCCGGGTGGTCGGGTCCATGGTGGTCTCCCAGAGCTGCTCGGGGTTCATCTCGCCGAGGCCCTTGTAGCGCTGGATGGACAGGCCCTTCTTGCCGAGCTCGAGGATGTGGTCGAGGGCGGCCAGGGGGTCGTCGAAGAGGTCGACGATGTCGTCGGGCGGGTTGGGCTGGACGACGGCGATGGGGGCGTTGCCGCGGAACGCGTCGACCTCGGTCTGGATGGCCAGCAGGCGTTGGAGCGAGGGGAGCTGGACGAGCTCGCGGTTGATGTGGGTCTCGCGGATGGCGCCGTTGACGCGGGAGCGGAATACGCCGTTGGGCATCTGCAGCGAGGCGTCCTCGATGTCCTCGATGGTGCTGTTGACGGGCTCGATCCAGCGGACGGTGGGGTGGCGCTGCTTGAGCCAGCCGGAGATGCGTTCGATGGCCGTCTGGAGGTGCTCGGCGGTGTCGACGTTGGCCTCGGTGAGGCCGCCGCTGGCGACGATGGCCTCGACGATGCGCTGGTCGGCCAGGCGCTCCATGCGGTGGATGGTGTCGCGGAACTCGAGCAGGCGGTTGACGAAGGCGATGACGTCGGCGTCGACCAGCTCGGCGGACTCACCGCGGAGGATGAGGCGGTGGGTGGCGCCCTCGACGAGGAACTGGGCCAGGGCTTTTTCGTCCTTGAGGTACTGCTCGCGGCGTCCCTTCTTGATTTTGTAGAGCGGGGGCTGGGCGATGTACATGTAGCCGCCCTTCACCACCTCGTGCATCTGGCGGTAGAAGAAGGTGAGCAGGAGGGTGCGGATGTGGCTGCCGTCCACATCGGCGTCGGTCATGATGATGATGTAGTGGTAGCGGAGCTTGTCGACATCGAAGTAGTCGGTGCCGATGCCGCAGCCGAGGGCGGAGATGAGGTTGGTGATCTCCTTGTTGGAGAGCATCTTGTCGAAGCGGGCCTTTTCGACGTTGAGGATCTTGCCTCGGAGCGGGAGGATGGCCTGGTTCTTCCGGTCGCGCCCCTGCTTGGCGGAGCCGCCGGCGGAGTCACCCTCGACGATGTAGAGCTCGCTCTTGCTCGGGTCCTTCTCCTGGCAATCGGCGAGCTTGCCGGGCAGGGCGCCGACGGAGTTGAGGGCGGTCTTGCGGCTGGCCTCGCGGGCCTTTCGGGCGGCCTCTCGGGCGCGGGAGGCGTCGAGGGCCTTGGAGATGATGTTGCGGGCCTCTTTGGGGTTCTCGGCGAACCAGCTGCTGAGGTGCTCGTTGATGATGGACTCGACGAGGCCCTTGATGTCGCTGGTGACGAGCTTGTCCTTGGTCTGGGAGGAGAACTTGGGGTCGGGCATCTTGATGGAGAGGACGGCGACGAGGCCCTCACGGATGTCGGCGCCGTCGAGGGTGCCCTTGAAGTTCTTGAGGATGTTCTCGCTCTGGGCGTAGGTGTTGAGCGTGCGGGTGAGGGCGGCCTTGAGGCCGGAGAGGTGGGTGCCGCCCTCTTTGTTGCGGATGTTGTTGGTGAAGCAGAGGATCTGCTCGGTGTAGCCGTCGTTCCACTGGAGGCTGACCTCGACGCCGAGGTCGCGGGGGGGGACGGTGTCGGTCTGGCGCTCGGCGCAGATGTAGACCGGCTCGGTGTTGACGGCGTTGCGGCCCTTGGACAGGGCCTTGACGAAGGCGCTCAGGCCGCCAGCGAAGGCGAAGTCGAGCTTGCGGGGCTCATCGCCGCGCTCGTCGGTGAGGGTGATGCGGACGCCGTTGTTGAGGTAGGACAGCTCGCGCAGTCGGGTGGCGAGGGTATCGAAGAGGAACTCGGTGAGCGAGAAGGTGTCCGGATCGGGGGTGAAGCGGATCTTGGTGCCGGTGGTGCGGGACGGGCCGCCCTTGGCCAGGGGGGCCTCGGGGACGCCCTTGTGGTAGGTCTGGGTCCAGATGTAGCCCTCGCGGCGGACCTCGAGCTTGAGGGTGCTGGACAGGGCGTTGACGACGGAGACGCCGACGCCGTGCAGGCCGCCGGAGACCTTGTAGGAGTTCTGGTTGAACTTCCCGCCGGCGTGGAGGATGGTCATGATGACCTCGGCGGCCGAGCGGCCCTCCTCCTCGTGGATGCCGACGGGGATGCCGCGGCCGTTGTCGGAGACGGAGGCGGAGCCGTCGGGGTGGAGGGTGATGGTGATGCGGTCGCAGTGACCGGCCAGCGCCTCATCGATGGCGTTGTCGACGACCTCGTAGACCATGTGGTGTAGGCCGTCGCCGTTGTCGGTGTCGCCGATGTACATGCCGGGGCGCTTCTGGACGGCCTCGAGGCCCTTGAGGACCTGGATGGCGTCGGCGCCGTAGCCGGCGCCGCGCTCGACGAGCTCGGCCTCGTTGTACTCGTGGTCGACGGAGTTGTCGCCGAAGGAGTTGGTGGCCGTCTCCTCGAAGAGGTTGGCCTTGACGGCGTCGAGGGCGGCGAGGCCTTCGTCGTCGTGGCGGAGGGCGTCGTCTTCGGGCTGGAGGTTCTCTGCGGTCATGCTGTCTCCTAGGGAGCGTGGGACACGTTATCGACCCGGGCACGGGAGCTCCGGGCGAGGGCACGGTCGGGGGTCGCGAGGTGACCCGGGGCGTGCGTTCCGACGCTCAACTCCGTTGAAGCCGCGGGCGCGTCGAGGAATGGTCCTGGCCCGCGGTGAGGCGCATCCAGCCCCGATGGTGGGTGTTGGCGTCCTCGAGGTTGTGTCGAAGGGGCGCGTTGGGGGAGGTGGGATGTGGAGCGCAGGCTCCATCCCGTGCGCGCCCGTCATCCATGAGGAGGACCCGTCCCATGGTCCTCGCGATCCCATCCTTGAGAGTGGGGCATCGACGTCGTCTAGACGGGGCACGAGCGGCGTGGCGACCGCACCCTGACAGACGCCGACATCGTACCACAACCGCGGTATGATGTCACCTATTCTAGCGCGTCAGGGCGGGGCTGGAGGGCGCAATTCGGGGGTTGTGGAGGCCGTGTGGGAGGGTGTGCGCGCGGGTGTGCGCGCGGTGGCCTCAGAGGTTGGGCAGGAACTCGATGTCGATGCCGCGCTCATGGCAGATGGTGACGCGTTTTTCGAGCAGCATATTGCGCTCGGCGACGATGAGGTCGATGACGCGTCCACGGCCGCCGCCGGCGGGGTTGTAGGACCAGAGGCGGAGCCTGGAGAGCCACTCGGCGTTGGCGGCGCCGGGGGTGGGGAAGGAGAGCTCCCTGGTCTCGGCCCACAGGCGCGGCAGGAGGGCATCGGCGAGCTGGGCCTCGATGGGTCCGGTGCCGACCCAGACCTGTGCGGGTGTGAGGGAGGAGAAGAGCTCGTTGGGGGTGTTGGCGAACTTGTCGATGGTGGGTGCGCCGTCTTCCTCGTCGAGGACGGCGTCGAGTCCGAGGTCGAGGTCCTCGCTGGCCATGGGGAGCAGGACGTTGAGGACGCCGCCGCGCAGTCCGTAGGCGTCCTCGATGGCGCCGCCGTCGAGGGCCTCTTCGAGGAGGTCGATGGCGATCTCGGCCTGCTGCTCGGGTAGGTTGAGGAGGTCGGCGGTGACCTTGGCGTCATGGGAGACGGTGAGCACGTGCTCGTAGGGGGTGAGCTCGTCGGTGACCTGGTAGGGTGTGTTGAGGACGGACTCGACCTTGAGCTGCATGTAGCGCGCGACGGCGGTGGAGGTAGGCAGGACGAAGGAGACCTGCGGTGCTGGCGTTTCGGTGTCGGTCATGGGGTCGGAGCTCCTAGTCTTCGGCACGCTCGGGTTCGATCACGTAGTAGGAGGGGGCGTTCATGCTGCGCTGGATGTCTTCGGTGAGGCGCTGCATGGAGCTTCGGCCCTTGGGGTCGGCCTCGTCGTTGTCGGGGAGGGCCTGGATGAGTTTTTCGGCGCGCTCATAGCCGGGCCACTCATCGAGGGCGCGTCGCAGGTAGGCCTTGATGTCGCCGTAGGGGCGGGCGGCCTGCCACATGGCGACGGCCTGGTTGTAGGAGACGCGGGCCTTGTGCTTGAAGGCGTCGTCACCGAACTGCTCGGTTTTTTCGTGGGCGAGCTCGGCGAAGGCGAAGGCGAACTCGGGGACGCCGAGCATGTCGTAGAGGATGCCGAGCTGGTAGTGGACCTCGTAGCCTTCGGGCCAGAGGTTCCTGGCGGCGAGGAAGTGGTCGCGGGACAGGAAGTACTCGGCGGTGAAGTCACGGCAGAGTCGTGCGCGGGAGAGTTCGGTGAGGTAATCGGTCTGAAACTCGGTCTTGAGGACGTTGTAGACGCGATTGGAGAACTCGATGTCGCCGCCTTCGGCGGCGAGCGCGTGACAGATCCAGAGCGTCGCCCACTCCCAGCCGAGCTTGTCCTGCTGCTCTTCGACGAAGACGTGGAAGTAGTCGAGGATGCCCTTGGCGCGGGCTAGTCCTTCGGCCATGGGCTTCCAGGTCTTGCGGTCGGGTTTGGGGTTGATGCGCTCGAGGGCTTCGTCGAGGATCTCTCTGGACTCGCCGTCGAGGGTGGTGGCCGTCGGCTTGGCCTCGGGCGTGCGACGTTTGCGCTTGACCTTGATCGCCATGAAATCGACTCCGTGAACGCGTCGCTCGGTGGTGGCATGATGGGTGAGAGGCAGCCCGGTGCGACCGGGCCGGAAACAGTGGTGGAGTAACGTATGCGCGTTCGGGCTGGATTTCAAGCTCGGCGCTCCAGACGGAGGAGGGGCGTATGAAGTCGGTGGTGGTGTCGGGTGGTTTTGGCCTGGATCGTCTGGCCGTCGTGGACGTGGAGGCGCCTGTGGCCGGGCGGGGGCAGGTGGTGCTGCGGATGTTGGCGGCGAGCGTGAACTACCGGGATCTGCTGATGGTGACGGGTCGGTACAACCCTCGCCAGCCGCTGCCGTTGGTGCCGCTCTCGGACGGGGTAGGGGAGGTGGTCGAGGTGGGCGAGGGGGTGGACGAGTCGTGGCTGGGCCGTCGGGTGTGTCCGATCTTCGTCCAGGGGTGGCACAGCGGCGAGCCGACCCGCGACAAGCTCAAGACGACGCTCGGCGGCCCGCTGGACGGGGTGTTGCGGGTCTTGATGGCGGTGCCGGTGGCGTCGGTGGTGGAGGTGCCCGCGCACCTGACGGACGTGGAGGCGGCGAGCCTGCCGTGCGCGGCGGTGACGGCGTGGAGCGCGCTGGTGGAGCAGGGCGGGGTGAGGGCGGGGGACGTGGTGTTGGTGCAGGGCACGGGCGGCGTGTCGATGTTCGCGCTCCAGTTCGCCCGGATGCACGGGGCTCGGGTGATCGTGACCTCGAGCCGGGACGAGAAGCTGGAGCGGGCGGTGGGGCTGGGCGCCGAGGCGGGGATCAACTACGTCAAGGAGCCGCGGTGGGGCCGCGCGGCGGCGAAGCTGGCGGGCGGGGAGGGCGTGGATCACGTCGTGGAGGTGGGCGGCGCCGGCACGCTGGCCGAGTCGCTGGCGGCGGTGCGCGTGGGCGGTCACCTCTCGATGATCGGGGTGTTGAGCGGCACGGCCGAGCGGCTGGACCTGATCCCGATCTTGATGCGGAACGTGCGCGTGCAGGGGGTGCTGGTCGGGCACCGCGAGGGCTTCGAGCGGATGGTGCGGGCGATCGGGGCGCATGGGATGCGGCCGGTGGTGGATCGGGTGTTCGGGTGGACCGAGGTGGGCGAGGCGCTGGCGTATCTGGGAGCGGGGGGGCACTTCGGGAAGGTGTGTGTGCGGTTCTGAGGGGGAGCCTCCCTCACCTGAGCAGCACGGCGATGATCGTGGCGAGGGCGGCGCCAGCGAGGAAGGCCATGGCGATCTGGAGGAAGACGAGGGGTGAGGTGCGGGTGGGGGTCGGGGGCGCGTCCTCTGTGGATTCGGGATCGTCGTGGCGGTGCTTGCCTTTGCGGTCCTTGAGGCTGCGGCGCTCGGGCTTGTGGAGGCCTTTGGAGGGGTCGGGGGTGGGTTCGGGGGTGGCTCTGGCCTTGAGGGGGAGGGGTTCGGGGGCGACGAGGGCGGTGGAGCCGTCGGGTTGGCGGGCGATGTAGCGGTAGCGACCGGTGCGGGACTGCTGGGCGAAGTTGGGGACCTCTTCGGGGTCGACGTCGAGGAGGGCGTCGGCGAACTCGCGGGCGGAGCCGAACCGCTGATCGGGGTCGCGGTGGAGGGCTCGGAGGAGGACGGGGCCGAGGGGGCTGGCCAGGACGAGGGGGTCGAGGCGGAGGTCGCTGTCGCGGTGGCGTCGGACGCACTCGATGACCTGGGGGGTGTCGATGACGGGCTTGCCTGTGAGCATCTCGTAGAGGATGAGGCCCATCTGGTAGATGTCGACGGTGGCGGTGAGCTCGGCCTGATCGATGTATTCGGGGGCGAAGTAGCGCGCGGTGCCAGCGAGCTGTCCGGCGTCGGTGAGGCGCTCGGCGCTGCCTTCGACGAGGGCGGCCATGCCGAAGTCGAGGATGCAGAGGGTCTCGTGGAAGGAGTACGCCTTGATGAGGAAGAGGTTGGTGGGCTTGAGGTCTTTGTGGACGATGCCGAGCTGGTGGACCTCGTCGAGTCCCATGAGGGCCTGGGCGGCGAGGTAGAGGGTGCGCTGTGGGGCGATGGGGCCGAGGGCGTCTTTGTGGTCGTCGTCGCCGTGGAGCTCGCGCTTGAGGTCGTGTCCGGGGAGGAACTCCATGACGATGTAGGGCTGGGTGCCGAGGATGCCGGCGTCGAAGATGGTGACGACGTTGGGGTTCCGGACGCTGCCGGCGGTCTTGGCCTCGCGCCAGAAGCGCTTGAGGATGCCTTCGTAGGTGGCGACATCGAAGGAGGTGCCGCGGGGTCGCAGGAGCTTGACGGCGACGGGGCGCTCGATGACGAGATCGAAGGCCTTGTATACCAGTCCGAACCCGCCTTCGCCGATCAGCTCCTGGATCTCGTAGCGGTTGGCGATGCGGAAGCCGGGGTCAAGGCTGTCCATGGGGGAAGACTGGGGGGCGTCGAGAGTCATGGCGTGTTCTTCCCGCGTCGGCCGTGGCGAATTGGGTGTGGCGCGGGGGCGCCACGGGGGGTCGGGTCGCGGTTGAAGATACGTCAATGGCGTGGGGTTGGGTAGGGGTTGGAGGGCGGGGCTGGCGAGGTCGCGATCGTCGCGGTCGATCGTGGGCATCTGGAACGACGAGGCTGGGCTTCCGAGGGGCCCTGAGGGGCTGGTCTTCTCCTTGATGCGACCGCGAGCCCACCCGCCCACGCAGGACGATCGACGGTGACGTTCGTGACGGCCACGCCAGACCTTGCTATCGTGGCTCGGACGGCACGGGGGCGCGTCGAAGGTTGCGACGTGGCGCCGTCCCCCGGCCAAGCCAGGGAGGGCGTGGCGTGAGCGAGATCACAGCGGGCTGGATTCGCCAAAGGCGTGTCGCCCTCGACCTGACTCAGGCCGACCTGGCCGCCCGCGTCGGGGTCTCGTCGGCGTCGATCTCGCATTGGGAGCGTGGACGGGGGACTCCGACGAGCGACAACCTGGTGCGGCTGCTGGCCGTGCTGCGCCCTGGCCGCCAGGCTCAACCCGCGCTCCCGCGCCCCCCTGCAGCGCCTTCGCAGCCCGTGACCACGGCGCCAAAGCGAAGGGTGGAGGAGCCCCGCGGCCCACAAGCCAGCTCGCCGCCGCGGTCTGGTCCGCCTGCCCCGGCGCGGACGGACGTGGCGAGGCGCCCGACGCCGCCCGCTCCGAAGCCCCCCGAGCGACCTGTGGAGCCTGCGGCCGCGGTGCCGGTCCAGCGCCGAGGGGGCGGCCTGCAGGCCCTCCTCGCCACGCTCGTCGCGCGACCGGTGGACGAGCTTCGGGCGGTGGACCTGGCGGTCACGGCGGCGCGCATCCTCCTGCGTGAGCAATTCGACGACCTGCTCTGCCTGGCGCTGCTCCACGAGGTCCGGCGGCTGCCCTACCAGGTCGAGACGGTCACCCGGGTGCTGCGCAGCTTCCATGGGCGGGCGATGCTGTCGGACGAGGTGGGGCTGGGCAAGACCATCGAGGCCGGCATGATCGTGCTGGAGTACCTGGCGCGGGGGATGGCGCGGCACATCCTCGTGCTGGTGCCCGCCGCGCTGGTGGGGCAGTGGCAGGAGGAGCTGGCGGAGAAGTTTGGTGTCCGGGCGTGGACGACGACCGAGGAGATCTTCCGCCTCGACCCGGAGCGAGCCTGGGCCATGGGGGAGGACGAGCAGGGTCGGCGTGTGGTGGTCGCCTCGCTGCACCTGGCGCGGACCCAGCGCCACGCGCCCCACGCGGTTGCGCAGGGGTGGGATATGGTCGTGGTCGACGAGGCGCACCACATCAAGAACCGCTCCACGGCGGGCTACCGGCTGGTGGACACCCTGCGCAGCCGCTTTCTCCTGCTGCTGACCGCCACGCCGGTCGAGAACAGCCTCGAGGAGCTCTACAACCTGGTGACCCTGCTGCGGCCGGGCCAGCTCTCGACGTGGTCGGCGTTCCGGCAGCAGTACGTCGACCGGGACGACCCGTTCAGCCCCCGCAACCGCGAGCGTCTGCGCGAGCTGCTCGGCGAGGTGATGATCCGGAACACGCGGGCGCTGGCGGGGAAGGGGATTGAGCTGCCGCCGCGCTTTGCGCGCACCCTCGTCGTGGAGCCGGGTGAGGCGGAGGTGGCGCTCTATGAACAGGTCGTTCAGGCCGTTCGGGCGATGCGGGAGGCGCCGGGCAGCTCGCTCGGTCTCAGGATCCTGCTGGAGCAGGCCGGGTCGAGTCCGCAGGCTGCGCTGGCGGGCGCCACGGCGCGAGGGGCAGGCGACGCCGAGGAGCAGCGTTGGGTGGCCTCCATCGCGGACGCGGCGCGGAGGGCCGTGGGGGATGGGCCGCGCAAGATCGCCCGTCTGATCGAACTGCTCAAGTCGCTCCCGGCGATCGCCGGGGAGGGGAGCAAGGCGGTGGTGTTCACGCGCTTCAGGCCCACCCTCGAGGCGCTGTCGGAGGCGCTTGCGGGGGCTGCGATCCCCTTCAGCTGCTTCGCCGGTGGGATGAGCGGGCCGGACAAGGACGCCGCCGTCGAGCAGCTCCGCCACGGGCTGGACGTCATGCTCTGCACCGAGGTGGGCGGCGAGGGCCGAAACCTCCAGTTCGCCAACGTGCTCATCAACTTCGACCTGCCCTGGAATCCGATGAAGATCGAGCAGCGCATCGGGCGGCTTCATCGCATCGGCCAGACGCGGGAGGTCCACGTCTTCAGCCTGTGCGCGCGAGGCAGCGCCGAAGACCGCATCCTGGACGTGCTCGAGCGGCGGATTCACCTCTTTGAGCTCGTCGTGGGCGAGGTCGACATGATCATGGGGCCCGCGACGGAGGAGAAGGAGTTCGAGCAGCGCATCTTCGACATCTACGCGGCCACGACCACGGACGACCAGGTCGAGCAGGGCTTCGACCAACTGGCCAACGAGCTCGAGGCCGCGCGCAGCAAGTACGACAACGTCAAGGCGCTCGATGAAGCGCTCTTCGGGAGGGACTACGAGTCATGACCGAGCTCGTGACCTTCGCCGCCGACCTGATCGCGCAGCAAACCGGCCTCGTGGAGCCGGACGGTGACCGCCTGGTCGCGATATTGCCGCCGAGCCTGGCCGAGACCCTCGGGCTCGAAGAGACCGTCACCCTCGCGGCCTCCCCGGGCGACGGCGACGTCTCGATCGCCTACGGCAGCCGTGCCCTTGAGCGGATGGTGCAGCTCGCCACGGCGCGGCCGCCGCTGTCGGCCGTTCGCCTCGTGAAGATCCCCACCGTGAGCGTCTCCGCCGTCGAGAAGGCCGCCGCGGCGTTCGAGCTTCGCAACGCCATCTTCTCCATCACGTCCATCCGACCGATCCGGGCCGAGCGCCTGATCGTGCACGCGCTGGTGATGCTCGATGGCGACGAGCGGCGCCAGATGCTCGTCACGACCGTGCTCTCCCGCAAGACGCTCTCGCCCCTGCTCGGCTTCGAGTACCTCTCGCCCTACCAGCTCGAATCCGACGAGGCGTCGGCTCCGCTGCCCGAGGACGAGGCGAGCGCCCTCCTGTCGGCGGCCGAGGCTGCCAGCTGGGGACGCGCGGAGGCGTTTGTGGCGAGCGTTCGCGAGCGCATGCACCACCGCAAGACCCGCGACCGCGACCGCATCCGTCGCTACTTCGCCGAGCTCGCCGAGGAGCTCGACGGCCGCGCGCAACGCCACAAACTCGAGGCCGACGCGGTGGCGAGCAAGCGCGTCGCCATCGAGCGCGATCAGCAGGCCAAGCTCGACGCGCTCGAGCAACGCTACATGATCAAGGCCGAGCTGCGCCCGATCGCCGCGCTTCGGGTCAACGCCCCTGCCTGGAGCGTCGAGCTCGACGTCAAGCGGCGGAAGTCCCGCCGCGACATCACCCTCGAGTACGACAGCTTTACCCGCTCCCTCGTGCCGGCCCGCTGCGAGGGCTGCGGTGGGCCAGCGGCCCGGCCCGCCGCCTGCGATGACGCCGTCCACCTGCTCTGCGAGCGCTGCGTGCCCGAGGTGTCCGGGCGGTTCGTGTGCCCGCGTTGTCGCAAGCGGTAGAGCGTCGTGAGAAGCCATCCGGAAAGGAATGGCCGAGTTGGCGAGTTCCAGGTGCGTCAGATGTGGCTTTGAGGAGTCTCCAATCAGACCGCCGTGGGCCTTGTCCACAAGCTCGTCACCTGAACACGCAACAGTGGTTCGGGTGAGCAGTGGTTGAACGCAGGCCCACGCGATGAACACGGCATCGATTCAGTGTCGGACGTCGGCCTGCCATGGCTGGCCA
>Ga0210033_1001904_pt1 | contig 18510 bp, 10 predicted proteins | sample CryGeymeta201501_FD_185465 | JGI IMG/M metagenome (GOLD analysis project Ga0210033, IMG submission 185465) | Groundwater microbial communities from Crystal Geyser aquifers in Utah, USA - Crystal Geyser metaG 2015-01 (SPAdes) (version 2) | ecosystem: Environmental > Aquatic > Deep subsurface >... | reverse complement strand
AGGAACAGATCGCCAACCGATACCGTCTGCGGCGTGAAATTGCCTTGCCGCAATTGCGCCGCTTGATAGGCGTTGCCGAGCACATCACCGAGCAGCACCAACACGATCGACGGCGGAATGATCTGGCCGAGCGTGCCGGCCGCGCACAGGGTGCCGCTGGCCAGTCCGGGGTCATAGCCATAGCGCAACATGGTCGGCAGCGAGATCAACCCCATGGTGACCACGGTCGCGCCGACGATGCCGGTGGAAGCCGCCAACAGCGCGCCGACCAGCAGCACCGACACCGCCAGACCACCGCGCACGCCTCCGAACAGCGCGCCCAACGCCTGCAATAGACCCTCGGCGATGCGGGCACGCTCCAGCATCACCCCCATAAACACAAACAGCGGCACCGCGAGCAAGGTGGCATTGCCCATGATGCCGAACAAGCGATTGGGCAGCGCCTCCAGAAAGACCGGATCGAACACCCCGAGCAAACTGCCGAGCGCGGCAAAGATCAACGCCACGCCGGCCAAGGTGAAGGCCACCGGATAGCCGATCAGCAAGGCCGCGCACAGGCCGAGAAACATGCCGAGCGCCCAGCCACCCGCACTCATGGCGCGCTATCCGTGGCCGGGCCAGCCACGCGGCCGGCCGCACGCCAACGTTGCCACTGCTGCAACACCATCACCAGCCCCTGCAGCAGGAGCAGAGCGGCACTGAGCAGCAGCAGTGACTTCCACAGATACACGCCAGGCAAGCCGCCAGCTTCCGCCGAGGATTCCAGCGCGGCCCAGGAACTGGCCACGTAGTCATAGCTGATCACCATCAGAAAGCCGCAGAACGGCAGCAAAAACAGCAGCGTCCCGAGCAACTCGGCGAGCGCCTTGGTGCGCGCTGGCCAGCGCGATTGCAGGATGTCCACGCGCACATGCTGGTTGCTGTGCAAGGCCACCACGGCGCCGAGCATGAAGACCGTGCTGTGCAGCATCTGCACCGCCTCCTGCATGGCGATAAAACCCCATTGCGCACCAAGCACTGGCAACACGTACCGCAACAGAACTTGCGCAAACACCAGCACCACGACCGCCAGCGTCAACCCACCCAGCACGAAAGCCAGGCGCCGCATGGCGCGCTCCCACGCCGCCATCAGCGGATCGATCCAGGCCATCGGTGCGCGCGTGCTCACAAGGCTTTGGCGAAGTGATAGCTGCTGATGTGCAGCCCGCAGCCAAAATAAAACCCGTGCGCCGCAAAGCGCTGCACGCCGGAATCAAGATGGAACTCGGTGCAACGCAGGCGTTGGCCCTCGACCTGCAACCACTCCAGCAACAATTTGCCGTAGCCCTTGCCGCGCCGCGTGGCCGTGGTGACCAGGTCATCTACATAGAAGCTGCGTCCGCGCACCAGCATGGTCAGCACGCGATAACCCGCCACCGCCACCAGTGCGCCACCGTCAAACACGCCGACCAATCGATAACCCTCCTCGCGCATGTCGTGCACCAGCGTCAAGAATTGCTCCAGGTCGAGCTGTGGCCGCAATTCCACCATCACCTTGAACGCCACCTTGAGCGCGCTCACGGTCTCCAGCTTGCGCACGGTAATGGTCTGTTCGCTGCGTGCCATAAATTGCTCCGACCTGGCTTGAAAGCGGAGAATAGCAAGCTGCCCCGCGGAATGTAGGCGCGTTCACTGGTCGTCGCCAGCGACCGAAAGGCAGCGACGCTGGCGCTACCTTGGCGGCGTTGCGCGCCGCCGCGCCGCGCCGGTGGTCGCGCTGCCAAACCACCGGTCGCCGCCCGCGTCCGCGCAGCCATTTCCTGGCATGTCGCTAGGATGGACGCCTTGCTACCGGTGACCAACCTGCCATGCCTGCCCCGCGCTTGATCCTGATCGATGGCTCCGCCTATCTGTTCCGTGCGTTCCACGCGCTGCCGCCACTTTCCAATGCCGACGGCGAGCCGACCGGCGCCTTGTTCGGCGTGGTCAACATGCTGCGCGCCCACATTGCGCAGCGGCCCGAGTATCTGGCGTTTGTGCTGGACTTTGGTGGCAAGAACTTTCGCCATGAATTGTTTCCCGCCTACAAGGCGCAACGCCCGCCGATGCCGGAAGAACTGCGCGCGCAGATCGAACCGATGCTGGCCATCGTCAGCGCACTCGGCTTGCCGGTGCTCCGGGTGCCCGGGGTCGAGGCCGACGATGTCATCGGCACGCTCGCCGAGCGCGCTGCGGCGGCCGGCATTGACGTCACCATTTCCAGCGGCGACAAGGATTTCGCACAACTGGTCGGGCCGCGGGTGAAGCTGGTCAACACGATGACCAACCAGACGCTGGATGAAGCCGGCGTGCTGGCGCGCTTTGGCGTGCGCCCGGAGCAGATCACCGACTATCTGGCGTTGATGGGCGACAAGGTGGACAACATTCCCGGCGTCGAAAAATGCGGCGAGAAAACCGCCGCCAAATGGTTGGCCGAATACGGCTCGCTGGATCAGGTCATGGCGCACGCCGACCGCTTCAGCGGAAAGATCGGCGAGCACTTGCGCGCTGCCTTGCCGCAGTTGCCGCTGTCGAAAGATCTGGCAACGATTCGCCGCACACTCGAGCTGACCGTCGCGCCGCAGGAGCTGCGGCAACAGCCGGTCGATGTCGCCAGCTTGCGCAAACTGTATACGCGCTATGGTTTTCGCGCCGCCCTGCGCGATCTCGACGCGGCCGCCACGCCCGCTTTGGCGCCAACCGAGTCGGTCACGGCAGCGTCACCCGCGCCGACGCCCGCGCCGGTGGCAGCGCCGAGCAGTGATTTGTTTGGCGACCCGATCTTTCAGGGCAAGGGTCACTACCAGACCCTGCTGACCAAGGCCGCCTTGGCCGAATGGATCGACCAATTGCGCGCCGCCGAAGTCTTCGCCTTCGATACCGAGACCACCGGCCTGGACCCGCATCAGGCGGAATTGGTTGGCCTGTCGTTTGCCTGCCGCGAAGGCGAAGCGGCGTATATCCCGCTTGCCCACCGGGCGCCGGGCACGCCGCCACAGCTGGATCGTGACGAAACCCTCACCGCCTTGAAGCCACTGCTGGAGGACGCCACCCGGCCGAAAATCGGCCAGCACGGCAAGTACGACATGCACCTGCTCGCCCGCTATGGCGTGATCGTGGGCGGCTATCGCTTTGACACCATGCTGGAGAGCTATGTCTGGAACTCCACCGCCACCCGCCACGATATGGACTCGCTGGCCAAACTGTATTTGGGCGTGACCGCCATTCCTTTTGAGCAAGTCGCGGGCAAGGGCGCCAAGCAGATTTCGTTTGCCGACGTCGCCCTGGAACAGGCCGCCGAATACGCCGCCGAAGATGCCGATATCACCTTGCGCCTGCACCACGCGCTGCGGCCACGGCTGGAAAGCGTGCCCAGTTTGTGCAAGATTTTCGACGAAATCGAAATGCCGCTGGTGCCGGTGCTGCAACGGATGGAGCAAACCGGCGTGTTGATCGACGCCGACTTGCTGCACGCGCAAACCAAGGCGTTGCGCCAACGCATGCAGGCGACCATCGAACTGGCGCATGCCAGCGTCGGCCACAGTTTCAGCCTGGATTCGCCGAAACAGTTGCAGGCCGTTTTGTACGAAGAATTGAAATTGCCGGTGCTGGCGCGCACCCCGACCGGGCAAGCCTCAACCAACGAGGACGCGATTACCGACCTCGCCGAACAGCATGAACTGCCGCGACTGATTCTGGACTATCGCGGTCTCGCCAAATTGGTTTCGACCTACACCGAAAAGTTGCCGATGCAGATCAACCCACGCAGCGGCCGCGTGCATACCTCGTTTCATCAAGCGGTCGCCGCCACCGGCCGCTTGAGTTCGACCGATCCCAATCTGCAAAACATTCCGATCCGCACCGAGGACGGCCGCCGCATCCGCCAAGCCTTCATCGCGCCACCGGGGTTCCGGATCATGGCGGCAGACTATTCGCAGATTGAGTTGCGGATCATGGCGCACCTGTCGGGCGACAGTGGCCTGCTGGCGGCGTTCGCCCAGGGCGAAGACGTGCACCGGGCGACCGCCGCCGAAGTCTTTGGCGTGCCGCGCGATCAGGTCGATAGCCAGCAGCGGCGTGCCGCCAAAGCAATCAACTTTGGATTGATGTACGGCATGTCGGCGTTCGGTCTGGCCAAGCAGATCGGCGTTGGCCGCGCGGAAGCCAGCGAGTACATCCAACGCTATTTCGCGCGTTATCCCAGCGTGCAAGCATTTATGGAATCGGTGCGCGAACGCGCCCGCCGCGATGGCTATGTCGAAACTCTATTCGGTCGGCGCCTGCACTTGCGCGAGATCCATTCGCGCAACCCGGCGCTGCGCCAAGGCGCCGAGCGCGCCGCCATCAATGCACCGATGCAAGGCACCGCTGCCGATATCATCAAGCGCGCCATGATCGACATCGACCGCTGGTTGCTGCCGCGCAAAGATCAGGCGCGAATGTTGTTGCAGGTCCACGATGAGCTGGTGTTGGAAGTACACGTCGATCACCTCAGCGAAATCGCTGATGGCCTGCGCGCACGGATGATGGCGGCAGCGGAACTGCGGGTGCCGCTGGAAGTCGCCGTCGGCGTAGGTGACAACTGGGATCAAGCGCATTGAAGCCAAAACCAGCGGAAACCGCTGGGGCAGCAAGTCTGGCCGCGCGCTCGCCGCAGGTTCAGCGTGGTGCCAGATCGTCACGATGGCGGGTTTATACGATTCTTTAACTGCAATCGGCAGCAGGTAAATGGACAATGAACGCGGATCGGTTTCGCAAGGAACCAATCCAACTCAGGGGAATCTGACGTGCTGGATCGTTCCCCACGATCCGTTCACTTACTTCCCCTGAGTGAACCAACGGACTGGACTTGGTTTCAAGTCACTCCGCGGCCCCGGCACCCCCCCAAGTGCCGGGGCCATCTTTTTTCTGCGATCCGCATTTCGCCAGCGACGACAGCGGTTTCTGCCGACCGCTGAAAAGCGGCCCTCGGTTTTTGCGCTTTGCGCTTCGCTCGGCAGGGTGTCTTCTGTATTCTGTGCGCTGTCCTCTGATCTGGAGTGCCTTATGCGCCTACTTGGTTCGCTGTTGGTTCTGTTCGTGCTCGCCGCCTGTGGCGCCGATCCCACGCCACCGGCAAAAACAGCGGCGGTGGCGGCCACGCCGGTGTATCAGGAAGTGAAGGTTGATCTCCGCGCTCCGCACCAATTTGATGCGGAGATTCGCGCCGATGATCTGGCCCATCGCATCGCCAAGCTGGCCGCTGATGAAATGGAAGGCCGCGATCCCGGCACCCTGGGCGAGCGGCTGACGCTGGCCTACCTGGAAACCGAACTGACCCGAATCGGATTCTTGCCAGCGGTGCCGGATGGCCAGCCCTGCCCCAGTTATCCCTGCGCTGGTGCGAGCTACACCCAGCGCGTGCCGATGGTATCGGTGACCGCCGACCCGGCCACGGTGATGCACCTGCAGAGCAAAGGCGGCAGCCAGCTCTTGCATATGGGCAAAGAGATGGTGGTCGGTGCCCGGGCCGGCGATGCTCTGGTCGATATCCAGGACAGTCCGTTGGTGTTTGTCGGCTATGGCGTCCATGCCCCCGAACAAAACTGGAACGATTACGCCGGTCTCGATGTGAAGGGCAAGACCGTGGTCATCCTGGTCAACGATCCCGGTTTTCTGCGCCATGATCCCAACCTGTTCAAGGGCCGCGCCATGACCTACTACGGCCGCTGGACCTACAAGTTCGAAGAAGCCGCGCGCCAGGGCGCCAGCGCTGCGCTGATTGTTCATGACACCGAACCCGCCGCCTATGGTTGGGAAGTGGTGGCCAACGGCTGGAGCGGTCCGCAACACGATCTGCCGGTAGCCGAAGACGCCAGTCCCAAAGTCAAAGCAGCAGGCTGGATCCAACTGGACGTGGCGCGCGCTTTGTTCGCTGCCAGTGGTCAAGACTTCGAGGCTCTGCGGCTGGCCGCCGATGCACCGGGATTCCAGCCGGTGGCGCTCGACGCCAGCATGAGCGTGCGGATCGTGAGCACGGTGCAGAACTCGTATTCCAACAATGTCATCGGCATTTTGCCCGGCGCCAAAAATCCACAAGAAAGCGTGATCTATAGCGGCCACTGGGATCATCTTGGCAACAAAGCCGACAGCGGCGGTGAAGATCACATCTTCAACGGTGCCATCGACAACGCCGATGGCGTCGCCGCCGCGCTGGAAATCGGCGAAGCGTTTGCGGCGCTGAATCCGCGACCGGATCGATCGATCATGATTTTGCTGCCGACCTTGGAGGAATCCGGCCTGCTCGGCTCGCGCTACTACGCCGAGCATCCGCTGCTGCCGCTGGCCAAGGTCGTCGGCGTCATCAATATGGATGCGTTGCCGATCATCGGCCGCACCAAGGATTTTTCGGTATCCGGTTTTGGCCAGAACGACTTGCAGGAGCTGTTGGTCGAAGCCTTGGCAACGCAAGGCCGCGTCGCCAAAGACGAGCCGTTTCCGGAACGCGGTTTTTATTTCCGCTCGGACCACTTCAATTTTGCCCGCAAAGGGGTGCCCGCTCTACATGCCCGCGCTGGTATCGATCACCTCAGCAAGGGCGAAGCCTACGGCCGCGCCGAGGTCGAGGAATACACCGCGTTGCGCTACCACAAGCCCAGCGACGCGTTCGATCCGCAATGGGATTACGCCGGCATCGTTGAAGATCTGCAGGTCTATTACGTGATCGGCCGCAAACTGGCGCAGGCTGGCGTCTGGCCCGGCTGGAAGGCGGATAGCGAGTTCAAGGCAATCCGTGACGCCAGCGCCGCCGAACGTCCATAGCGGTAGCGATTTCGGCGGCAGCGATGGCAGCCGCCGCCGAGAAATTTGCTGGCGTCGCCGTATTGCCTTGCATCCAACTGGGAAGCCCATGCCGATTGCCGTCATCGTTACCCTGGCCATCCAGATTGCCTTGGCCATCCATGTCGCCAAGACCGGCCGCTCGCTGTACTGGATCATGATCATCGTGATGCTGCCGTTGATCGGTGGCGTCGCCTATCTGGTCGTCGAAGTACTGCCCGGACTGGGCCACGATCCGCGTGCGCGACGGGCACTGCGCAGCCTGGGCGCGCGCCTCGACCCGGCCAAAAATCGGCGCCGCATCGAAGCCGAACTGGCGCACGCCGACACCCTGGAAAATCGCCGTCGCCTGGCCGAAGAATGTCTGCGCCTGGAAGACTACGAGAATGCCGCCGCGCTGTATCGACGGTGCTTGACCGGGGTCTACGCCAGCGATCCCCATTTCATGCTCGGCCTCGCCAATGCATTGTTCGGCGACCAGCAATTTGCCGAATGCCGCGACACCCTGGAACGCCTGATCGCAGCCAACCCGGCGTTTCGTTCGGTCGATGGCCACCTGCTCTATGCGCGCAGCCTCGAAGCCGTCGGCGAAGCCGCCAAAGCGCTCGACGAATACGCCATCCTCGCCAGCAGCTATCCGGGCGAAGAGGCACGCTGGCGTTACGCGCAACTGCTTGGCTCCCAGGGCCGTGCTGCCGAGGCCCGCGAAGTGCTGCAAACCATGCTCAAACGCGAGCAGGTTGCACCGCGCTATTACCGCAACAAAGAACGCCGCTGGCTAGACCAGGCACGCAGCGCGCTCAAGGCGCTGGAATAGGCTGAAAGCCACCCCCCACCCGTTGGCGATCTGGCCGGTCGCAAGCCCGCGCGAAACGCGGTTAGAAAAGACATAGGTTGGGGTGAGCGCAGCGATGCCCAACAAGGCCTGACGCGGAGCGCGGTTTGGGTGATTCGCGGTGGCGCACCGGCCATCCGCCGCCCTGGTAAGGCCGCTGACCGACGCTGACCCAAGGTTCGCCAAGCGACTACAATGGCGGTCTTTGCGCACGCCGTTCTGGAGTGCGCTCCACTAGGAGATCAAGTCCATGGCAGAGCCCGTATTTACCGCCCCCGCAGGCGGCGAGAAAATCACCATCCGCAACGGCAAGTTGCAGGTACCCGAGCAACCGATCATTCCCTACATCGAGGGCGATGGCACCGGTGCCGATATCTGGCGCGCCTCGGTGCGGGTGCTCAACGCCGCGGTGGCCAAAGCCTATGGCGGTCGCCGCAAGATTCACTGGCTGGAAATTTTCGCCGGTGAAAAAGCCAACAATCTTTTTGGCACCTGGTTGCCCGAGTCCAGCGTACAGGCTTGCCGCGATTATCTGGTTTCGATCAAGGGCCCGTTGACCACGCCGATCGGCGGCGGTATTCGCTCGCTCAACGTGGCCTTGCGCCAGCAACTCGATCTGTACGTCTGCCTGCGGCCGGTGCGCTGGTTCAAGGGCGTGCCGAGCCCGGTCAAACATCCGGAAAAGGTGGACATGGTGATCTTCCGCGAGAACACCGAAGACATCTACGCCGGCATCGAGTTCGAACAAGGCAGCGCCGCCTGCACCAGCTTCATCGCCTCGTTCAAGGCCGCCTACCCGAAAGAGTTCAGCAAGATTCGTTTCCCCGACAGCTCCGGCATCGGCATCAAGGCGGTATCGCGCGACGGCACCGAACGCCTGGTCCGTGCCGCCATCCTGTACGCGATCACCAACCACCGCAAATCGGTGACGATCGTGCACAAGGGCAACATCATGAAATACACCGAGGGCGCTTTCCGCAACTGGGCCTACGCCCTGGCCGAACGCGAATTCGGCGATCAGGTGTACACTTGGGAACAGTGGGAGCGCAGCAAATCCGCGCTCGGCGAGGCCGCCGCCAACGCCGAACAAAAGGCCGCCCTCGCCGCTGGCAAGATTCTCGTCAAGGATGCGATTGCCGACATCACCCTGCAGCAGGTGCTGACGCGGGCAGAAGAGACCGATGTCATCGCCACGCTCAATCTCAATGGCGACTATCTTTCCGACGCACTGGCCGCCCAGGTTGGCGGTATCGGTATCGCGCCCGGCGGCAATATCAACTACCTGACCGGCCACGCCATCTTCGAAGCGACCCACGGCACCGCGCCCAAATACACCAATCTGGACAAGGTCAACCCGGGTTCGCTGGTGCTTTCCGGTGAAATGATGCTGCGCTATCTGGGCTGGACCGAAGCCGCCGACGCTATCATCTCGGCGATGGACAAAGCGATTGCCGCCAAACGCGTGACCTATGATTTCGCCCGCCAGATGGAAGGCGCCACCGAGATCAAGTGCTCCGAGTTTGGTGACGCGCTGATCCAGGCGATGTAGGTGCTTGCTGGCAGCCGGGTGGATCGGTACCGCGCCTTCACCTGGCTGTCATCGGCCGGCGGTCTTCGGCACCGCCGGCGCGGCGCCGATCGATCTTGCGCAGGGCAGATCGGTGTCGGCGGCAACCCCTAAGGAGTGGTATCGATGAGCAGCGCCGAAGCGGGCCACGGCTTGATCGTTTACCAGCATTCAGAACTCGAATGGCTGGCCGAGCAGTTGGCGCAAGCGCTGGACGCCGAGTTGCCGACCGCGCCGCTTGAAGCGCAACAAGTGGTGGTCGCCCATCCGGGTATGGGGCAATGGCTGCGGCGAACCCTCGCCGCCCGGCGATCCCCTGGATTGCCGCGGATTGCGGCCAATCTGCAAACGCCCCTGCTCGGCGAAGTCCTGCAGCAAGCATTTCGCACCGAACTCGGACTGACCGCAAACCCGGTTTTTGCCGGACAACCATTGGCCTGCGCCCTGTATGCCCTGCTCGGCAACGCCAGCGGACTCGGCGCCGCCAGCACGTTCTTGCGCGACGCTGACGACGACCAAAAACGCTGGCAGTTGGCCGAGCGGCTGGCGGACAGTTATTCGACTTATCTCAGCTATCGGCCCGACTGGTTGGTCGCTTGGGCAGCCGGTGGCAGCAGCGATTGGCAGGCCGAATTGTGGCGCCGCCTGCTGGCGCGCCACGGCGTGCTGCATCGGGCACATTTGCTGGAAGCCTTATGTACAGCGCCGCCAGTGCCGCGCGACCGGGCAGCGCCCACGCTGCATTGTTTTGGTTTCAGCCATCTGCCACCGGGCGCCTTGCGCTATCTCGCGCACCGCGCCGAGACCCAAGCGGTGCGCGTGTATTTTCCGAATCCCTGCCACCAATTCTGGGGCGTGGTCGAGCCGCGCACACGCATCTTGCGCGCCGCGTTGCGTGACGACGCCGGTCACCGCGAAGTCGGCCATCCGCTGCTGGCGGCATTCGGCGCCCAAGGCCAGGCATTTTTCAACCGGTTGACGGAACTGGCCGTCGATCAAGTGTCTGTCGGCGCCACCGCGAGCCCGACCGGCACGCTGGCGGTGCTCCAGCACGAAATCCGCGAACTGCAAGCCGGGCCAGCGGATGCCGAGCTGGCGGGCGCAGAGGCCCGGGCGATGGTCAGCATCGATGATTCCATTTTGATCGTCGCGGCGGCCACCCGGCTGCGCGAACTGGAGTCGCTGGCCGAGCACTTGATCGACTTGCTGCGACGCCATCCGGAGCTGCAGCCCGGCGAAATTGTGGTGATGGCGCCGCTGATCGAGGCCTATTCCAGCTTGGTCCCGGCGGTGTTCGGCAGCCCCGAGTACGCCGCCTTGCTGCCGTATCGGATCAGCGATCACAGCGTAAAAGCGGGACATCCGCTGCTCGGCCTGATGGCCAGCTTGCTCGGTCTGGGCGAATCGCGATTCGCTGTCAGCGAGGTCCTGAGCATGCTCGAACAGCCAGCGCTGGCGCGGCGGTTCGGGCTGGACCCGGATCAGGCAGATCAACTTTTGCCCTGGCTCGCCGATGCCGGCGTCGCCTGGGGTCTCGACGGCGCGTTCAACTTTGACGTCGGTGGCGGCCAGGATGATCGTCACACTTGGGCCGCCGCGCTGGATCGGTTGTGGCTCGGCTATTGCCATGGCCGTGACGATCAAATATATGGCGAACGCGCCGCCGTGGCGGCGGCCGAAGGCCAGCGCGCCCTGGTGTTGGCGGCCGTCGATGGCCTGCTTGGAGTACTCGGTTCGGCGCGTCGCGATTTGTCCCGGCCGCGACCGATGGCGCAATGGGCGCGCTGGTGGAACCGTTTGCTCGATGCGTTGTTGTTGGTCGATAGCGACGACCGCGAGGCGGCATCGGCACTGCAACGTGGCCGCGAAATGGCCGCGCGCTGCGCCGAGAATGCCGCGCTGGGTGGGCTCGATGAAGCCATCGGTTGGCCGCTGTGGCGGGACTTGCTCAACGCCGAACTCGAACGCGTGACCAGCAGCGCGGCGTTACCGGTCGGCGGCATTTTGGTCACCGGCATGGTGCCGTTTCGGGCGCTGCCGTTTCGTGTGGTCGCCATCCTCGGCCTCAACGATGGCGAGTTTCCACGCCACCCGGGCGGTGAAGAACTCGACCTGAGCCTGCTCGAACCGCGCCCCGACGACCGCCGCCAGCGCGATGAAGATCGCTATCTGTTTCTGGAGTCGATCATGAGCGCGCGCACGGCGCTGTATATGAGCTACCTCGGCGAGGATCAGCGCGACGGCAGCGCCCGTCCGCCGGCAACGCCGCTACGCGAGTTGCTCGATCATCTGCACCAGCGCTTGGCGCCGCCGACGGCAACCCCGGCGCACACGACCGCGGTCTGGTCGCGCCGCGCCCGCCTGCAACCGTTCGCCGAACCGGGCTGGACGGCACGCCCGACGGCGATCACTGCCGATCCGGCCACTGGCTTGCTGCCACGACAAAGCATCGAGCAGATCGAGCAGCTGCTGGCGTTCTATCGGCAGCCGGCGCGGTTCCACTACACGCGCTGTTTGAAGTTGCGGCTGGATCGCTTCGATCAGCGCCCGGACGATGTCGAGCCAGTCGGCCTGGCGCTCACCGACGCCCGCCATTTGCGCCAGCAACTGCTGGAATCCGCACTGACGCAGGGCGCCCTGCCCGAGCAAGCACCGGCACTCTGGCGTGCCCGTGGCCGGTTGCCAGCGGGCAGTAGCGAAGCCCTGGCCTGGCGGCAACTGCGCGCCGAGGTCGAACCGGTGTACGCGATGCTGCGCACGCAGTTTGCCGATCTGCTACCACGGCCACGCGCGGCCTTGGCGATCGATCTGGATCTCGGTCGCGGTCGTCGCCTTCGCGGGCAGATTCCGGATCTGCATGGCGATGTGCTGCTGCGCTATCGAGCCGGTGCCACCCGCGCCGCCGACCGCATCACCTTCTTCATCGAATGGGCGGCGGCCAGTCTCAGCCATGGCCGACTGCTGCGGGCGATCCAGGTGCCCGGCTACGCGCGCCATCTGGCGCCACGCCAGCTGCAACACTTGGGTCCAGAGCTGTGCTGGCCGGGGCTCGAACTCAAGCATCTGCCAACCGCGCTGACGCGATTGCTGGAAATCGCCGAAGACGGCACCGAGCGCTGCTTGCCGCTGCCGATCGAAGCTGCCTGGGCCTGGTTCGAACCGATCGACGCCGATACCCGCCTGGAACTGGCGCGTCGGGCCTACGGCTCGGATCGTGAAGTCGATGGTTACGCCGCCGCCCGCAATCCCTGGATGGAGGCAGAAAATCCGTATTGGCGGCTGCGCTTTCCGAACCAGCCGCTGCTCACGCGTGGCCATTCGGAGTTGTCGGAGTTCGCCGAGCTCGCCGAAGAAATCTTCACCTGGGTCACGCCGACGGAGCCCAGCGCATGAACCCGCAACCCTGGCAGCAACTACCACTCACTGGCCCGGTGCTGCTCGAAGCCAGCGCCGGTACCGGCAAGACCTACACCATTGCCCTGCTGTATGTGCGTCTGTTGATCGAACTCGAAGCGCTCGATATCCGGCAGATTCTGGTGGTCACCTTCACCGAAGCCGCCACCGCCGAACTGCGCGAGCGGCTGCGGCTGCGCTTGGCCGATGCCGAGCGCTTGCTGGGCGCGCTGGCGGCCGGTCAATTGCTGCCGAATGACGATCCCTTGGCGGCCTGGCTGCAAGAGCGGGCATTCAGCCGCGCCCAAGCCGAGCGCCTGGCCTGGCGACTGGAAGCCGCCCGGCTCGACTTCGATCAGGCGGCGATCTTTACCATCCACGGATTTTGCGCGCGTGCGCTCAATGAGTTTGGCTTCAGTGCCCGCCAGCGGCTGCAACGTGGCTGCCAGCTCGATGAGCCGGTGCTCGCCAAAGAGATTTTGCGCGATTTCTGGCGCCGCCAGATCGAGCGCCCGGAGTCCTGGGTCGCGCGCGTGCTTGGCAACTACCCCGAAGGTCCGGAATCGCTCTGGCCGCAAGTTCAGGCGGCGCTCAATCAGGCGGCGGCGCGGTTGTTGCCGCTGGCCGCCGACGATCCGGCGGCAACGCGCTTCGAAGCACTGTTTTCGGCGCTGGCCAGCGCACCGATGCAGGCGCAACTGGCGGCCCTGTTGGCTGCGCCTGCGGCCGAGTATCAGATCAAGAAAGATCCACTGCTCGCGCTGCAAGCCTTGGGCAAGATTCTCGCCGCTGGCGACCGCAGCGCGCCGATTGGCAGCGCGCTTGCGAGCGCGGTGCTCGGCAACATCCAAAAGTTGCGACCGGCACCCAAGCGCACGCTGGAGAAGTTCGACTGCCTGGCACTGGTTGCGGAACTCGCCGATGCCGATGCCGAACGCACCCGCGTCGGCGAGGCCTGGCTGCTGCACGAGGCGATTTCGCGCCTGCGCGCGGAATTGCGTTTGCGCAGTGCCGAGGTTCCCGGTTTCACCTTCAACGACCTGATCGCCGATGTCCACCAGGCGCTCGCCGATGCCAGCGACGGGCGCCTCGGCAGCACGTTGTTCCAGCGCTGGCCGGTGGCGTTGATCGACGAGTTTCAAGATACCGACGCCCGCCAGTTCGCCATTTTTCGCCGCATCTACGCTGACGGGGGTCGCGGTTTGCTGGCCTTGATCGGCGATGCCAAGCAGGCGATTTACGCTTTTCGCGGCGGCGATGTGCGCGTTTGTCTGGCGGCCGGCCAACTGCCCGGGCAGCATCGACTTGCGCTTGGCGTCAACTATCGCTCCGACGCGCGGCTGATTGCGGCGGTCAACCTGCTGTTTGAGCGCGCTGGCGCCGACACCGTGTTTGAAACCGCCGCGCTGACCTTTGTGCCCGCCGAGGCAGCGACCACGGCGCCGGTCGCTGCGAGGGCGACCCCGTTCGAATGGTTGCTGCTGGCACCGGCGAGCGACCGAAAAATCTCCAAAGACGGGTGTCGTCTGGCTGCTCTGGAAGCCACCGCCGACGATATCGCCGCCACCTTGCAAGCGCATCCCCGGTTGCGGGCGAGCCAGCTCGCAGTGCTGGTCAGCAGCAATCGCGATATCACCGATCTCAGCCGTGCGCTCGGCCGTCGCGGCATCGCCGTTGCCGCCGAATTGCAGCAAAGCGTGTTTGCCAGCCGCGCCGCCGATAGCCTGCTGGTGTTGCTGATGGCCTTGGCCGAAACCGAAAATAGCGCACGCTTGCGCGCCGCTTTGGTCGGCCCCTGGCTCGGTTGGTCGGAAGCCGCGGTGCAAACCCTGGAGGCCGACGACCAACGCTGGAGCGCACTGCTGCACGAGTTTCAGCAAGCGCGCCAGCGCTGGCACCGGCACGGTCCGGCGGCGGCGTTGCTACCGTGGTTGCGCGCCGCCAGCGCGCGACTGTTGGCGACGCCCAGCGGCGAGCGCTGGCTCACCGATGCCCGTCATCTGTTGGAATTGTTGCAGGCGAAAGCCGCCAGCCGCCCAGCGATCAGCGCGCAGTTGGCCTGGTTGATGGACGAACAGAGCCGCGCCAGCGGGCCGAATATCGAGCGCCAACTGCGTTTGCAAAGCGATGGTGATCGGGTCCGCGTACTCACCCTGCACCGGGCCAAAGGACTGGAGTTCGATCAGGTCTGGTTGCCGCTGCTCTGGCAAAACGCGCGGCCGCCAGAAACCTCCGGTATCAGCATTGCCCATGTCGATGACGAGTTGGTCATCGACACCGGTGGCCCGATGATCGAGGCGCATCGTGCCCAAGCCATGAGTGAACGCGAGGCCGAAGCGGTGCGCCTGCTTTATGTCGGCCTGACCCGGGCCCGCCAGCGCATGGTGGTGCTGTGGGTTGATGGCGTCAGCGGCGCTGCCGGTGCCCTCGGCCGCGTGCTCGGCAAGATCGCCGTCGGCGCCCAAGTGGCCGAACCGAGTGCCCGCGCCGGCATCGAACTGCTCGCGGCGCTGGCGCAGAGTCCGTTTCAACTGCGATCCGACTGGCCGCTGCCGTGCAGCTTGTCGGCGGCGGCCGCCGCAGCGCTGTCGATGGCGCCAACAGCGGTCGCCTTGCCGACGCCGCGACCGCTGCGCAGCCTGCATAGTTTTACCCGGCTGCTGGAGCGCGCTGGCGAGCCGGACGCTGCCGAATCCGGCGCGTTCCTGCGCACCGACGAACCCTGGCGGGTCAGCGCCAGCGACGCCAACGAGGCGATCACCGGCAGCGCCGCGCACGCCGAGTTGTGCTTGCTGGCGCGGGTCGCCGGCGCCGGGTTTGGCTCGGCCCTGCATGGCTTGCTCGAACAGGCGTTGCAGGACGGCGGCGCACAGATCGACGAATCCGCCATTCGGCGCGCGCTCGAAGCCCACGGCATTTACAGCTTTGACGCCGATTGGATCCAAGCGGTCGCGCGTTTGCTCGATCGCTGTTTGCATACCGAGTTGGCCCCGGGCCTGACCCTGGCCGGTCTGCCGAGTGCCGATCGCGTCTGCGAATTCGGTTTTGAATTGCCGCTGGAAGCGGTGTCCGTCAACGCGCTCGAAGGCGTCCTCGGCGCCCACGGTTTTGCCATCGATATTGGCGCTGGTCCGCCGTTGAGCGGCTTTCTTACCGGTTCCGCCGATCTGGTTTTTGTCTCGGCCGGCCGCTATTACTTGGTCGATTACAAAAGCAATGCGCTCGGGCTGACGCTCGATGACTACGCGCCCGCGGCCCTCGAAGACGCCATGCGCGAGCACCGTTATGCCCTGCAATACCTGCTTTACTCGGTCGCCTTGCAGCGCTATCTGAAACGACGGATCGGCGCGAGTTATTGCTACGCCGAGCACTTCGGCGGGGTCTATTACCTGTTCCTGCGCGGTCTTGGTCTGGCGCCGGGCAGCGGCATTCATTTCACCCTGCCGCCAGCGCTGCTGATCGAGCAGCTCGACCAACTGTTCGAAGCGCCAGGCGGTTTGCCATGATGCTGGCCGAGCCACTCAAGCGCTGGCTGCGCCGTTGTCAGATCAACCAGCCGCGATTGGCGGTCGCCGCTGCGGTTGCGCATTGGTTGTTGCGCCTGGGCGCCGACTGGCAGGTGGCGCTGGCCGGCTTTGCCTTGGCCGCTGCCGAGGCCGAAGGCTCCAGCCGCATCACCCTCGGTGCGCTCGCCGGCCAACTGATTTGCGCGGAGCCCTTGGCGCCGCGCTACCCCGAGCGCGACGACTGGCTGCGGGCGCTGCACGCCACCGAATTGGTCGGCACCGCCGACCGCGCGTCGGCGCTGGTGTTGGTCGCTGATCAGCACCTGAGCTGGCGCCGCTTGTTCGACCATGAAGTCGCCGTCGCCGAAGCCATTGCCGAGCGCCTGCAAATGCCTCGGCAAACCGCTTCTGCGGCATTGGCGCGTGCCCTGACCCAGGTTTTCGGCGACCCGCTCAATGCCGCGGAGGCGGCGCAACGGCGGGCCGGCGAGTTGGCGCTGACGCGCCGCCTGCTGCTGTTGACCGGTGGCCCTGGCACCGGAAAAACCACCACCGTGGCGCGGCTGATTGCGGTCGCTGTTGCCGCTGCCGGGCCGACGCAACGCCTGCGCATCGCTCTGGCCGCTCCCACCGGAAAAGCCGCCCGCCGCCTCACGGAGAGCCTGCAAGCCGCCGCCGCACTGGCCGGATCGGCGCTATCCGAGGCGGTCACCCTGCATCGGTTGCTGGGCGCCAAGCCCGGTCGGTTGGCATTTCGGCACAGCCAGGCGTTGCCGCTGGAAGCCGATCTGGTGATCGTCGATGAAGCCTCGATGATCGACCTGAGCTTGATGCGCCATTTGCTCGACGCGCTGCCCGCCACGGCGTCGCTGGTGCTGGTCGGCGATGCCGATCAATTGGCACCGGTGGAAGTGGGCACCGTGTTTGCCGATCTGGTGGCAGCGCTGGAAGCCCGTGGCGATGACAGCGTGCTGCGCCTGGACCACAACTATCGTGCCAGCGGCGAACTGGCGCGCGCGGCGCAGGCGATTCGTCTGCACACTGCCGATCCATTGCTCGCCCAGCTCGATGCTGGCGGCGCTGGCCTGAGGTTTTATCGCACCGCCAACGCCGCCGAAACCCACAGCCGTTTCGAACAACTGTTGCGTTCGCCCGCGGCCGCCGTCTTCGATGGCTGGCTGCCGATCACCGCCGATGCCAGCGCCGCCTTTGCCGCCTTGACGCGGGTGCGGGTGCTGGCCGCCGCCCGCCACGGTGCGCTTGGCTTAGCCGAGCTCAATCGCCTGCTCGAACGCGGTTTGGCGGCGCGCGCGCAACAGCAACATTTGCCGCGTCCGCGATTGCCGCAGATGCTGACCCGCAACCTGCCGGAGTTCGGCCTTGCCAATGGCGATATCGGCCTGCTCGAAGGCAGCTCGGCAGCGTCGGCCGTGCGCTTTCAAATCGCTGCCAACCCCACCGCCGGTGCGCCGAACGAGGCCAGCACGCGAGTCATTCCGCGTTCCGCCTTCGTGGATCTGGAAGCCGCCGGGGTGATGACCGTGCACAAGGCGCAAGGCTCGGAGTTCGATACCGTCTGGTTGCTGCTACCCGAGGCCGACAGCCCCTTGCTGAGCCGCCAATGGTTGTACACCGCCGTCACCCGCGCCCGCAGCCAGTGCCTCATCATCGGCAGTGAAGCCGCGCTGCGCCAAGCCATCGCCAACCCACTCTGCCGCGATTCGGGGTTGCCCGAGCGACTGCGAGAAATCCAGCGCAAAGGCTGAGGCGGCGCCCGCTCTTCTCAAACCAGCACCACCAGCTTTGAGTACGCCGCCAGCACCCGATCATGCGTCAGCAAGTGCACCCGTGAATCGACAGTCAACCCTCGACCGTCGCCTGCGCAACGAGCAGACGATCAAAGGGGTCTCTGTGGATCGGCGGCAAAGCGTCGATGGCGACTGCGTGTTCACTGAGAATCGACAGTTCACTAATAGCCGTTGTCCAGCAAACAGCGCCGCCGCACCCGTGCATCCACTTTGAAATCTTGGCGACCCAGACCGCGCTTGATGGCGATTTTCCAAAGGCTGGCGACGCTGAAAAACAGCTCGTTGTCCGCTGCGCTCATCAAAGTCTGGGCAGCGAAGGGCAAGCGGTCAAAGCTCTCCGCTGCCCACAGCAAAAGATGGGTATCCAGCAGCAGCTTCACGCCTCGGACTCGAACATGGCCCGAATTTTGTCCGCGGCCATCGTGTCGAAGTCTTCCGGCACGGTGATCTGACCGGCCAGGAAGCCAAACCGCTTGATCGGCGACGGCTCCGGCGCGTTCAGTGCCATCACCTTGACCATTGGCTTGCCGGCCTTGGCAATCACGAACGATTCGCCCTTGGCAG
>Ga0210033_1001898_pt1 | contig 18541 bp, 19 predicted proteins | sample CryGeymeta201501_FD_185465 | JGI IMG/M metagenome (GOLD analysis project Ga0210033, IMG submission 185465) | Groundwater microbial communities from Crystal Geyser aquifers in Utah, USA - Crystal Geyser metaG 2015-01 (SPAdes) (version 2) | ecosystem: Environmental > Aquatic > Deep subsurface >... | reverse complement strand
CTACAGGACGTAAGCCGCTCAGCGGCCCCGGCCACGTATCCGACGTGGGTTCAGACGGGGTCGATGAGCGAGCGCGCCCGCAGCGACCGACCGAGCGGTAGATCGCTACCGCGACCGAGGGAGCGAGGACGTAAGCCTCTCAGCGGCCCCGGCTGGGCCCACGTCATCCGGGGAGTTTGAACTCGAAGAAAGCCTTCAACTTGACCAAGTTCTTCTCTTCGCGTGCGAAGCCGGGCGACTCGTAGGTCTTGGCGAAGCCGCGCACGTCGGAGAGGAGGTCGCTGCCGGTCTGCTCATCGTCGAGGATGTCGTTGACGCTGCGTCCGCGGGCGGCGCCCTTGCGCAGGCCCTTCACGTAGCCGTCGAGGCGACCGTAGTCGTCGCCGAGGAAGTCACGAACCTGCTCGGCTTCGTTGGTCAGGCGCGCCAGGATCTGGAGCTTCTGGGTGTCGACACCTTCGAGATCCTCGCCGGATGCTTGCTCCGCCGCGACGCGCAGCACGAAGGCATCGTCGAGGTATCCGATGTCGTCGATGCCATCGGGGATCAAGTCGAGGGACTTGAAGAGGTAGTTGATGCCTCCGGCCACCGCCTCCTTGGCGTTGCGGCCGAGGTTGGGTTCCGTGAGCAGAGCCGCGAAGGCCTCCGCGTCGTCACCGAGGCTTCGCAGCCAAGTGGGAAAGATTTCGAGGTATTGGTTGTCGTCGCTCATGAGCTGCCCTCCATTGAAGCCTGTGGCGTAGCTGGGCTCGCCGAGCCGGGGTCGCCGATGATAGGCAAGCCGAGCCCGGCGTTCAACCACGACGATCTTTTGCCCCCCGACGCTCCATGAGCACGGAATTCCCCACCGAGGCGCAGCCGGCTCTTTTGCGTCGCTCCGTCGCGGGTTAGGCTGGGCGTTCCATGAGACGTGTCATGCCCCAGATGCTTGCCCTCGCCGTGCTGTTCGGCGGCCTTTGCCAGGGCGCAGCGCTGTCCTCCGCGTCGGCGCAGACCGCTGCCGCGACCGAGCCCGCGCAGACGTCGCCCGGGGCGGTCGAGGTCGCGCCGCCACCCCCACCCCCGATGGCCTCACTGCTGATCGCCGTCAACGTAGACGAGGCCGAGGTGCGCGTCGACGGTGAGGTGGTCGGTCAGTCGCCGCTCGCCCCCCTCGAGCTCCCGCCCGGGCGCCATGTGGTCTCGGTCACGCGCCGCGGCTTCCTGCCCGGATCACGCTCCCTCGGCCTCGACGCGAGCGGTGCCCGCCTCGACTTCGCCCTCGAGCTGGATGCCGCGCACCCCGCGCAGCTCGATCCCGAGCCCGAGGCGGAAGACATCGCGAGCGGCAGTCCGGAGTGGTACCGGCGTTGGTACGTGTGGGCGGGCGTGGGCGGCGCGGTCGTGGTCGGCGCCGTGATCATCGGCGTCGTGGCCTCCTCGGGCGGCGGCACCTCGGCCTACCCCTTGCCCCCGATTCAGCCATGACGCGCGCTCGACTCTTCAGGCCTCGCCCCCTCCGCCGCGCCCTGTTCACGCTCGGCCTGGTCGGCCTCTGCCTGCCCGCGCTGAGCTGCAGCAGCGGCGGCGCAGAGCCCTTCATCCTGCGCTTGATCGCCGACGACGGCTCGGTCCCGAGCGGCCCCCGCAACGCCATCATCCTGAACGCCGTGGGTCGCGTGCAGGTGGTGATCGCGCCGGATCGCTCCAGCGGAAATCACTTCGACGCTCTGGCACCGCGCCTCTTCGACGGCGGCGACGTGGAGACGCGCGTCAGCGCCGCGGGCGAGTGGGTGATCACGCTCGAGCGCCCCTACATCGAGGCGCACGCCTTCGATCACGGCACGACCTTCGCGTTGGAGATCCCCCTCGCGATCCAGAACACCACGGACGATCCGGCGGTCCACGATCCCCTGATGCGCGTCACCTTCCAGCGTATGGGCGAGATCATCGCCAGCACGGAGCGCAACGTGAACTGGCCGCTGCTCCCCGGTGACGCGCTCGACGTGGTCGTCTTCTGCCCCGACGCGACACGCTTTCAATGCCTGAACACGCCGCCTCCCTGACCGCCCCGAGCGCGTCGAAGGCGGACAGCAGATCGCGACGAGGGGGGAGCGGCCTGACGCGTCTCCTCCTGCGGGCCTGCGCCTTCGCGTTGGTGGCCTGCGTCCCGCGCGCGCCGACGACGGTCACGCGCGTCCTCGGGGGTGAGCACGTCCGGGGCGCCTTCGTCTCGCCCTACGCCTACGAACACTACCTGCGTGCGGAGATGGCCTCGGCGCGGGGCGACTTCGCCCAGGCCGCGAGCGAGTTCGCCTCGGCGCGTCTCGGAGCCGAGGACGATCCCTTCCTGGCGGCCCGTGAGGCCGAGAGCCTGGACGCGAGCGGCGACCACGATGGCGCGGACCGCGTGCTCGCCGAAGGGCGTCGACTCTTCCCGACCTCGGAAGCGCTGTTCCTGGCGCAGGGCCGCATGCTCGAGGCGCGGGGGGATCGCTCCGGCGCCGCGCAGGCCTTCGTCCAGGCCATCGAAGCGGCGCCACTGTCGAGCCAGGGACCGCTCGCGCTGTCGGCCTTGCGTCTGGCGCAGGGCGCGCGGGAGAGCACGATCACGCCGCTGGTGCGTTACCTGGCGCGGGCGCCGGAGCGAGGCGCGGACGCCTTGAAGGTCCGCCTACGGCTGGCGCTGCTGCGGGGTGCGGTGGACGACGCGCTCACTCTGGCCGAGGCCCTGGGCACGTCGAGCGACTCCGAGCGACGACAACTGACGCGACTCGCCCTCGACGCCGGTCGCCCGGCCGCGGCGGCTCGCCTGGCGACGGGGCTGCGGGCCACGAACGACCGCGCCCTCCTGCTGCAGGCGCTGATGGCCGCCGGTCGCGTGGACGAAGCTCGCGCGATGCTGCGGGGCGAACCCCCGGAGGCCCTCGGCCACGCCCGGGCGTGGGCCGACTTCGTGCTCGCGCTCGAGGACAGCCAGCACGCTGCCGCGAGCCTGGAGGAGGCGCTCGTCACCCACGAGGCGCTGCGTCCGGCCTTGGTCGAGGCCGAGCTGCGAGCCAGCAGGCCCGCGCAGGCGATGGAGCTCCTGGCGCCTCTGCTCTCGCGGGATGTGGACGCACCGACACGCGCGCTGCTCGGTCGGGCGCTGCGCCGTGGGGGTCTGGCGGGCCTGGCGGACGAGCTCGAGGCGCTGAGCCCACGAGGGACCGAGCGCCACGAGGGAGCGAGCGCCACGAGGGACCAAGCGCCAACGCGGAGCGCTAGTAGCGGCCGAAGAGCGCCTTGATCGGCATGCCGAAGGCGGACGCGATCTTGAACAGCGAGCTGATGGACGCGCTCGATTCGGCGCGCTCGATCTGGGAGAGCAACGAGACGCTGAGCCCTGTGCGCTTCGAGAGCTGCTTCAGCGTCAGGCCACGATCCTTGCGCATGGCGCGGATGGTCTCACCGATGACGCGGTGTAGATCCTCCTCCGGGCTGCGCATCAGGCCCTTCTTGCGGGCGACGCGCTCGAGCACCTCGCGGAACTCCTCCGGATCGAAGGGCTTCTTGAGGTAGTCGACGGCTTCGAGCTTCATGGAGCGCACGGCCGTCTCGAGCGAGGGGTAGCCGGTGAAGATCACGACGGCGACGTCGTTGTCGACCTTGCGGATGCGCTCGAGGACGGCGATCCCGTCCATGCCCGGCATCATGAGATCCAGCACTACCAGGTGGTAACCACCCTCGCGAATCTCACCTTCGGCGGCCGCCGGATCGGTGACCGTGGTCACCGAGTAGCCATCCTTGGACAGGAAGGTCTCCATGAATTCGCAGATGGCCTCGTCGTCATCGACGACTAGGACCTTGATCCGCGGAAGACGCTTAGCCATGTTTTCCCCTTCACACTCGGCGCAAATGGCACAATCGCCTAGGGATGAATAGTCGGGGCGAGAGGATTCGAACCTCCGACCTCACGGTCCCGAACCGTGCGCGCTACCAAACTGCGCTACGCCCCGTTTTCAGCGGCCGGAACCTAGCGCCAGGGTCCGGGCCTGTCAACGGAATCCTGTGATGCGAGAATCCACATGGGCGGCGAGGGGTCGCACCTCGGGTCTGGGCTGGCCACATCTCATCGTCCCACGGGCCTCGTACAGGCCTTTTGCGAGGGTCCCGGACCGGCGACCTCAGACCGCCGACCGCGCGAGGCGCGATTGCAGTCCCATCACAACCTGGCGGAGCCGTGGAGCGCGGCGCGCTACCGACGGCGCTCGAAGCAGAAGACCTGGTAGGCGTCCGTCCCGTCGGCGTCGTCGGCGACCCACCAGGGCCCGAGACGATGGGCCAGGTCCGCGTCCGACGGCGGCGGCGCCAACGTGAGCGTCGTCCGCACGAGCTCCGGATGACGCCCGATGAAGCCCTGAACGACTCCATCACACTCCTCGCGCATGGGCGAACAGACGGCGTAGACGAGCCGCCCGCCGGGTGCGAGGGAGCCGGACACCTGTTCGAGGATCGAGCCCTGGGTGCGCGCGAGCTTCCTCAATCCGCGCTCCCGATGGCGCAGGAGGATGTCCGGTCGGCGATGGATGGTGCCGAGCCCGGAGCAGGGCGCGTCGACCAGAATGCGATCGAATTCGCCCGTCACGCCACCGAGACCCACGGTGAGATCCACGGCCCGACGCTCGACGATCCCTGCGTCGATGCCCAGGCGCACGCGCTCCTGCTCCATCTGATCGAGGCGAGGCTCGTACAGATCGAGCGCGACGACGCGTCCTTCGGGGCCGACGCTCTGGGCCAGCGCCAGCGTCTTGCCGCCGCGGCCCGCGCAGGCGTCGAGCACGCGCTCGCCCGGCCGTGCGCCGACTGCCGCCGCGACCCACTGGGATCCCTCTTCTTGCACGGCGAAGAGCCCCTCGTCGTAGCCGGGGAGCTTGCGTGGATCGCCCACCCCACGCACACGCAGCGCCGTCGGGAGCAGGCTCCCGGCCTGGAGCTCGGCCTCTGGATGGGCCTCGAGGATGCGCGCCGAGAGCGAGGCGATGGCGGCCTCACCACCCGGCACGCGCAGATCCAAGGTAGGCGCGCGGGGACGCGAGGAGAGGAAGCGGGCGAGACGTTCAGGATCGAGGGAGCGGGCGAGCGCCGCGTTCAGATCGGCGTCGAGGATCAAGCGCTCGGGGGGTGACGGACGCTCGGGCCGCGTGGCCGCGACCTTGCGCAGCACGGCGTTGACGAAGCCGGACGGACCCTGACCGCGCTCGCGTCGAGTGAGCGTCACGGCCGCGTTGACGATGGCATGCGCGGGCACGCGCGAGAGGTGCAGGAGTTGGAAGGCGGCCACGCGTAGGACGGCGCGCAGGAAGGTGTCGAGGCCCTTGGGGCCACGCTTCAGGAACGGATCCACGGCCGCGTCGAGGGCCGGCAAGACGCGCAACGATCCGTAGACGATCTGCGCGGCGAGAGCGGCGTCGCGCGCATCCAGGTGAGCGCGCTTCAGCTCGGCGTCCAGAGAGGCTGAGGCCCACGCCTGCTCGTGATCGACGCGGTAGAGGACGTGCGTGGCGACGTCGCGGGCGGTCGTGTCCTGACTCATCGTGCGCTCGATTCCTGATCGGGGCTGGGCCAATGTCTCTCGATGTCGTTCTTCAGCGCGAGGCCCATCAAGAGCAGCAAGAGGACGAGCCCGACCAACGAGGCGTACTCGCGCACGCGTCGGCTGATGCGCCGTCGGGTCACGCCTTCCACAAGGAAGAAGAGCAAGTGCCCACCGTCGAGCATGGGGATGGGCAGGAGGTTGATCAGGCCGAGGTTCACGCTGATGAAGGCCATCACCGTCAGGTAGTCGGGCAGGCCGCTGCGCGCCGCGGTGCCGGCCACGTCGAAGATGGTCAGCGGGCCTCCGATGGACTTCATCGAGACCTCGCCCTCGAGCAGCCGGACGACGGAGAGCACGGTCAGCTCGACCATCTCCCGCGTGCTCGTGAAGGCCCCTCGCACGGCGTCCGCCAGGCGATGCGGGTTCGGCACGCCCGGATCGAGGCGCATGGGCAGCCAGTGCTCGAGGCCAATGGCGTAGCGCTCGAAGCGTTGTCCGTCGGGTGTGACGCCGCGCTCGACACCCAGCGCGTAGTGCGCGACGCGCAGCTGTTCGCCGCGCCGATAGAGCAGCTGGTGCGTGTGCGCGCCGCCCGCTTGGAGGTCGAGCACGAAGGTGCTCCACAGACGCACGGGGTGACCGTCGAGGGCCACGATGCGATCACCCGGACGCAGACCCGCGCTCTGCTCCGCGGAGCCGACGCGCACGCTGCGCACGTAGAGATCGCTCGGCTCGAGACCGGCGGCGAGGGTGGCGTCCGAGCCTCCCGTGGCGAGGGAGAGGGTCGCGACGTGCGGCGTGTACAGCTCGAGCTCCACGAGCCCGCCGAGGGCACGGGGGATACGCGCGGGTCGCAGGTAGGTCAGAGGCACGATGGCGCCGCGTCGACGGTCGAGGGCGCGGGTCAGATCGACGTAGCGATCGACGGACTGGCCGGCGACCGTGAGCACGCGATCGAAGGTGCGCAGCCCGGCCTGGGCCGCGGCTCCGTGGGGCGAGAAGACGCCGACCACGGGCATGGGGTGATGCGGCATGATGCCGACCCGGCCGACCTCTTCGACGCGACCGAGCTCGCGCACGCGACGGGTCAGGACCGGCGTCAGCACCTCGTCGATGGGCTGGCCCCGGCGCAGGATGCGCAGCGTCACGGGCCGACCCACGTTGGCGTCGATCACGCGCGAGACCTCCCGGAAGGTGGTCACGGCCACGCCATCCACGGCCTGGACTTCGTCCCCGGCCAAGAGCCGCCCATCGGCGGGGCGCCCGGGGAAGACCGTGCCGATGACCGCGGGCGAGATCGTGGCGTCGCTGAAGGAGACGACGAAGAAGAGACCCAGGGGCAGCACCAGGTTCATGGCCGGGCCGGCGAAGACGATCGCCATCCGGCGCAGCAGAGGCTGTTCGTGGAAGCTGCGCCCATTCGCCGCCTCGTGGATCACGTCTCCCGGGCGTTCGCCCAGCATGCGCACGTAGCCGCCCAGGGGAATGGCCGCCAGCACGTACTCGGTCTCGCCGATGCGAAAACCGGTGAGGCGCGGTCCGAAGCCCAGGGAGAAGCGTTGAACGACGACGCCCGAGAGCTTGGCGACAGTGAAATGGCCGAGCTCGTGGACGAAGACGAGGATGCCCACGAGCACGACGAAGTAGACGAAATCCATCGGTGCGGCGGTCGTCATAGCACGCCCGGACAACCCCGTGTCGGCTCGCGGGCGTTCATTTCGGCGCGTCCTCGTGCTAGGAGAGCGGCGATGACCGAGCACCATTCAGCGGGCGAGGGCGAGCCAGCCCAGGCCGCAAGAGCGTCGACGACGCTGACGGACGGCACGCGGGTCGAGGTCGAGATCGAGGGCCCGAACGCCGAGAAGCGCGCACATCGCGCGCTCGCGGCGGCGGCGGTGGCAGCGTCCGAGCAGACCGAGCGCCCCGTCACGCTGGGCGAGAGCATGGGCATCACGGGCGAGAGCGCGCCCATGCAGCAGCTCTTCCACCTGCTCGATCGCATCGTCGCCACCAGCGCCACCGTGCTGATCACGGGCGAGAACGGCACGGGCAAGGAGCTCGTGGCCAAGGCCATCCATCAGCGCAGCGCGCGGGGGCCGTCGGGCGCCTTCGTGGCCACCAACTGCTCCGCCTTCAACGACAACCTGCTCGAGAGCGAGCTCTTCGGTCACAAGCGCGGCTCCTTCACCGGCGCCGTGGGCGACAAGCCCGGGCTCTTCGCCATCGCTGACGGCGGCACCTTCTTCCTGGACGAGGTCGGCGACATGTCGCCCGCGCTGCAGGTGAAGCTGCTGCGCGTGCTGCAAGAGGGCACCTTCATGCCCGTGGGCGCGACGCAGACCAAGAAGGTCGACGTGCGCATCGTCGCGGCGACGAACCGCGACCTCGCCGCGCGCGTGCGCGAGGGGCTCTTCCGGGAGGACCTCTTCTACCGCCTCAACGTGGTCGCGCTGCACGTGCCGCCGCTGCGCGAACGCGTGTCGGACATCCCGCTCCTGGCTCAGCGCTTCCTCGAGCGGCTCGGCAAGCGCGACGGCCAGAAGAAGGTCCTGAGCCAGCACGTCATGCGCTGCCTCGAGGCCCACAACTGGCCTGGCAACGTGCGCGAGCTGGAGAACGAGATCGAACGGCTCTGGGTCTTGACGGGCGACGAGGCGTTGATCGACGCGGAGCACCTGACGCCCGTGATCGCCGACGCGATCGCGCGAGAGACGCACGAAGACTCGCCGCTGCCTGCGGGCAAGACGTTGCACGACATGGTCGACGAGCTCGAGCGCGACATGATCGATCGGGCGCTGGTGGCCGCGGAGGGCAACAAGACCCTGGCCGCCGAGCTCTTGGGCATCAGCCGCCGCAACCTGATCCGCAAGGTGCAGGTCTACGAGTCGGACGACCTCGAACCGACCTGATGCGTGGGCGCCTGTGGACTCGGCGCGGGAGCCTGGGCGGGATCGGGGCTCGGCCCGGCACCGAAGAAGCGCAGCAGAGCCAGCACGAGCGCCGCGGTCAGCCCGCCAGCGAGCAAGGCGAGGAGCACGAAGAGCGGGCGGTTGCTCTGCATGGGCAGCTCGATCGGGCCCGTCTCCTCGGGCATCACCCGCGCAGGTGAGGGGGACTGATTGTACGGGGACGAGGACGACGCCGGCGCGGACCGTGGCGGACCGTAGGGGGAGGACGCGGGCGCGGACGGCGGACGGTAGGGGGAGGACGGCACGGGAGAGGACCGCGTGGCGGGCGGCGTCGCGGACTCCACGACGGGCATGGCGACCACGGGCCGCGCGCGCCGGGTCTCGGGCGCGCGGGAGGACGGCTTCGCGGACTTCGCGGGCTTGGCGCTCGGGATCGGGCGCTGTGGCAGCGCGCTGAAGGTCCCGGGCCGCAGCCCCGAGCCGACCTTGCCGACGGGCTCGGGCTCGGCGTCGGGCAGCTCGCCGGGCGCGAAGGAGCCCACGACCTTGGTGCGTTGACCGGGGCGCAGCTTGGGGGAGGATGTGCGCGGACGCGCGATGTCGACGAAAGCCTCGGCCAGCTCGTGCGCGCTGCCGTAGCGCGCCTGGGGATCGCGCGCCATGGCCCGCAGGACGATGGCCTCGAGCTCGGGCGACACATCCGCGCGGTAGGAGCGCAGCGGGACGACGTTGCCGTGGAGCACGGCGATGATGAAGTCGCTGGGCGTGGCCGCGACGAAGGGCGGGTGACCCGCGAGCGCCTCGTACAGGATCACCCCGAGGGCGTAGAGATCGACGCGCAGATCGAGATCGTGATCGGCGGCGAGCTGCTCGGGCGCCATGTAGCGCGGCGTGCCCAGGATCTGCCCCGTGCGCGTCAACCGCTCGTAGTCCACGACCTTGGAGATGCCGAAGTCGAGCAGCTTCACCTGCTCGGGCTCGCCGGGTCCCCGCGCGCACAGGAACATGTTGTCGGGCTTGAGATCGCGATGCACGACGCCCATGGCGTGCGCCGCCGCGAGCCCCGCGGCCGCGCCCGTGACCACGGGGCAGAGCGCCGCCGCGTCCATGGGACCACGCCGCATGCGCGCGCCGAGGGTCTCGCCCTCGAGCAGCTCCATGGCCAGGAACAGTCGACCATCCTCCAGCACGCCGAAGGTCTCGATGTGGACCACGGCCGGATGATCGAGGCGCGTGAGCACCTCACCCTCGCGACGCAGGCGCTCCACGGCCTCCTCCTCGCAAGCCACGCCCGCGCGCAAGAGCTTCAAGGCCATGGGCTTGCCCGTGAGCAGGTCCGTGGCGCGATAGACGCGCGCCATGCCGCCCTCTCCCAGCTCCGCCTCGACGCGAAAACGCCCGGCGAGGACCTCGTGGATCGGAGGCTCGACCGGAGACGCGGCGTTCACGAGCCCAGCGCGAGGGTGAGGACTCGAACGAGCCAGGTCAGGACGGACGCCACGGAGAGCAGGATCGCCCACTTGTCGAAGCGCAGGCGCTCGAGGGTGTCGACCACGGGCCAGCCGCGGATGAGGCCGAGCGCCGCGACGGGCACGGTGGTCAATGAGACCAGGAAGAGCAGGACGCCGAAGGGGTTGGCGTGCACGGCGGCGACGAAATCCAGATGGGCCATGGCGACGAAGGCGTGGGTCAGCCCGCAACCGGGACAGGGCAAGCCCGTCACCATCAAGAAGCCGCACGGCGGCAAGCCGAAGAGCGGATGAGCCGGATCGTCGAGGCGCGCGAGGGTGAGCCAGGACGAGAGCGCGATCACGCTCGCGGGCATGATGAAGAAGATGAACCAGGTGACACGCGAGCCGACGCTGCTGTGACGCTGAACGCGTGGTGTCGCGCGAGCCCGCTCCGCTGCGCGAGCCGCCGAGCGCGCTGCGGGGCTCGACGGCGGGAGCTCGACAGCCCTAGCGTGACCCGTCATCGATTGACCATGAACGCGGTCCGAGGCGCAGGTCAAGCGCCGTCCGAGACGTCCTCGACGGGCTCCTTCCAGGCGGGGTCGAGGACGAAGCCCTCGGGGCTGGGCGAGACGCAGGGCACGCTGCATTCGGCCGGCAGAATGCGCGCGCGGACGTGCTCGAGGATCGGGTTGTCGTTGCCCGCGAGTCCGTCGGCCACATGTGCGTGCAGGCATTTCACGCCGCCACGCGAGCCGCCCACGCCGCCACTGGGCGCGTGTTCGAGCCCGGCGGGCAGCGTGGCGTCACGCTCCTCGGCGTAGCGACGGTGGGCACTCGAAAGCCGCAGGGCGAACTCGGGATCGGCGTCCACCAGAGCCTGCGCCTCGCGCACGCCCCCATCGGCCTCGAGGCGAGCCACGCGACGACGCAGGAGCTCACAGGTCAGCCAGAAGCGCGTCGGGAAGGGCTCACCGCTCTCGAGCACGGGCGCCACCTCCACCACCACGGGCAAGCCCAGAGAGCAGGCGTGGGCGACGCGCACGAACCCGCGCGCCGGACGTCCCAGCTGAAGGCCGACGATCGCCGCTTCGGCGTCTGGAGTGAATTCGCTCATCGGTGATGCCTTCGGGGCGGCGGCGGCCGATGCCCGATCAGCATTCCATTCAGGACGACGGACGCGTCGAGCAGCTCGTCGGGGGCGTGGAATTCGAGGTGCAGATGGGGCGAGCTCACCCGCATGCCCGTGCGACCCACGGTGCCGATCTGATCGCCTCGGTGCACCTCTTGTCCGGCGCGCACGGTCATGGTGTCGAGGTGCATGTAGCAGCTGCGCAGGTAGCCGCCGGCGGGCGGATGATGCAGCACGCAGACGTAGCGGCCGCCGGCGCCGAAGCGGTCCGCGGGGATCGCCTGCGCTGCCTCGTTGTCCATGGACTCGTGCGCGTGGTGGCCGGGGAGATCCACGCCGACGAAGTTCACGCGGCCGTCGGCCACGCTGCGCACGGGCTCGCCGAGCACGGCCTCGACGTCCACGCCGCGATGCGTGCGCGCGCCCAGATCGCGCTCGTCCCCGATGTAGCTGCTGACGACGCGTGGCGCGCCGTCGAGGGGAGCGCCCAGCGCGAGCCCCTCGTACACGATGGGCGGCGGCATGGAGACGACGCCGTAGTACTGCAAGAGCCGACGGCGATCCGTCAGGATGCGATCCTCCGCGCGACTCGAGCGCACGCTGTCACCCCAGATGAAGTGGGAGACGTAGTGTCGATGGGGTGCCTGCGTGAACGCTCCGTCCACGTCGTGCTGCTGCTGCTTCCAGACGGATAGGATCGCGGCGGCGAAGTAGAGGTTCGGCTCTGCCTGACCGAGGCGAATCTCCGAGAAGGGGAAGCGTGGTAGGGCGAGCTCCTCGGGCGTCCAGCGAGAGCCCTCGCGCTTGTAGTAGTGGTACGCACCCTGGCTGACGAAGTCGCCATACATGCGTCGCGAGAGCAGCGTGAGGCCGACGCCGTCCATGCCCTCGGCGTCGGGCTGGCAGCGACCGAGGCGAAACGTCAGCGCGGCGAGCAGGAAGGGATCGACCGAGAAGCGACGCGCGTTGTCGAGGATGTACGCCGGGTAGGTGTCGCGACGGCCGGGCGGCATGAACCCGCACAGCTCCTGATATGCGTGGGCGAAGCGCGCCGTATCCACGTCGGTGGGCGGCGTCGGCTCCGCGGGCCAGTCGTCGGGCAGGGCGCGCTCGGCCGCCTCGCGGTTGATGCGCACGTCGACACGGCGACGACGACGCCAGGGCACGCTGTCGGCCAGCGCGACGCTGGTGAAGCAGAGCAACAGGGCGCAAGCGAGCAGGCGAGTTCGGAACGACACGGACACGCCCCATCTTGGGCACAGGTGCCGATCCGTCAACTTGCCTGCGCGCCACGCGTCTGTCGTGCGGAGCTAGAGCGCGAAGCGCGAGCCGTCAGGCGCCGCGGCGCATGCGCACGAGGGCCACACCCACCAGGCCGAGGGCCAGGGCGACGGGCAGCGGCGAGGGGCTACCGGGAGCGCCCGGCGTGGAGCAGGAGCAGTTGCCGTCGGAGACCGACGCTCCGGGATCCGTGGGCGTGAGCTCGGGAGGAGGCTCGACCGGATCGAAGGGCGTGGTGGGCTCGCTGGGCTCGCAGGCGCCGTCGATGCAGACCATGCCGGCGCCGCAGTCGGCGTCCTCGTCGGCCGGTCCGTCACAGTCGTTGTCGATGCCGTCGCAGGGGTCGGTCGCTGCGGGCATCACCCCGCCCGTGCACTCCGCCCAGACGCCGCCGGTGCAGAGCTGGATGCCGAGCTCGCACGCTCCGACCTCCATGCCGCAGGGTCGATCGGCGCCCTCGAAGCACTCACAGCCGGGATCGATGGAGCCGTCGCAGTTGTTGTCCGCGCCGTCGCACACGTCCTCCGCACCGGGATGGACGGCGGCGTCAGCGTCGTTGCAGTCCGCGAGGCTGAGGTGGGTGGTGCCGGGGTTCGACGGGTCCGTGCCACACACCGTGTAGCCGTCGGCGTCCACGTCGAAGCCCTCGTCGATCAGGCCGTCGCAGTCGTTGTCGAGGCCGTCGCAGGTCTCATCCGTGATGTCACGAGCGATGGCGCTGAGGACAGCGCGCAGCTCCACCAGATCGTTCGCCTGCTGGTAGCAGTGGTTCGGATCCGAGGGGCTCGAGGCGGCGGCGTCGCATCCGGGCAGCGCAGTGCCCGCGGCCACGGCGGCGCGGTTCAAGGTCAGCGCGTCCACCGCGGCGCCGAAGCCCACGATGTGCACCGTGACGCCGAGGGAGGCGAGGCGCGTGACGGCGTCGACCGGCGTGAAGCGCGTGCCCGCGTCGTAGGGATCGCACCACTGCCAGCCGTCGGTGATCAGGATGACGTGGTTGGCGATTTCGGGATCCAGCAGGGGCGCATAGGACGCGATGCCGTCGAGGGTCTGCGCCATGGGCGTGTAGCTGCCGCCGGTGGGAGGCGGAGTGCCCAGGGCCGTGAACACGTCAGCGGCCGGATGGGGCCCCACGTCCATGGTGATCTGTCCGGGCTCGCAGCGGTCCGGGAAGGGGAAGACCATCAGCCCGAAGTCGACCGTGCTCTCGTAGGCGGCCGTGAGCTCGCCGACGGCGGTGGTCGCGGCGTCCCACTTGGTGCCGCCCGCGGGCAGAGCCCCGAGCATGCTGGAGGACTTGTCGACCACGAGCAGCACGCGCGGCGCGTCGCAGCGGGGCGGCTGCGCGGAGACGGGGGTGGGCGCGAGGCCGACCAGACAGGCAGCGAGCAGGCCGAACGAGACGAGTGCGGCGTTGGTGCGATTCATGGGATGTCCTTCCGCGCGGATACTAAGCACGACTCGTGCCGAGGATCCATCGGACGAGATCATTGAGTTTTTGGCCAAGATTTCCGCCGAATGCCTGGCGAATGGCCGGCGGTGGCTACCCGATCCGCCGCCAACCGCCACCCCAGACCCCAGTAGTTGCTGGAGGGCATTGCCAATGCCCTCCCCCGCTTGCTGCATCACGCTGGGGCCCGCACGGAGCGCGGCCTACATGCGCTCGACGATCTCCTTCCAAAAGTCCGACTCGCCCACGAGCTCGACGATGGTCACGGCTTCGGCGGCGGATCGATCGGCGCGCAGCCCGAGGCGCTCGAGGCGTTCGCAGATGTCCTGGGCGATGGCTAGGCGAGTAGCCAGCTCGACCCGGGCCATCTCCAGGGTGCGCTCGTCGTTCCAGCCCAGGGACCAGAGCTCGTCGGCGATCCAGTCGTTGAAGACTTCGCGCGAGGTGCGCGGCTCGCCGGGGCGCGCCTCGGCCCTGTCGAAGGCGGCGGCCCAGGGGCGCCCGGGCGGTCTGGGTTCGCGACCATCCACGAGCTTCAAGATCGTGTCGCCGAACCAGCCGAGGGCGGCGCCGAAGGCCGTGCCGTCGCGCGAGTCGATGAGCTCGAGCGCTTCGCGCACCCACTTCGTCTTGTGCAGCTTCGGGAAGGGCTTGGCCTCGAGCACCTCCGCCGGATCCGCGCCCTTGGCGAGCTCGTCGAGCAAGCCGTCCTCGATCTCCCGATAGCGCGCGAAGGAGACCTTGTGCTTGGCGCTGAGCTTCACCTTCTTCACGCGATCGTCGGCGCTCGGTCGACCCGCAGGGTCCAGCAGCGAAGGCAGCGCGGCCTCAGCGGTGAGCTCGGGGCGATCGCCGAGGGTGCGACACGGACAGCGATGCTCGGTGGTGATGCGTCCGCCTTCGGGCGTCGCGACCAACCCGAGAGGGAAGCGCATGCAGCCTTCGGGCTTGGCCTCGGCGCCGTGGTTGGCGTGCACGGAGCAGCGCTGATCGGGCATCTGGAAGATGCAGCCGCCGTCCGCCGCCGTGCGCAGCATGTAGTCTTCGAAGTCGTCGTTGTACTCGCCGCCTTCGCGATCGATGCGGCGGATCTGCGTGAGCTCGCGCTTGGTCAGCGGCCCGAGGCCATGGATGTCGGTGCAGCAGAGGCCGTCACCGAAGCAGGTGTAGCGAGCGCCCGGACGTACGAGGAGCGGACGTACCGTAGCGCGAACCTTCTGTGCCATGCAGATCTCCGTCCCGAAAATCAAGACTCGTCGAGAGCCTGGAGAGCCGGGCCGCGATGAGATATCATGCGTGGAGGAGGCGCGGTAGCCATCACCACCCGCCCGACGTGACTCCATGGCTTCACCGCTTCTCGGTTACAACACCAATGTCCGGCACGGCGGCAAGCTCTATCATATCCAGACGGAAGACTCTGGCATCGATAGGCCGCACATCCTGACGCACCTGTTCGCGGACGGTGGCCGCGTCGTCGCGTCCAAGAAGTGCACCTACGCCGACTACGTGGGCCGCGAGGACTACGCAGATCACGTCAAGCAGATGATGCGCGAGCAGCACAAGGCCATGTTCATCGGGCTGCGCGACGGCCAGTTCGATGAGCCGGGCGAGACCACGACGGCGCCGAAGCGTCCGTCCAACGTGGATGTGGACGCACTGGAGCGCGCGGCGCAACGCCTGAGCCACCCGAGCGAGGCGGGCATCCCGGCGGTGAGCGAGCTGCACACCTCCGACGCACCTGTGATGGGCAGCGCGCCGCCCGACGCCATCCTGCCGGACGACTTGATCCCGGAGCCTGCCTTTCCCGAGGCAGCCCAGCTCCCCAGCGCGCCGAGCGCCATACCCGCGAGGCCGGATCAGACGACGCGACACTCGACGCGACCGCCGACCGACACCATGCGTCGTCCCGAGCGCCCCGCGCATGCGGAGGACGCTGTGCGGGCTGGAGCGTCGATCTTCGGAGACAGCCTCCTGAGCGAGAAGTCCCTCGACGAGGTGATCCTGAGCTACCTCGCCGAGGACCTCGACGAAGCATAGAGCAGCCCGGGGCGCGCTCAGGGCTCCCGCCTCAGCTCAGCGCGGCGATCTCGTCGTCGTCGAAGCCGGCTTCGCTCAAGATCTCGCGCGTGTGCTCGCCTTGGCGCGGAGGGTTCTCGAGGCAGGGCTCGCCCGCAAAGGTGCGCAGCGCGGGCAGCCGCCCGGCGCCTTGTTCGACGAAGAGAGAGCGCGCGCGATGCGGCTCGTCCGCGAGAAGCTCGTCCGCGAGAAGCACGGGCTCTAGGCAACAATCGGCCTCGGCGCCGAGGCGCGCCCACTCGTCCCGGCTGCGCGACGCGAAGAGCTGACTCAGAAGTCCATGCCACGCCACCTGATGCGCGCCGGGCCTGAGCGCCTCCATGTCGGGCTCGAGGCCCGCGGCTGCACAGAAGGCCATCCAGAACTTGGGCTCGAGCGCGGCCAGGCTCACGTAGCCGTGATCGAGCGTCTCATACGTTCCGTAGGGTGCGATGCCACCGCTGAGCACGCCCTCGCCACGCGGACTGGGTTGACCGCCGAGCGCGGACGCCAAGGCGAAGAGCGCGAAGGGCGTGGCGCTCTCACACAGCGTGATGTCGAGGAAACGACCGCGCCCATCCTTGGCTCGTGACAGCAGCGCGCCGAGGATCGCCACGGTCGCGCTCAGGGCGCCGGCCATGTCCGCCACCTGGCCGCCGAAGACCTGGGGCGGAGCGTTCGCGGGACCCGTCACGCCGAGGACGCCTGCCAGCGCGAGGTAGTTCAGATCGTGGCCGGCTCGTTGCGCGCGCGGCCCGTCCTGTCCGTAGCCGGTCACCGCACAGTGAATCAGCCCCGGATTCGCCTGCGCGAGCGCACCTGCGTCCAAGCCCAGGCGCGCGAGCACGCCCGGACGGAAGCTCTCCACGAGCACGTCGTAGCGCGGCAGCATGCGCAGCAAAGCGTCGCGCGCGGCGGGCTTCTTCAGGTCCAGCACGAAGCTGCGCTTGCCCGCGTTCAGCCAATGAAAAGCCGCCGCCTGACCATCGTCGGCCAGGGGCGGCATCAGGCGCAGGTAGTCCCCGCCCCGAGGATCCTCGAGCTTGTCCACGCGCGCGCCGAGATCGGCGAGCAGCCGGGTGGTGAACGGACCCGGCAAGAGCCGCGACAGGTCGAGGACGCGAACGCCCTCGAGGGCGCGACCCGGGCCGAGCTCCACCGGCATGGAAGTCAGCCGAGGATCTGCTGCAGCTTGGTGGCGAGCATGGCGTTGCCCGCGACCTTGAGCTTGCCCGCGAAGTAGAGCTGCATGGCGGCGCCGGGGTTCTCGCTGATCTGGACCCAATCCTCGTCGGTCAGCTCGAGCGTGCACTCGGCGTTGCCCTGGTCACCCTCGGAGACGCCGGGGTTCTCCTTGAGGTCGACCGTCCACACGCCGCCAGCTTCGCCGGAGATCTTGAACAGGAAGATGGCACCGATGGCCTTCGACTTCTCGGGGTCGGCGGCGATCTTCGCGGGGATTTCGGTCTCGAAGGAGGTCTTGGGGTCGGGCATGGTGGAATTCTCCGGTTGGCGATCTCTGAATAGCGATTCAGCGACCGCATCTATCCACAGACGAGGGGGTGGGTCAAGTCTGCCCTGGTGAGATTTCGTGAGGTCGGGCACCACGCGGGCAGGCGCTCGACGACACCGGGCGCGTCTGCCAGGATGCGCGCGCCGAGGAGGTGAGACGTGGACCTGAAGTCGCTGTTGAAGCAGAAGTCGCTGGAGCTGCTCCAGAACCCGCGTGTGATGGAGCTGGCGCAGGATCCTCGCGTCATGAAGCTGGCGATGCAGGCCTTTCAGGCTCGCGGTCGCATGCAGGCCGAGATCGACACGCGCGTCGAACAGCTCGCCCACTCGATGAACCTGGCGACGAAGAAGGAGCTGCGTGAGCTGAAGCGCAGCCTGAAGCGCATGGAGCGTGAGCTCGAGCAGGCGCGCGGGGCCAAGGACGACGGCTGAAGGCGGAGGCCCGCCGCGAGACCCTAGAGCCACGAAGGCCCGGCTCGATCGCGCGCATGTGAATCCGGCCACGGGCGTGGCAGTCTCATGGGCATGTCGCGATTCCTCGCCGTCTTGGCGCTCGCCGCCTCCCTCCTGACCAGCCCGGCTCTGGCCCAGCCTCCCCACGTCCAGCGCGCTCGCGCGCTCTTCGTGGAAGGCCAGCAGGCGTACGACGCGGGTGACTTCGCCCAGGCCGCCGAGAAGATGCGCGCCGCGTGGGAGCTCTTCCATTCACCGGCCCTCGCCTTCAACGCCGCGCGCGTCTACGAGCGCATGAGCGAGTACCAGCCGGCCATTCGCTTCTTCCGCATGTACCTGCGGCACGGCCATCCGACGGATCAAGAGCGAGCGGATGTGGAGAGTCGCATCACCGCGTTGCAAGAAGCCGAGCAACGACAGCGCGATCAAGTCTTCACGGCACCGCCGAGCGGAGACGAGCTGACGAACGAGGCGCGCACCTTCTTCATGCGCGGCGTCACCATGTTCCGCGGCGGGCACTACCAAGCGGCGATGGAAGCGTTCACGGCCGCGCAGCGCTTCGCCCCGCTGCCCGAGATCTTCTACAACATGGCCGTCACCGCCGAGCGCCTCGGCTCGACCCGAGACGCCATGGACTACTATCGCGAGTACCTGCGCGTGCGCCCCAACGCCCCGGACCGCGGCCACGTGGAGAGCGAAGTCGCCCGCCTCCGTGCCGAGCGCAACCGCTGACGCAGACGC
>Ga0210033_1001895_pt1 | contig 18570 bp, 18 predicted proteins | sample CryGeymeta201501_FD_185465 | JGI IMG/M metagenome (GOLD analysis project Ga0210033, IMG submission 185465) | Groundwater microbial communities from Crystal Geyser aquifers in Utah, USA - Crystal Geyser metaG 2015-01 (SPAdes) (version 2) | ecosystem: Environmental > Aquatic > Deep subsurface >... | reverse complement strand
GGGCGCGCGCGCCTCCGGCGCGATTCTCACCTCGATGCCATGCTGGTTCTCGACCGATTGGCCGAGTCCTGGGTCAAGTCCGCCGCGGTCCTCTGGGTCGGTGCGCGCCCAACAAGGGGGACGCGCAGGACTGCTCAGGATGTCCGCCCACTCCAGCGCGACATCGAACCCGCCGATATTGCCCCTCAGGGCCCCGGAATGGACAAATCGCGCATCGGTGATAGCAGGTCGGGCGCCGCGAGCAGTGGGAGAGCCGCCGCCGGGATCCCTCCCGGCCGCGGAGAACCGATGTCACGCGCACGCGACAGCAGCGTGCGCCCATCGGAGCCGCTCAGGAATGGCTCTCCCAGACTCCTCCGGGTGCCAGGGTCCGGCAGGTGCCGGGTCCAGAAGGGGTGCGACTCCCCCCTCAGAAACAAGGTCATGAACAAGCTCATCCTCATCGCCTCCCTCCTCGTCGGCTGCGCCCCGCAGCCCGCCTCCATCGTGCTCGACACCACCGCGGCGTCGACGGTCTACGAGACCGCGCCCGTCGCGCTGCCCACCGCCAAGGTGCTCGACGCTGGCGGCGCCGCCATCGAGCCCGCCCCGGTCGTGACCTGGTCGACCAGCGACGGGGCCCTGGCTACCGTCGACGGCGCCACCGGCACCGTCACCCCCATCGCCGAGGGCACGGTCGAGATCGTCGCGACCGTCGGCGAGGTCAAGGCCAGCTGGCCGCTGACCGTCGTCCTGCCGGACGGCGTCGCGGTGACGGGCGCCACCGACGGCCAGTCGCTGACGATCGGGACCCCGGTCCAGCTCACCGGCCAGGTCGTCAACGACGACCAGCCCATCGCCGCGCTTCCGGTCACCTGGAAGAGCAGCGACGAGGCCATCGCCACCGTCGATGGCGCCGGCCTGGTCACCCCGGTGGCCGAGGGCGCGGTCTCCGTGACGGCCGAGGGCGGCGGCAAGAGCGCCGTCCTGGCGCTGACGGTCGCCGCGCCGGTGGCCGACCTGGTGAACGTCGCGCCGACGACCCCCTGATCGGCCTCGGCGGGGCCCAGGGCCTCGTCACGGCCCGGCCGGAGCGCACGGAGCTGGAGGCAGCGATGCCTCCAGCTCCGCATCCGGCCGCGAGTGTGTAGACCCCGCCTTGCGCGCCCGCAACCCGCGCGAGGCGGCAGTCCAGCGCCGGCTGCAACCTCGGGGGGTTTGCAGCATCCAGGCCCGCGGCGAGACCCACTCGCGCGAGGACGCCGGATGCCCCAGGAGCGCCACCCCAACGCCAGCTCCTTGGTGGTGCACGAGCCCTACCGCCCCCTGCTGACGGTCCTGACGGTCTGCCCGCCGGGCGCGGTGGTCCTGGCCCTCGCCGCCCCCGCCCGGAGCCGCCCCTGATGCCGACGAACCACCGCACCTCCATCGCTCACTGGTCCGAGCTGTCCGACCGAAAGCCCGCCTATGCCCTGGTCGGAGAGGTGGACCTGGTCGTGGTGCGCATCGACGACGATGTGCGGGTGTACTACGGCCGCTGCCTGCACCGTGGCGCGCTGATGGCGGACGGCCACGTCGACGGCCACAACCTCATCTGCGGTCTACACGGCTGGGACTACCGGCTGGACACCGGCGTCTCCGAGTACGCCAACAAGGAGGCCCTGCACCGCTTCTCGGCCTGGATCGACGACGACAGGGTCTGGGTCGACGCAGACGAGATCGCCGCGTGGACGGTCGCCCACCCCCAGCCCTACGATCGGGGCAGCTACCTGGGACTGTACCAGGACCCGCACGGCACCCCGGTCGAGCCCGAGAACGGCGAGATCCAGCGGATGGCCCGCGTCGGCTATGCCGGCATCGGGCACCACGGCCCCGTCAGCGCCATGGGGGTGCCGCGCCAGGGGCTGCCCCAGTGGTCGCAGCTGCAGGTCCTGACCGGCCAGCTCGCGCGCCGCCCCCTGCTCGACGACGTCGCGGTGCACACCGGCATCGTCATCGGTCCCCGCGCCGCGCGACCGCTGCACCTCGACATCCCCATCTTCGTCAGTGACATGAGCTTCGGCGCGCTGTCCAGAGAGGCCAAGATGGCGCTGGCCCGGGGTGCGGAGCGCGCAGGGACCGGGATCTGCTCGGGCGAGGGCGGCATGCTCCCCGAGGAGCACGACGCCTGCTCGCGTTACTTCTACGAGCTGGCCAGCGCCCGCTTCGGCTGGTCGCTGGACAAGGTCCGCGGCGTGCAGGCCTTCCACTTCAAGGGCGGACAAGGCGCCAAGACGGGCACCGGCGGGCACCTGCCCGGGGCAAAGGTCACCGGCCTCATCGCCCAGGTGCGCGGCCTGGAGCCCGGCACCGACGCTATCAGCCCGGCCACCTTCCCCGACCTGGTCGGTGTCGACGACTTCCGGCGCGTCGCCGACCAGGTGCGCGAGGCCTCCGGCGGCGTGCCCATCGGCTTCAAGCTGTCGGCCCAACACATCGAGGCGGACCTGGACTTCGCCCTGGATGTGGGCGTGGACTACATCATCCTCGACGGTCGTGGCGGCGCCACCGGTGCGGCACCCGAGCTGTTCAAGGACAACATCAGCGTGCCGACCATGGTGGCCCTCGCGCGGGCCCGCCGGCACCTCGACGCACGAGACGCCCGCCACGTCACCCTCATCATCACGGGCGGCCTGCGCACGGCGGCGGACTTCGTGAAGGCCATGGCGCTGGGTGCGGACGGCATCGCCATCGCCAACAGCGCGCTGCAGGCCATCGGGTGCCTGGGGATGCGGGCCTGTCACACCAACAACTGCCCGGTCGGCATCGCGAGCCAGAAGGAGCACCTGCGAGAGCGGCTGGTGATCGACGCGAGCGCGCTGCGGCTGGCCAACTACCTGGAGGCCACGGTGGGCCTGATGAGCGTGTTGGCCCGCGCCTGCGGGCACGATCGCCTGTCGGCCTTCCAGCTCGACGACCTCACGACCTTCGACCGCGACGTCGCCTTGCTGGCCGGCGTGCCCTACGCGGGTGTCACACCGCTATAGGCAGCGGCGGCTAACGCCTCACCAGCTCCACGCGAGCCAGCGGCCCATCAAGGCGGCCACCGCAGGCGTCAACCGGGTCCGGCTGTAGGCGTCGGCGGCCCGCTTGATGCCCTCGGCCATGGTCGGGTAGGGGTGGATGGCCTTGGCGACCGTGCCCAGGCCTACACCCCCGACCATCGCCACGGTGAGCTCCGAGATCAGGTCACCCGCGTGGGGACCGACCACGGTGGCGCCCAGGATCTCGTCGCTGCCCCGGCGGGTGTGGATCCGGACGAAGCCCTCGGTCTCACGGTCCAGGATCGCCCGGTCCACATGGGCCATGGACTGTTCGTAGGTGTCGAGTTCGATCCCGCGGGCCTGGGCCTGGTGCCCGTACAGACCGACGTGGGCGAGCTCGGGATCGGTGAAGGTCGCCCAGGGGATGGTGAGGGCGCTCAGCCTGGCCGAGGTCGGGAAGATCGCGTTTTCGATGGCGATCCGGGCGCTGGCGTCGGCGGTGTGGGTGAACTGGACCGGCAAGGCCACGTCACCGACCGCGTAGATCTTCGGGTTCGAGCTGCGAAGCGTGTCGTCGACGGTCACGCCCTTGCGGATGTCGAAGGCCACCCCGGCCTGCTCCAGGCCCAGCCCCTCCACATTGGGCCGGCGGCCCACGGCGACCAGGATCTTGTCGACCCGGATCTGGTGGTCCCCCACGGTCAGGACCTTGTCCCCACCGTCCACCCGAACCGAGGACACCGTGGCTCCCAGGATCAGGTCGACCCCGTCGCGAACCAGGCTGTCCTGGACGATCTGCGCGGCGTCGGGGTCCTCCCGCGGCAGGATCCCGGCCTCTCCCTCGACCAGGGAGACCTGGGCACCCAAGCGCTGGAAGGCCTGCGCCAGCTCGCAGCCGATGGGCCCGCCGCCGATGACGGCGAGGCGACCCGGCAGCTGCGTCAGCTCGAAGACCTGCTCGTTGGTGAGGAAGCCCGCCTCGGCCAGCCCGTCGATCGGCGGCACCCAGGGCCGCCCCCCGGTCGCGACGACGGCCTTGTGGAAGCGCAGGTCCTGCTCACCGACCCGCAGGCGGTCCGGACCGGTGAAGGTGCCGGTCCCCAGGAAGACGTCGACCCCCGCGTCTCGCAGGCGGGCCGCAGCGTCGGCCTGCGCGATCTCGGCCCTCAGCTGCCGCATGCGCTCCATCACGGCCGGGAAGTCCACGGTGACCTCGCCCGTGATCACCCCGAACTGGCCGGCCCGGCGGGCGTCGGCGGCGGCTCGGGCGCTGCGGATCAGGGCCTTGGAGGGGACGCAGCCCGTGTTCAGGCAGTCACCCCCCATGAGGTGGCGCTCCACCAGCGCCACCCGGGCGCCCAGGCCGGCCGCGCCCATGGCTGTGACCAGGCCACCGGCACCGGCACCGAGCACCACCAGGTTGTATCGCCCGGCGGGGATTGGGTTGACCCAGTCCCGCGGGTGGACCCGGTCCACCAGGGACTGGTTGTAGACGTCCATCGGGCGGAGCTTCATCGGCTGGATCGGCTGGGTCGGCATGGTGTCCTGCAAGGTGGCAGCGGGTCCTGCAAGGTGGCAGCGGGTCGATGCCGCACCCGCGCCTTCGCTTCATCAAGCTTTTGGAACGACAGGCCGCTTCAAAGGGACCACGCCCTCAGGAGGCCGCCACGCAAGAGCTGTGCGATGCAGGGACTGTGGGATGCAGGGACTGTACGATGCGAATGGACTCGGTGGTCCCGCTTGGCTGGTGGAGCTCGGGCGCCCGTCCGGACGCCTCGCCGAAGACGGGACATCGTGGACGCGGTGCGCACCAGCATCGGGTACGGGACTCCCCCTTCCATCGTCCCTGGCCCACCGACTGCGCCGCCCCCCTGGGTCGTCCCCGGGCCCAGGCCCGGCTCAGCGCTTCCAGTCCCGGAAGCGCGCCAGCAGCTCGTCCTTGACCTCGGGCGGGATCGGCTCTTCGGGCGCCTTGCCCAGGGCCCGGACCGCCACTCGCCGGTTATGCACGAAGGTCCTGCAGTCCTTGCACATGCCCAGGTGGACCTGGAAGCACAGCCGATCCCACAGGCCCAGGCGACCCTCGGCGTAGTCGGTGACGAGCTCGGTGATGTCCTGACAGCTCAGCATCGGGGCTCAGCCTCCATCGAGCACCAGCGCGAGGGCCTTGTGAACGCGGGACCTGGCGCGCTGAAGCAGTACACGTTGATTGGTCTCCGTGATCGCGAGGAGATTACACACCTCCTCCGAGCTGAGGCCCTCGATGTCCCGCAGGGTGAGCACGATCCGCTGATTGGGCGGCATCGCGGCGATGGCGGCCTCGATCACGCGCCCCGTCTCCTGCGCCACCATCAGGCTCTCCGGGGTCTCGGCCTGCCAGGCCGACGGGGGCTGGCTCCACATGCCCCGCTCGTCGAAGCGGCTGGGGTCGACAGCGGCCTCGTCCGCGCCCTGCATGCCCGAGCCCTGCAGGCCGGCGTTCTCCAGGCCCGAGAAGGGGACCGAGCGCGCCTCGCGCGACCCGCGCGTCCGTGCCCGATTGACCACGATGCGGAAGATCCACGTCTTCAGCGCGGCGCGGCCCTCGAAGCCCGACAGGCCCTTCAGCACACCCACCCACGCGTCCTGCTCGGCCACCGCGCGATCCCGCACGAAGCCACAGGCCAGGCGCAGCATGGGGCCGTGGAAGCGTCGGACGAGCTCCTCGAAGGATGCCTCGTCGCCCTGCAGCACCCGCCGGGCAAGCTGCTCGTCGTCACTGGAATCGAAGCGGCCCAGGGACAGCCTCCGCGCAGGACGTGGGCCCGTGGCTGTAACAGCTGGGCTCCTCGCGAGACGCGACCTGCAAGGAGGTGGTCCGTGACCCAGAGCCAACCTGACATCGAGGCAGCCGTACACGAGCGCTACGCCGTCGCCGCCCACCAGCGCGAAGAGGGCCTGTGCTGTCCCGTGCTCTACGACAAGACCCTGCTGGAGGTCATCCCGGCCGAGATCGTCGAGCGCGACTACGGCTGCGGTGACCCCACCCGGCACGTCCGCCCCGGCGAGACCGTGCTCGACCTCGGCTCCGGCTCGGGCAAGGCCTGCTTCCTCGCCGCCCAGGTCGTCGGCCCCGCCGGGCGCGTGATCGGCGTGGACATCAACCCGGAGATGCTCGACCTGGCCCGGCGCAGCGCCCCCGTCGTGGCCTCCCGAATCGGCTACGCCAACGTGGAGTTCCGTCGGGGCCGCATCCAGGACCTGGCCCTGGACCTGGACGCGCTGGACACCCACCTGGCCGCACACCCCGTCCACGACGCCCAGGCAGCCCTCGCCCTGGACCACCGGATCAGCGCCCTGCGGGCCGAGCGTCCCCTCGTGGAGACCGGGGCGGTGGACGTCGTCGTGTCCAACTGCGTGCTGAACCTGGTCCGCCCGGGGGACAAGCGCGCGCTGTTCGGCGAGATCTTCCGGGTGCTCTGCCGGGGCGGGCGCGCCGTGATCTCCGACATCGTCAGCGACGAGGACGTGCCGGACCACCTGCAGCATGATCCGGAGCTGTGGAGCGGCTGCGTCTCCGGCGCCATGCGCGAGGACCTGTTCCTGACCGCCTTCGAAGAGGCCGGCTTCTACGGGATCCGGGTCCTCGAGCGTGGCCAGGAGCCCTGGCGCACGGTGGAGGGCATCGAGTTTCGCTCGATGACCGTCGAGGCGTGGAAGGGCAAGGAGGGCCCCTGCATCGAGCGCAAGCAGGCCGTCGTGTACCGCGGCCCCTTCCGCGAGGTGGTGGACGACGACGGACATCGCCTGCGTCGCGGCGTACGCACGGCGGTCTGCGACAAGACCTTCCAGATCCTGTCCAGGGAGCCCTACCGGGAGCATGTCGACCTGGTCCCTCCCCACCAGCTGCCCCAGCTCGAGCACAGCCCCCCCTTCGCCTGCGTCGGTGGGACCCGGCTCCGCGACCCGCGCGAGACCAAGGGTGAGGGCTACCTCGAGACGACCGCCGCCGCCGACACCTGCGGCGTGGAGGGCGGATGTTGCTGAGCCCCGCGAGGATCGGCCCGGTCGCAGGCGGGCCAGCAGAGGCCATGGGCCGCGCGGCGGTGCTGCGGTGATCGTTGATAGCCTGGTGCTCATCGCCGTCGGCGCCGGCCTCGCCTGGGCCAACGGCGCCAACGACGTGTCCAAGGGCATCGCCACGCTGGTGGGCAGCGGGGTCACCGACTACCGGCGTGCGGTGGCCTGGGGCGCGCTGTGGACCGGTGTCGGCGGGCTGCTCGGCGCGCTGCTGTCCGGCGCGATGCTGAGCACCTTCGGCAGCGGCCTGATGGCCGAAGGCTTCACCCCCACCTTCGCCGCGGCCCTTGGAACGCTGCTATGCGCCACCACCTGGGTGCTGCTGGCCACCTGGACGCGCCTGCCAGTCTCCACCACCCACGCCATCGTCGGATCGCTCATCGGGGTGACCGTGCTCTCACAGGGCGGCGACGCCATGCGCTGGAGCGTCCTGGTCGACAAGATCGCCCTGCCCCTGCTCCTGTCGCCCTTCCTCGCCCTCGGGCTGACCTGGCTGCTCTTGCGCCTGCTGCCTGCCCGCACCCCCGCGGCCGCCGCCGGGGATCCCTGCCTGTGCGCGACGGTCCAGCCGACCCTCCAGGTGGGACCGGGCGGCCACGCCGTGCTGGGCGCGTCGCGGCTCGTGGTGGTGCAGGCCCCGGCGGCGGTGTGCGCGGTCGAGCAGCCTAGCGCTGTTCGTCTGACCCTCGGACGCCTGCACTGGCTGACCAGCGGCGCCACCAGCCTCGCCCGTGGCATGAACGACGGGCCCAAGATCGTGGCCCTCAGCCTGGCTGCCGGTGCGCTGTCGCGCGGGGCGCAGGTCCCCGTGCAGTGGCTCTTCGCGGTGGTCAGCCTGGGCATGGTCGGAGGGAGCCTGGTAGCAGGCCGCCGCGTCACCCAGGTCCTCGCCGAGGGCGTCACCCCCATGGACGACCAGGAGGGCTTCGTGGCCAACCTCATGACGGCCGGCCTGGTGACGGCAGGGGCGGTCTTCGGGCTGCCCATGTCGACGACCCACGTCGCGACCGGCGCCATCTTCGGGGCCGGCGTCCGGCGGGGCAGCCTGGACTGGCGTGCCCTGCGCCAGATCGCGGCGGCGTGGGTGGTCACCCTCCCCGCGGCAGCCGCCCTGGGCGGGCTGTGCTGGTGGGTCATCGAGCATGGCGTCGGATAAGGCACATGGCGCTCCCCGTGAGGCGCTCCGAAGCCGACGGCTTGCCTCCTCCGCGCCCGCATCGACGCCGACCGCGCGCGCACCGTGGACCGCCCACGTGCTCGACCCCCCTGCCCCCTCCGCCACCCTGTCGGTCGTCATCCCGACCCTGGACGAGCAGGCCCGGATCGGCCGACGCCTGTCAGAGCTGGCCGCGCTGCCCGGTGTCCGGGAGGTGATCGTCGTAGACGGGGGGAGCAGCGATGGGACCGCGGCGGCGGTCGCTTGCCACCCAGGCGTGCGCTGGCTCCAGGCGCCGCGCGGCAGGGCCTCCCAGATGAACGCCGGCGCGGCGCTGGCCCTGGGAGAGGTGCACCTGTTCCTGCACGCCGATGTGCGCCTGCCTCCCGACGCGGCCCTGCACATCCAGCGCGCGCTGCGTGATCCGGCCGTGGTCGCCGGTGCCTTCCGCACCTGGACCGTGCCCGACACCCGCCCGACGTGGCTGTCTCCCCTGCTCCACCTGGCAGACCTCCGGTCCAGGTGCGCGCGGCTACCCTACGGGGACCAGGCGATCTTCGTGCGCTCCCAGGTCTTCCGCGACGTGGGCGGCTTCCCCGACCTGCCCATCCTGGAGGACCTGGAGTTGTCACGCCGCCTGTGGACGCGGGGGCGCATGCACACCTGCTCGGCGCGGGTCGAGGTGTCCGGGCGACGCTTCCTGGCCCGCCCGGTCTTCTACACCGTGCTCGTCAACCTGATCCCCCTGCTCGTCCGCCTGGGCGTGCGACCTGCCCGGCTGGCCGCGCTCTACGGCGCCCCCCGCTGAGCACGAGGCACGACATGCGCACCCAGACGACTCGTGCGACCGCGCTGCTCCTGTGTGGACTGCTCGCGCTGCTCGGACCGTGGGCGGCTCGGCCGGCGGGGGCAGCGGAAGATGCGGCGGCGGACGATGCAGCGCCCTCCCTCGCGCAGGCCCGGTGGATCTCGGCAGGGCCGGTCGTCGAGGGGGCAGCCGGACAGCTCGTGCTCGTCGAGGTGTGGGCGACCTGGTGCGGGCCATGCCACGCCACCTTCCCGCTGCTGACCCGCCTCCAGCAGGACTACCGGGAGCAGCTCCGCGTCGTGGCCATCACGGACGACTCGCCGGGGGCGGTGGGCAGGGCCATCCAGGCCGACCCCGCCGCGATGCGCTTTGGCATCGCCATCGTCGACGCGGCGACGGTGCAGGCCTTCCTGTTCGGCGGCTTCGGGGGGCGAGGCATCCCCTCGGCCTACCTGGTCCAGCACGGGCGGGTGGTCTGGGGTGGACCACCCGAGGCGCTCGAGGCGGCGATCACCGCCCGGATCGGCCCGCCGTCGCCGCAGCGCTGAGCGCCGCAGGGTCGTCGTCCGCGCCCGCCTCGACCCACAGCTCGTGACTGCCCAGGTCCTGGCCGTTGACCTGGAGCACGAAGCGGTGCAGGCCAGGCCGGGTCTGCCGCGTGCTCACCGGCACCAGGCTGTGGGCCTTCCCCAGGTGCAGCTCGGCGCCTGCGGCCAGGCTGCGGGTGCTCCACTTGAAGACCTTGCGGTTGGTGCGGCCGCCGGCGCCGGGCATCTCCAGCCGGTAGTCCAGCACCAGGCGCTGGGTCCGATCCGCCGTGCTGTGCAGGTGCAGCTCCAGCCGCGGGGAGTCACCGATCCGCGCCCGGGCAGGCCCGGTGAAGGACCGCAGCCGCACCTGGGGCGGGCCCACGCCGAGCAGGGCCAGGGCCGCCGGGTGCCCCTGCTTGACCAGGCCGCGCAGGGCATGCCGGACCAGGCGGTCCCGGTCCCGCGGCGAGGCGCTGTCGGGCGCCTCGGCCAACCATCGCCCACAGATCTCCACGACCAGGGCCGGGTGGTCCTTGGTGATGTCGTTGAGGTGGTTGGCGACGCTGCGTCGCACAACCTCCTCGGGGTCATCCCGCAGGGCCTCCAGCAGGGGCAGCAGGGGCCGCGGATCCTGCACGAAGGGCTCCAGGCGCAGGCCCCAGGGCAGGCGCGGGCGGGTGCCCTCGCTCACCAGGCGACGCACATGCGGATCCGGATCGGCGGTCCAGCTCGCCAGCCGCGCCAGCACCTGTGCCGGGTCCCGCAGCAGGAAGGGCCGGATGGCGAACTCGGCGGTGAAGCGACGGGTCAGCTCGTACAGGGCCGGCAGGGCGTGCTCGGGCTGGTCCAGGCCCTGCTCCTGCACGTACTGGCACAGGGGCCAGGCCAGGAAGCCATCGGTGCTGCCCTCGGTCGCGGCCAGGGGCGGGGGCAGCGAGGCCACGATGTGCGCCGCCGCGTCGGGGAAGGTAGCCGGCAGGAAGTCCACCAGCACCGTCGCCACGTGGCGGACCCGGTCCTTGAGCTCCAGCGGCTCCAGCCCGCGACACGCGGCGGCGTGGAAGCCCGCGGCGTCGAAGGTGCCGCCGCGCTGTAGCCACTCGGCCAGCGTGCCCAGGGTCTCGGCTCGGAACATGTTCTTGAAGGGCTCGGCCATGGCGGACTCCGGAGCCGGCTCTATCCGCCGCAGCGACCGTGGACCGGGTGACTCAGGGCACCTTCGCCGGCGGCTTGCGCTGCCAGAGCAGGTGGGCACCACAAACCACCGTGTGTACGACCGCGGCCTGCTCCGGGTCGAGGTGCTCGACGCGCAGGCCCTCCGCCGCCACGCGGCCCAGCACCAGGACCCCGTCGACCCGGGTCCGGGCCGGGCCCTCGGCCAGACAAGGCGTGGGAATGCCGAGGAGCGCGCCGCCATCGGGCAGGGGGAGGACCATGGCTGCATGGCGGGAGGCGCTGTCCCTGCCTTCCAGCATCGCGAGCAGGTGGTAGGCGGCCTCGGGCTCGGTGTCGGCATGGGTGGCGACCAGGACGCGCAGGCGGACGGCCAGGCCGGGGTCGAGGTCCTTGGGCAGGCCGTTGAGCCAGGCCAGGCCCTGGCCCGTGCGCTCGGTCATGGCGAGCTGGTCGGCGAGGAGGAAGGGGTCCTGTCCGATCCGGCACTGCCGCACGAGGTCGAGGAGCTCGGGAGAGGCCAGATCCGCCGCGAGCACGAGCCGGGCCCGCTCGGCGCAGCCGGACGCGCGACGGTCCTGCCGGAGCCAGCTCACGGCGAGGGGCAGGAGCTCGGGGCCAGGCGCCACCAGCAGGGCGCGCATCAGGCGGTCGCGCTCCTCGGCGTTGGAGGTCGAACCACCGGCCGCCTTGCGGAGGGGCTCGTCGCCCAGGGCCTGGAAGGCGGTCACCGCCGCCTGGACGCAGGCCGGCTGCTCCCTGCGCTGCAGGCTGGTCTGCTGGAAGCCCGCCTCCGTGGCCGGCGGGGAGCCCGCGACGGTGCACAGGCCGGCGACCCGCGCCCCGAGGGCCATGGGCACCGCCTGCTCCTCGACCACGCCCCCCTGGGCCAGCCGCAGCCGCACCGGTGGGGCCGTGACGGCGACGGGGGCCTCGGCGAACCAGTCCGTGTCCGCCTTCACCTCGACCTGCCCGACCGCGGCCCCGTCCTCCCCGAGCAGGGTGGCCTGGACCGGCCCGGCCCCCAGGGCAGGCGACCACAAGGCCAAGGTCCAGCGCCCCTGCACCTCCGGCCGACAGGCCTGGCTGTCCACCGGCTGTGCAGGCGGGGGCTCTTGCCACTGGTAGGCGGCCAGGCGCGCCACCAGCGGATCGGGGTCGACCAGCAGGGGCCGCAGCTCCTCCCGCCCCAACCAGGGCAGCAGGGCCACGGTGGCGGCGAGCGCGACCGCCGGCTCCGGGTCGCAGCGCAGGGGCACCGCCGCCTGAGCGAGGTCCAGGACCTGGCTGGCGCCGACGATGTGGGCAGCGGCGCTCCGCATGCCGGGACGGGGATCTACGAGCGCGGCGGCAAGCGTGGCGGCGACCTCGGGTGGCAAGGCGCTCCGCGCGCGCAGGGCCTCGGAGAGCAGGCCCATGGCGAGCTTGCTCACCGCGGGGTGGGGATCGGCCGTCGCGCGGGCCAGGCTCAGGAGCGTGTCGTCGTCGGTCCCCGAGAGCGCCGCCAGGGCGGCGTATCGCTCCCACCACCGCGCGGCGTCCAGAGCGGCGCCGGGGGGAGGGGTGGGTCGAAAGTTCTCCGTCGCCGCCACCCAGGCCGGCCGCCCCGCCCGCCCGCCGGCGTACAGCCGACGCGCCCGGCCCCGCGGCAGGTCGACCTCCCAGGCCTCGTAGTGGTCCCGCTGCTGGTTCCACCACAAGCGCCATCGGCCCGGCTCCAGCTCGCCGCGCTCCGCTACCAGGGCGTCGGGCACCCAGGGATCGTCGAAGACCACGCCGCCGACCTGCAGGCGCAGCGGCGTGTCCGGCGCCTGGCGGCGGATGATGGCCAGCACCGCGTCCAGCTCCGGGTCGTTGGGCTCCTTGAAGAGGTCCCACATAGGCGGGCTAGCGTCGTTCAACGCCACGGCTGCAGGGACCTGGGCCACCTCGGCCACCACCGCAGCCTCCACCGCAGCCTCCACCGCCGGCGTCGCCGGCGCCGCCTGGTCGGGCGGCGACACGGCGCAGGCCAGCAGGCTCAGCGCGCCGAGCCAGTCCACCGGTGCCCCGCCAGGAAGGTCGCGATGCCAGTCTCGTCCAGGCGGGCCGCCTCGCGGGGGGCCTCATGGACGGTGGCCCGAAACTGTCGACCACGTCCCCGGCCCCGGGTGACCACGGCGATGACATCGACGCCAACCGCGTCGACCTCGGCCGCCACGGCCACGTAGGCCGCGCAGCCGTTTGCGGGGTCCGGCGCCCAGCCCAGCACCTCGAAGTCCTCGCTGTACGCGTCGAAGGCGGCATCGTAGGCGGTCTCCGCGGTGCGCACGCCGTTGACGAAGTCGGCCGCACAGGACACGGTCGCCGCCTCGTCCAGGCGCGGCACCAGGGCGCCCGTCTCGGGGTCGACCTCCATCACCGGGAGCCCCACGGCCTCGGGGCCGACGGGCGCGGCAGCGGCAGGTGCGGGAGGATGGCGCCGCTCCAGGTCCTGCACCCGCAGCTCCAGGCCGCGCAGGCTGAGCGGCGGAACGGCTTCATCCGGCGGACCGCCGGTCTGGGGCACCGAGGCGGGAGCGGTCTGGGGCGCCGAGGCGGGAGCCGCCTGGGCCTGGGCGGCCTCGGCCCGCACCACCCGCGCCTGCAGGTCCTGGTTCTGCTGCTCGACGGCAGCGACCCGCGCCTCCAGGGCGTCCAGGCGCTCCCCCTCGGGGGCCTGGGTGGTACAGCCCACCAAGAACAGCACAATCCACCTCATCGAGACCTCCGGGAGCCATCGGCCCACAGGGGCGGCGCGGCAGCGCACCCACACAGTACCTGGGCGACCGTCGCGGCGGGCCCAGGCAGGACCACCACCTGCGAAGGTCCGTCGTGGGCGGAGACGACCACCACGTCGCCGACGCGGGTCGCGGTGGCACGAGCACCGGGCGGGACCGCCGGGCACGGGCAGGCCCGGCCGACCACCACCGTCGCCGGGCGACCGTCCAGCTCCACGGCCAGCCGCGGGTCCGCCGGATGCCCCTCCAGGCGCGGCACCCCGGCCAACAGGGCCTCGGTCGGGTTGCCGGGCGGCCCGGCCAGGGCCTGCATCACCAGGCGACCGAGGGCCGCCGGGGTACGCCCCTGGGCCGTGGTCAGCACCAGGGCGGGGTCGGCCGAGGGCGCCGCCGGCGCCTCCAAAGGCCGGTCCGACAGGCGGACCCGGAAGGGCTCGATCAAGTCGCCATCGACCTCTGCCGACAGGTTGCAGCTCGCCCCGACCAGGGCCGCCCGGACCGGGATGGCCGAGGGGTTCAGCACCACCGTCGTGCGTCCCTCGGGCGCCAGGGGGACGACCGCGCTGCCCACCTCGTCCCCGGCAAGGCCCGTCAGGAGCAGGCTGTGGCGCGACGTGGACAGACCCGCACAGTCCAGCTCCACGACCACCGGGGGCGGCGCTGCGGAAGCGGGCAGGCTGAACCAGCCAGGCCAGAGTGGGGGCGGCAACATCGCGCCCAGTATAGGGCCGCTTCCGGGCCAGTGGCCAGCGGCATGCCCCACAGGGTTACAGCTCTCTCCCGTGCTGGAGCGCCCCATGGCCATCATCCCCAGAGTCGATGGCAAGCGCGCCTACAAGCAGGTCAAAAACGCATCCGCCGGCCCGTGGGACGTCATCGTCATCGGCACCGGGATCGGGGGCATGAGCTGCGCGGCGGCGCTCGCGAAGAAGGGCCGCCGCGTCCTGATGCTCGAACGCCACTACCTGCCCGGCGGCTTCACCCACATGTTCTCGCGCAAGGGCTTCGAGTGGGACGTCGGGGTCCACGCCATGGGAGAGATGGGCCCTGGCGAGCTGCCCGCACGGATCCTGGCCTGGCTCACCGGGGACACCGTGGAGATGGTCCCGCTCGGAGATCCCTTCGACCGCTTCCGCTTCCACGACACAGAGGAGTTCGGGCTCCCCGACAGCAAGGCCGCCTATGTCGCCATGCTCGAGGCACGCTTCCCCGATGAGGTGCCGCGCATCCGGCGCTACATCCGCCTAGTCGATCGCGTGTGTGCCCTCTCCAAGCTCTTCTTCCTGCTCAAGAGCCTGCCGCGCTGGACCGACCGCATGGTCAACGGTGCGCTGCACCTGGTGAGCACGAACTGGTGGAGACGCACCACGGGCGAGGTCTTCGACGAGCTCGGCATCCAGGGCAAGCTCCGCACGGTGCTGTCCCTGCACTGGGGCTACTACGGCTCGGTGCCCTCGGAGTCGAGCTTCCCCATCCACGCGCTGACGCACTCCCACTTCTGGAACGGCGCCTTCTACCCCGCACACGGCGCGCGGGTCTTCGCGGACGGTCTGCTCGGCACGGTCCTGCGGGCCGGGGGAGAGGTGCTCTGCCAGGCCGAGGTGGGCGGCCTCTTGATGGAGGGGGAGCGCGCGGTGGGCGTCACCCTGACCGACGGCACCACCTTCCGGGCGCCGATCGTGATCTCCGCGGCGGGGGCCAAGACGACCGTGGGCCGCATCGTCCCGGAGTCGGCGCGGCGCTCCGCCTGGGGACAGGCCATCCTCGCAATCCCCGACTCGCCCCCCTACATCTGCTTGAACCTTGGCTTCGAGGGCGAGCTCGAGCCGGGCGACGCCGCCAGCGCCAACCTCTGGCTGTTCAACACCTGGGACTCCGAGCAGAAGCTCTGGGACCCTGCAAACAGTCCCGAGCCGCCACACATCCTCTACGTGTCCTTCCCCTCGCTCAAGAACCCCTACCATGAGCCAGGCGCCACCCACCGTCAGACCGGCGAGTGTGTCACCTTCGTGCCCTGGGACCTGTTCGAACAGTGGAAGGACTCCCGACGCCTGGACCGACCCGAGGCCTACCAGAGCCTGAAGGCGGAGATCGAGGCCCGCATGCTCGCCGAGCTGCGCCGGCGCCTGCCCGCGCTCATGGAGAAGCTCGTCTTCTGCGAGCTGTCCTCGCCGCTGACCGCCCAGCACTTCACCAACGCCAGCCACGGCGCCATCTACGGGCTCCAGGCCAGCCCCCAGCGCTTCACCTGTGACCACCTGCGCTCGCGCACCCCGATCCCCGGCTTCTACCTGACCGGGGTCGACATGGCCTCGCTCGGCGTGGTCGGCGGCATGGTGAGCGGCATGCTCACGGCCGCCAGCATCGACCCGCGGCTGTACCTGAAGCTCATCTGAGGGCGAGGGAGAGGACTGAGGAGCTGGCGCGAGCCAGGGCAGCGCAGGTGCAGAAGCCCGCGCCGGCGGGTGCCCGCCAGAATAGAGGCGCGGACCACCCACCGGAGCGCCGATGCTGCGAGCGATTCTCATCCTGGTCGCGCTGACCCTCGTACCCGCGCTCGAGCTGCGCGCCTCGATCCCTCTCGGCTTCTTCTCCATGCACGACGAGCTGGCCTGGCCCGTCGTCTTCCTGGTCTGCGCCATCGCCAACATCCTGCTGGGCTGGATCGTGTTCGCCCTGCTCGGCCCCGCCTTCGGCATCCTGCGTCGCTGGCCCTGGTTCGAGCGCCACATCTGGCCCCGGCTGGAGAAGACCCGGCACCGCCTGCACCCCTACGTCGAAAAGTACGGCGAGCTGGGCGTCGCCGTCTTCATCGGCGTCCCCCTGCCCGGGTCCGGCGTCTACAGCGGCGCCCTGGGGTCCTACCTGCTGGGCCTGGACCGCCGGAAGTTCGCCCTCGCCAACGTGCTCGGCGTGCTCATCGCAGCCGTCGCCGTGACCGGCCTGTGCCTGCTCGTCCAGCACGGCGTCGTAGGCCCCGACAGCTGGATGGTGCGCCTGTTCCTGAAGCTGCGCCAGGCGCCCGCCGGAGCCTGAGGGGCGGGCAGCGCAAGGCATGGCGGCCAGCGAAAGGCATGGCGGCGGGGTTCAGGCCGGGGCCTCCGGTGTCCTACCAACCCTGGATCACGGCGTTCACCGCGCCGAAGTACCGCTGACAGTGACACAGGACGACAGCGTTGAGCGCCCAGCGGTTCATGGCGGACCTCACGCGAGCACATGGCCACCTGGCGGGCGCCCGGCGGGCCTCCGCGCCCACCTGGCCCCCCCCCTCCCGGCTGACATCGATGCCCGGCTCGGCCTGGGCCGCGACCCAGGGGCCTGCGACAAGCCTTCCTCCCGCCGCCCGGCGGGCCCCGCCCTCGGTACCCTCGCACCTCTCCCACGCGCCGCGCCGGGGTCGCAGCAGGACCCACACGGACGGCCCGGAGCTACGCCATGTTCCCCCTCCCCCTCCTCCTCCTCCTCCTCCTGGCCACCGCCGCCAACGCCCAGGACGCCGTCGCAGCGGACGCGGTGGGGGGCGTCGTGACCGAGCCCTGCTGAGACTGGGCCGACAGTCAGGCGGACCAGCCCAGCGGGACCATCCACGAGCTGGACCCATGGTTCCTGAAGAGGTCGGCGGAGCTGGATCCCTATGGCGCGGGCAAGTTCGCCGAGCGGCTGGGGGCGCTGGAGCACGACGGCACGTTGCTCTGCATCGCGCTGCACCCCGAGGGCAAGGGCAAGCCCGAGGACCTGGCGTTGGCACAGCAGCGGGTCCAGGCCGTCGTGGCCGTGGCCGACCGCGTGGGTGTGCCCGCCTCCCGCTACCGGATCTTCGTCGACCCGGAGCCACGGAAGCGAGGCCAGATCATGGATCACCGGCTGAGCTGGCCCCGGGGCCACACCAAGGAGGAGCTGCTGGCGGCGGCGCTGGCCGCCCCGGCGGGTTGGCCCACCGATCCGCTGCCGCCGGACCAGTACGACATCAACGGAAATGTGTACGCCGGCCATGCGGTGGCCAAGGCGCTCTACGAAGGAGACGCCGACGGGGTCCGGGCCGTGCTCTCCGTGGATCCCCACTGTGCCCATGGGCCGGTATGGGGCCAAAACCTGCTGTACATGGGTTGGCTGGTGCCCGATCACGCCGAGCTGTTCCCGCTGGTGGTCGAGCTGACCCGGCCAGACGCCGACGACTACACGGAGACCCTGTGCGTCGCCACCAATGCCTGCGTCCAGTACCGCGCGCTGCATCGTCAAGAGCCTGACGCGAGCTGTGGGCCGCTGGTCGACCTGGCCGCCGAGCTGGTGTCGCGGGGCGCATCGCCGACCGACGGCACGCCCATCCAGTGTCATATGCCCTCCCAGGTGGCCGCGGCCCTCAGCGGCGACGAGGGCATGGTGGAGCTGCTGGGCCTCCCCCCCCGCGGGCGAGGGGCGCTTCGCTGTGGGGGCCCCGGTCTACCTGAAGGGCACCGACACACAGTGCACGGTGCTGCGAGGGCCGCGTGGCGGCTACTACCAGCTCGACTGTGGAGTTGGCTCCTCGTGGAGCCTGGCTTCGGACGCCGACCTGCAGGAGGACTCCGCCACGCAGCAGGCCGTGGCCGAGACGTACCGACACATGGAGGTCCTGTCCTCGGGGCCTGCGTACAGTGACCCGGTGAGCCCGGAGGACGAGACCCCGGCGGCACCGGACCCGGACGCCCTGCCCCAGGGGCAGTGGCAGACCCTGGAGTGGCACGAGGCGGGCAATGACTACACCGCGATGCAATTCGAGCTGCTCACCACATGGACGCGCGTGACGCTGGTCGGCAAGCTCTCCGTGCCCGCTATTGTCGACGTCCAGGTGGTCCGCTACTGGCCGGTCCACAGCCAGCCGGTGGACTGTCCACCGGATGACTGTGACATCGAGCGGGTCGAGCACCACTACAACCCCGACAACCTGGGCTGGCACCAGAGCGGGTCTGCCTGGGCGGTAACGGTTCAGCCCCATTTGGTGAGGGTGTACTCAGGAACATCGCGTCCCCCATTGCCGCATTGACGCGTCAATGGTTATGCTTGGTCCGATGCCAACTACCGTCCAAGAACTCGTCTCCCTGGT
>Ga0210033_1001884_pt1 | contig 18636 bp, 15 predicted proteins | sample CryGeymeta201501_FD_185465 | JGI IMG/M metagenome (GOLD analysis project Ga0210033, IMG submission 185465) | Groundwater microbial communities from Crystal Geyser aquifers in Utah, USA - Crystal Geyser metaG 2015-01 (SPAdes) (version 2) | ecosystem: Environmental > Aquatic > Deep subsurface >... | reverse complement strand
GACGAGGACGCGGTCGAGCGCCAAGTAGCCCGCCCCGTAGGCGTACACCGCCCCGCCGAACGGACTGCGATTGCCGACGAGCGACACCTCGCTGAGTCGGACGACGCTGTCGCTCGCGAAGATCCCGCCGCCGCGGCCAAAGCCTGTGACCGTGTTGTCGCGAAACGACGACCGCGCGACCTCGACTGTGGAGGTGGTCACCGAGAGGCCTGCGGCAGACCAGAGGCTCTCGTTAGCGTGGATGTCGCACCCGACCAGGTTCGCGAAGGTCGTGTTGCGAACGCGAAGCGCCCCGCCGTCCGGCGCGCTGTTCGCGACGAACTCAACGTCTTCGAGGTGGAGGTTGGACCAGCCCTCAAGGGCGGCGCCGCCGCCGCCGCTGGTGGCCGTGTTGCCGTCGATCACCAGGTGCTTGAGCTCGAGCGTGCCGGTGGGTCCACCGCCGTCCAACGCGCTGATACCACCACCTGCCGTCGCGCTGCCGCCGGTGATGGTGAAGCCCTCGATCACCGTGCCGCTCGCTTGGGCGCCGACCCGGACCACCGGCGCCGCGGCGCCGCTGCCCTCCAAGATGGTCCGCGCGGCGCCGCCGAGCCCAAGCAAGGTCACTGGGCGCATGAGCACGGTGTTGGTGGCGTAAGTGCCTGGCTCCACGCGGATCGTAGCGCCCGGGCACGCCGCGCTGAGCGCGAGGGCGAGCGACGGCACCTCGCTCGGCACCAGCGCCGCGCCGAAGCGCAGCGTGGGGTCGGTGTCGTCGCAGTCGGTGCCGCCGCCCTCCGGGGCGAGGAAACCGTCGCGGTCGCGGTCGAAGTCGTCGCGGCCGTCGCAGTCCTCGTCCACGCCGTCGTACCAGATCTCGGGCGCGCCGGTGTAAACGGCGGGGTTCTGGTCGTCGCAGTCATCCCCGCCGTCCGCGAGCGGGTAGTGGCCGTCGCCGTCGCGGTCGTAGTCGTCGGCGCCGTCGCAGTCCTGATCGACGCCGTCGTACCAGACCTCGACCGCCGCCGGGGAGATGGTGGCGTCGTTGGGCGCGCAGTCGCCCGCGTCCGACGCCAGCTCGTCACCACCGAAGCAGCTGTTGCGAAGGGCGTCGCCGACCCCCCAGCCGTCGCGGTCGGTGTCCACGAACCAAGCCCGCTGTCCGACCACGCTCGCGTCGTCGTCGTCGATAAGGCCGTCACAATCGTTGTCCACGAGGTCGCAGACCTCCGTCGCGCCGGGATAGGCGGCGGGCTCCGCGTCGTCGCAGTCGCCCGGCTTTGGCTCGTAGCCGGCCAGCTGAAAGCAGGCGTACACCCCGACGGTCACCAAGCCGAAGCCGTCACCGTCGTCGTCGCGGTACCAGACCGTTCCGCCGACGACGTCGTCGGCCTCGTCCACGAGGCCGTCGCAGTCGTTGTCGCGTGTGTCGCAGATCTCCACGGCGTCCGGGTGCACCGCGGCGTCTTCGGGCGCGCAGTCCCCGTCGGCGAGCACAAAGCCGCTAGCCGGCGTGCAGGCGATCAGCGCCTCGCCCGAGCCATAGCCGTCGACGTCGGCGTCGGCGTACCAGCGCGACTCGGTGGGATCGAGGTCTTCGACGTCGTTGCCGTCCACGAGGCCGTCACAGTCGTCGTCCACGCCGTTGCAGCGCTCGACCGCGTCGGGGTGCACGTCGGCGTCGTTGTCCGCGCAGTCGGTGGCGTCGACCACCCAGCCCGCGGGCAGGTCGCACCGCAGCACACCCGCGTCCGCAGCGCCGTAGCCGTCGCCGTCCGCGTCGGCGTGCAGCAGGGTGGGGCGACCGACGAGCGGGTCGAGGTCGTCGCAGTCACCCTCACCGGGCGCCGCGAAGGCGGGGTCGAGCACGCCATCGGCGTCGCCATCGAGGCGCTGCTCCCAAGTCTCCGTGCCCACGACAAAGCAGCCGGTGAGCGCCAACAGCAGCGTCGCGCTGTGCATCACTTGTCCCCCACGGCGAAGGCGCCCGCGACAAAGCCGACCGCGGCGGTGCTAAAGACGCCCGTGAGGCCGCCGTACACTTGGGTCTGCGTGCGCAGGCTCTTGAGCTCGTCCAAGGTGTGGTCCTGGCCTCGATCGTCGAAGCGTCGCCGCGCGCTGTCGCCCAGCAAAGCGGTCAATCCGGCGGCCCCCCCGCTCGCCGCAGCGCCCGCGAAGAGCCGGTTGCGCGCGCGGGGCACGCCCGCGTAGGGCGGGAGCTGGTTGTCGGGCATGAGATACCAGGTGCCGCTGACCGCGCCATCGCCGCTCGTGCGCTGGTAGATGGTCGCGCGGTCCACGGGGCGCGCCGGCCCGTGGACGCCGTCGAAGACCATGTCGCCGTCGGCGGGCGGGCGGAGCCGCTCGAAGCGCGTGGGCACCTGCAGCCCGTTGAGGTAGGTCTCGCGCAGGCGGTGGTTCGCCGGCAGCAGCTCGGTTGGGAAGACGTAGTCGGGCTCGAGCCCCGCGGCGCCCGAGAGCGCCCACTCCGAGCCCCGCTGGTCGTTTGCGGTGAAGCGCCGCAGGCCCTCCACGCGGTGGTAGCGGGCGGCCAAGCGCGTGGGCAGCACCGCGCTGACGCAGGGGATCAGCAGGCGCGCCTGGTCCGAGGCCATGAAGAAGCCGTCCGTGTCGAGCTCGCCATAGCTGCGCTCAGCTGTCTCTAGGAGCTGATCGATCGCGGCGCCCGTGACGCCGTCGGGGCAGGCGGCGCGCGCCGAGGTCGCGAGGACCAGCGCGAGGGTGGGTAGCAGACGAAGCACGAAGGACCTCCAAACGATGGGGCACGCGGCCCCCTATCGGCACACTGAGAGCGCCGAGACGCACTTGACCCGGGTGCGCTGCCCCTCGCGAACGACGGCCTCGCCCACCCGCACCGGCGGCGCGCCCGAGAACACCGCGTGAACGGCGTAGCTTCCCACGGGGATGTCGTCGCGCGCGGTGAACTGCCCGGCTTCTCCCAAGAAGAAGACGCGGTCGGCGTCGCCGAGCAGCTCCACCCGGCCGGTGCCCGGCGGCGGGCTGACCGCGGGGGCCGAGGTGGGCGCCGGGGTCGGGGGGATCACCTGAGCGACCGGCGGCGACTCGGCGAGCGGGGCGGGCGCGACGGCGGAGGACGCGACTGGGCGCGGCACCAATGTGGGGGGCGGCGCGGGCGCAGGCGCGGCGGGCGCGAGCACGTCGGGCACCGAGTCTACGGGGACCACCACAACCGGCGGCGGCGCGGGCGCAGGCTGCACCACCGCGGCTGGTGCGTGCGGGGGGGACGGCTCAGGCGCGCGCCAGTACAAGCCCACGACGAGCGCCAGCGCCCCGAGCGCGACGAGCGCAGCGCCGCCCAGGGCCGCCGCGAGCCCGAGGCCGAGCCACCGGCGGGTGGACGCGCGGGAGGGAGCGAGCGTCGTGGGCTCATCCTGACGCGCAGCGGCGGCGCCCGTCGTGACCGTCGCCGCGCGCGCGGCCTTGGGCGACGGGTACACGTCGCGGTGCTCCTGGAGGATGCGAGAGAGGTCGTGCTCCCACGTCTCCTCGGTCTGCTGGGACGCAGGGGAGTCGCCGAAGATGCGGCTCACGTCGTCCGCGCCGCCGAGCCCCTGCAGCTCGCGCATGGTGTCGGCGTCCCAGAGACCTTGTGGCACGCCTGGGGCGACGCTCCGGCCGCCGTTGAGCTCGAAGATCAGGGCCTCGCAGCTCTGGAAGCGGTCCTCGCGCTTGACCTCAAGCGCGCCGACGATCGCGCGCTCCACGCGCTTCAACAGCTTGGGCGCGTGCTCGTGAGGCGGCGTGTAGCGCCCCTCGCACACCGCGGTGAACAGGTCCATCATGTCCGCGCCGTCGAAGGCGCGCTGCCCGCAGCAGAGCTCGTACAAGATGGCGCCGAGCGAGAAGATGTCGGCGCGCTCGTCGACGCTGCCCGAGTCGCGGATCTGCTCGGGCGCCATATAGCCAGGCGTGCCCATGCTGATGCCCGAGCGCGTGCGCCGCAGCGTGGCATCTGCGGGGGTGAGGAGCTTGGCGAGGCCAAAGTCCGTCACCTTGGGCACGGGCCCGTGCTCGGTGAGCTGAATGAGCACGTTCGCGGGCTTGAGGTCGCGGTGAATCAGACCCTTGGCGTGGGCGGCGGCCACCCCGCTGACGATGTCGCGAAAGAGCGCCTCCGCCTGCGCGAGGGTGAAGCCCGGCCGCTGCAACACCACGTCGAGGGGCGGCCCCGAGATGTACTCCATCACGAGGCCAAGCGCGCCGTCCACGGTGACGACGTCGACGACGCTGACGATGTTCGGGTGGCGAAGCGCCGCTTGTACACGGCCTTCTTGCAGCATTCGGTCACGAATCGACGCCGACGAGATCGTGAGCACCTTGAGCGCGTACAGCGTGTCGAGCTGGACGTGCCGAACGCGGTACACCTTCGCCATCCCGCCTTGCCCGAGCAGCTCCTCTACGACGTAGCGGCCATCGATGTCGGTGCCGGGGGAGATGTCCATGCGCTGCTCTTCGGTGCGTTCACGAGGATCTGCGAGGCCCTATCCTACCTCGCGGCCGGCGCCCCCGTGTAAGCTCCGTGCGGCCTGCGCGTTCACCCCGCGAACCCCACCGTGGAGTCCCCCATGCGCCGCTCGCTCTGCCTCTGCCTCGCTGCCCTCGCCGTCGGATGTACCCAGGATGACCTGGACGACGACCCGCTCACCGCGCTGCCCCTCGACCAGGCGCCGGCGCCCCGCGCGCTCGCGGCGACCATCGCCGGCGCGGGGGCAGACGCCCCGTCCCTCACGCCCGAGCTGCGCTGGGCACCGCCCGCAGAGCAGGTGGAGCGAGCGCCGATCGCGCTGACCTCCCCCGACGGCACCGCGCTCGCGCTGCGCGCCCTCACGGTGCGCTCGGTGGTGCAAGAGCCGCTCGCGTACACGGAGCTCGACCTGGTGTTCGAGAACGCCGAGGACCGCACCATCGAGGGGCGCTTCGAGATCACGTTGCCGCCTGGCGCCGCGATCAGCCGCTTCGCCATGGAGATCGACGGCCAGTGGCAAGAGGGCGAGGTGGTGGAGAAGCAGTTCGCCCGTCGTGTCTACGAGGACTTCTTGCACCGCCGCTCCGATCCCGCGCTGCTAGAGAAGAAGGCTGGAAACCAGTTTAGCGCTCGTGTCTTCCCGATCCCAGCGCGCGGACGCAAGCACATCATCCTCTCCTACTCCGAGGAGCTGCGCGCGGGTGGGCGCCCTTACGAGGTGCAGCTCGCGGGCCTCGCGCAGCTGGAGTCCTACGACGCACAGGTCACCGTCGAGCGCGGCGGCGAGCCCCTGCGCCTGCGCCAGTCCGAGCGCGGCTTCACCCCCGGCGGCGACCTCCGCGTCCCGCTCGCGAGCGGCGCGCGCAGCGTCGGCGTGCGCGCGGGCGACCTCGCGATCACGCGCATCCAGCCGAGCTTCGCCGCGCAGGCCGCGCCCATCCCCGGCCTCACCGTGCTCTTCGACACCAGCGCCTCGCGCGCGCCGGCCTTCGCCGCGCAGGTGACGCGCCTCGCCGACACGCTGCACGCGGTGCGCGCCGCCCACGGCGACGTGCGGGTGCAGGTCCTCGCCTTCGACCAGGCCCTCTTCCCCGCGTACGAAGGCCCGATCAGCGGCTTTGGCGACGCGCAGCAGGCCGCGATCGTCGCGCGAGGCGCCCTCGGCGCGTCCAACCCCCACGCGGCGCTCACCGAGCTGGCGCGGCGCGGCCCCCAAGCGCGCGTGCTCCTGGTGAGCGACGGCATCGCCACCGCCGGACCTACCGACACGGTCGCGCTGCGCGAGGCGGTCGCAGCGCTCCGTCGGGCGGGCGTGCAGCGCCTGGACGCCATCGTCGACGGTGGCGTTCGCGATGAGGCCGTGCTGGCCGAGCTCAGCCGCGCTGGCCTCCCTCATGACGGCGTGGTCATCGACGCCTCGCTCGACCCGGCGCGCGTCGCCGAGCGCCTCGGCAAGGCGACCGCCTCGGGGGTCACCGTGACCGTGCCTGGCGCCGACTGGGTGTGGCCGCAGCGCCTCGACGGCCTGCAGCCCGGCGACGAGGTCGTGGTCTACGCGAAGCTGCCCGCGGGGGCGCCGGTCGAGGTGCGGCTCAACGGGCACAGCACCGGAAGCGCCAACTTGACCGAGGTCGCGCGGCCGCTCGTGGAGCGGGCGATGACGCAGGCCGAGATCACCCAGCTCACCGAGCAGGAGGGCCACACCGACGACCCCGACGCGCGGGCCGAGCTCGCCCGGCGCATCGTGCGCTTGTCCACGCAGCACCGCGTGCTCTCCGACCACACCGCCCTGCTCGTGCTGGAGACCGAGGCCGACTACGCCCGCTTCGAGATCGACCGCACCGCCCTCGCGAAGGTGCTCGTCGTGCGGGACGGGCGGCTCACCCTCATCGACCGCGAGCCCGTGACGCCCGCCTGGATCGACGACGCGAGGGCGCCGATCGACGCCTCCGACGGCCAGGCCGACGGCGAGGACACCCTGGCGGACGACCTCACGGCGCCGAGCGAGGGCGACGCGGCTGCCGCGGCGCCGTCGATGGAGCGCCAGGCCACCTCGCGCCCCGCCGCGTCCAGCGAGGACCGCCCCGCCCCGGCGCCGTCGATGCGCGTCATGCGCGGCGCGACCGCCAGCGCCCGCGAGGACTCCCGCGAGGAGCCGCGCGCGCGCGCGTCCGCCGACGCACCCTCCGAGCAGCCCCAGAAGATCCCCCCCGCCGCGGGCTGGACCGGGCGCTTTCAAGATGTGATGGCGCTGATCGCAGCAGGAAAGCCCAAGGACGCGCGCGCGCTCGCTGAGCGCTGGCACCGCGAGGAGCCGGGCGACGTGCTCGCGCTCGTCGCGCTCGGGGAGGCCTTGGAGGCCCTCGGCGAGCTGGACGAGGCGGCCCGGGCCTACGGCGCGCTCATCGACCTCTTCCCGTCGCGGGCGGACATGCGGCGCATGGCGGGCGAGCGCCTGGAGCGCTTGGGGCACGCCGGCTTGCCGCTCGCCGTCGACACCTACACCGTCGCCGTCGCGCAGCGCCCAGACCACCCGGCCTCGCACCGGCTCCTCGCCTTCGCCCTCGTCAAGCAGGGCGAACCCGAGCGCGCCTTCCAAGCGATCCGCGCCGGCGCCGAGCGCACCTACCCGGACGGGCGCTTTCGCGGCGTCCCGCAGATCTTGCACGAGGACGTGGGCCTCGTGGCGGCGGCGTGGTCGCGCGCCGAGCCGCTGCGAGCCAGCGAAATCCACCGTCTCAGCGACGAGGCGGCCGGGGTGTGGCCTACCGGGCCCTCGCTGCGCTTCGTGCTCAACTGGGAGACGGACGCGAACGACGTCGACTTCCACATCTACGACGCGAAGGGCGGTCACGCCTACTACAGCCAGAAGACGCTGCCGAGCGGGGGCTCGCTCTACGCCGACGTGACGACGGGCTACGGGCCTGAGTGCTTCACCATCTCAAAGCCGGCGACCTACCCCTACACGCTGCAAGCACACTACTACAGCCGCGGGCCGATGGGCTACGGCATGGGCAAGCTCGAGGTCATCGCCCATGACGGCGACGGCGGGCTGCGCTTCGACGAGCGCCCCTTTGTGGTCATGGTCGACAGCGCCTACGTCGACCTGGGCGTGGTGCAGAACAACGACGCGCAGCGGTGGGTTCAGACGCTCGCGCGCTGAGCTACCAGACGCCGACGTCGCCTGGTTGGGTCTTGGCCTTCGGTGTCACGTGGAACACCGACATGGCCCCGGCGTCCCCGCTCGGGCGCAGCTCCACGCGCAGGGCGACGGGGTCTGGCGCGCCCGCGAACTGCAGCTGCGTCACGCCGAGCAAGAAGGCGCCGTTCGAGTCGGAGCCCGGATCGACCGTGAAGACCGACCAGCCCGTCAGGTCGCCCAAGCGGGCCTCCCGGGCGTGCCAGGTCTCAGCGAGGACCTCGGGGGCGAGGGCGCGATCGGGGTGATCGAGGGCGGCCGCGCTGGCGAAGTCGCCCGCGACCAGCGCGTCCAAGTACGGCGCAGCGCCCGCTTGAAAGGCCTCGCCCCCTGCGGACTTCGCGCTCCACACGACGTAGCCCACGCCGATCATCACCGCCCCGATGCCAATCGGGAGGAGACAGCCCTTCAACCCACCTTCTTCGTAGCTCATGCCGGCAGTCTACCCTGTGCGGTCAGCCGCGGGGAGGGGCCCACGGGCCTTGGTCGACGGTCAGCGGCTCAGCGCGAGGCGGTGGGGCCTCGGCGACTGCGGCGGGCGGCGAGGGCGCCCAGGCGCGCATGGAGGCGCGCAGCTCCTCGCTCAGGACCGCGAGCGGGACGCGGTACTGGAAGCCGTTGGCGAGGTGGACGGCGACGACCTGCTCGTCCCACGCGAGCGAGCGCACCGCCGACCACGGCGCGGCGACCCAGCTGTCCTCGACCTGCCACCACACCCCCGCTTCGTCCACGATCAGGCGGACGGGCTCGCCGTCGAGCCGCGCCAGCTCAGCGGCCTCTGCGCGCGCGCGCTGCGTGGTCATGAGACGGAGCGCGGCCACGGACGCGGCGGTGGAGCAGAGCCAGCCGAGGACGGGCGCCGCCAGCCCGGCCTGTTGGACCACGTCGCTGAGAGCCATGAGCCCGCACAGCCCCGCGACCCACCACAAGCCCCCAAGCGCGCTCTCCGAGCGCTGCGCGGCGAGCACGGGGTCGAAGGGCCACGTAGCCGTGAGCGGGCGCGGCGGATGCACCGTGGCTGGGTGTGCGCGAAAGCGCTCGGCCTGCGCGATCACGTCGGCCCAGAGCGCCGGGGATCGACACGCGTCGCGCTTGGCGTCGCTCGTGCGCGAGCGCGCCCACTCCAACACGAGCCCGTCCTCGCTCGCCCGTAGGGCGCTCACGGCCGACCACGCAGCGCCCATCACGACGCCATCGTAGCTGTGCGCTACGCCCGTCGCGTCGAGGCGGAGCTCGAAGCTGCGCTCAGTGAGCTGTTTGTGTAGCCGCGAAGGCGACATAGCCCAGACGAAGAACAGCGCGCCGAGCCCCTGAAGCGCGCAGCTGAAGGCCGTCATCGGGGCTCCCGCAGCTGCGGCACCGACGGCGACGAGCACCTCTGCACCAGCCCACGCGGCGCTCCCTCGAAAGAATCGCCACGCCGCTGGCCGCGCGTCCGCCCACTGCTCCGCGACCGTCCAGACGACGTCAAAGCGCAGCGCTTCGGAGGGCGCCGCCTCGCTCACCGCGCGTAGTACCGCGCCTGTTCACGGTCCTCGCCCTCGGAGAGCACGAAGCCGACGACCTCGCCGTCGTCACCGAGGCGCAGCTCGAAGTGCTTGAGGCTGGTGCGATCCCCGCCGTAGCTCACGCTCAAGCGGCGGTCGGACTCCGTCCACGCGAGCACCTGGTATGTGCCGGCGAGCGCCATGCTGCCCGGTCCCATGCGAAAGGTGTAGCTCGTGGCGGTGAGCTCCACCTGGCTGTTCTTGTAGATCGGATCTGCGGTCACGCCCCCCGAGGGATCGGCCGCCGCGCTCCACATTCCAAACACCGCTTCGACACCGTTCATCTGCACCTCGTGCGTTGGTGAGGCGCTCACCGAGCGGTGACCTGCGGCGCAGCCGACGAGGGCGACGCCCATCGCCCCGACCCACCATCCCCGCGTCACGCTCACGAGCGCCTCCTCGCGCCGCATCGTAGCAGGCCGCAGCGGCGCTCCCCTGCAAAAATGTGGACTCGCAGGTGCGAACCCGGGGATGTTTAGGATAAGTTGATGACCATGCAACGCACTCGAAAGCAACCCGACACGGCGCGCACCTCCTCCGCGCCCCTCGCCAACCAGCCCGCTGGCGCTCAGGTGAGCAACGCCGAGCAGCAGGAGCGCCTCGCGGCGCGAGCCCCAGCCGAGGAGCAAGGGGGCTGGTTGGACTTCATCGCCACCGGCGCCAAGAACCTACAGTTCGACGGCATGTTCGACCGCTTCTCCAAAGCGCGCGGCGTCGAAGCCTCGGTCGCCGCTGGCGCGGATCCCTCGTCCCTCGGCATCGACAAGGAGGACTACCGCCTGCGCAACATCGCGGAGATGCAGGACGTCGCCCAAGAGGTCGAAGGCAAGGTGGATCACCCCGCCGCGCACTCGCTCCGGGACGCCAACTTCTGGTTCTACACGCTGTTTGGCAACAACGCCGGCAGCTTCAAGGGCATGGACATGGAGCGCTACCGCGAGATCGCCGCCATGCCCGGCAAAGAAGCGGCCAACGTGCTCCCCGAGTTCGAAGCCGAGACCTTCAAGCAGCAAGACGACCCGGCGACCATCGAGTTCGGCAACTCGCTCCCGGCAGAGCAGCGCGGCCAGCTCTTCAAGCTGCACAACACCGTCCTTAGCCCCGGGAAGTGACTCAGGGCCCCTCGTGGGGCGCGCTACACGGCTGCTAGCGACCGCCAGACGCAGCGGAACCCCAGGTAGTGGTACTGGTTGCCCGGGTCGATGGCGGTCCGCGGCGGCGTCCGGCGCGTACACCAGTGCTGGTAGGAGCCGCCATAGACCCACACCCGGTCTGCGGGCACGTCGTCATCCTGCCCGGAGTCCGTCCACTCCCAGACGTTGCCGATCATGTCCAGCGCACCACAGGCCGACGCCCCCTCGGGGAACGCGCCGACCTTGGTGGTCTCTCGGCCCTTGTTCTCTCGGGTGTTGCCGATGGTCGGGTCCGCCCCCTCGGCCGCGGCCTCCCACTCCTCGGAGGTGGGCAAGCGGCAGCCCAGCCAGGCGGCGTAGGCCTGCGCCTCGAAGTAGGCGATCTCGGTGACCGGGTGGTCCATGAGGTGGGGCTTGGGGGTCAGCCCCTCCCACGAGATGGGCGGGTGGGCGTCGGTAGCCTCCACGAAGGCGTAGTACTCCCGGTTGGTGACCAGGCGCTTCATGATGTGCAAGCCGCGATGCCCAGGGACCGCCACCGTGTCCATCGGCGGCTGAACGATAGCGGGACGAGCGGGGACCGGCGCTGGCCGCTGCTCCCGCTCACGGACGATCGCCCTCGCGGGCGCGGTGTGCTGCGCTCGCGTCGCCCGCTCCGCTTGGGCGCGCTCGAACTCGACGCGACGCTCCTCGGCGCGTCGCTCCTCGGCGGCCCGCTCCGCTAGCTTGCGCTCGTGCTCCAACCGGGTCACTGCGGCGGCCTCGTCCTGCCGCTGGCGCTCCGCCGCCTCAAGCTCGTGGAGGCGCTGCGCCAAAGCCAGCTGGGCGGCCGCATCCCGCGCGCGACGCTCCGCCGCGTCCAGGGCCCGCCCGACCTGCGCCGCGAGCACGGTGACGCTCTCGGTGTCGCCAGCGGTGAGGCGCTCCGCGGAGACGACCAGCACGCCCACCACCCTTTGATCCGCGGAGACAATCGGCGCCGCCACCGCCGCCGCGACCCGGCTCGACAGGTTCACCAGGGCGGTCGCGTGGCCCACCCACATCGCCTGAAAGAGGGCGCTGTGGAGCAGGCGGTGCTCGTCCGTCGCGAAGACGGCGCCTGGGGCCCCCAGGAGCCTCATGGAGCCGCTCGCATGGCAGAGGGTGAGCAACGAACCCGCTGAGAGCAGCACGGCGCTCTCAAGCCCCACCTCCAGGAGGGCGCGCTCCAGCACCCTCCAGACCTCGTCCCGAGACCGGGGCTCCTCGGAGAGCACGACCGCGGGGTGCACCAGCTCCGCCGGCCTCAGCCCCGGCGCCTCGTCGTCCAGCAGCATCGGTGGCATCGCCGCCAAGTGCGCCCGGCCCGGCGCCTCGCCGAGTCCCGCTACCGCCATGAGGGCGCGGCGCATCGTCACCGCGCTCTTGCAGCGGCTGTCCCGACACCCTTGAAGCACCTCCGCGAAGCGGTCCCGCATGGTCCCAGGCTCGCTGCGGGAGGTCCCGAGCACGCCCGAGAGGATCGCGTTGATCGCGTACACATCCCCCCGGATGGAGGGGCCGTTCTGCCGCTGCTCAAAGTCCCGGTACATCTGGCTGGAAGGCTCGCGCCCAAAGCGGAGCACCCGAACCCGACGCTCCGGATCGATGAACACCGCCGCTGGCTCGAGCCCGCCGTGGAGGACGCCGTTGTCGTGAGCGTGCTCGAGGGCGTCGAGGAGATCGAGACCGATGCCGAGCACCTCCTCGACACCGAAGTCCGCGCGGTCCGTGAACTCCGCCAGGGACACCCCGCGGATCCGGTCGGTGACACCGAGCCGAAGGTCACCGAAGACCCCGAAGGGCACCACATCCGCGATGCGCGGGTGCGTCAGCGGCGGCAGGACCACGTCGTCAAGCCCCGCTGGGAGGACCTCGATGGTGACCTCGCGCGCGAAGAGCTCGTCGAAGCCCACATAGTAGGCCGAGCCGTCGTGGAAGCGCGCGATGCGCGTGCCGAACGAGAGCCGCCCGAGGCGCTGTCCCGACAGCGGTCCCGTGGACACGAGCTCGCTAGCGGTGCCGCGTCGCTCTGTCACACGTGGCTCCCTGGTGTCATTGGACAGGGGAAGGGGCTGCATCCCAATCACGAACGCACCTCACGCATCGGACTTGGCTTCTTCTGAACGCGCAACTCTGCGACCTCGATCGCCGGTCCATCCCCCAGCGATAGGTCGAACAGGCACAGCTCTCCGTCCTTAACGCCCAAGTTGCTCGCGTGGAGGTCGCGTACCATGATGCCCGCCTGGCACAGCTCCGTCGCCAGCCCGGCTGCCGTCCGCTGCGCCCGATCGATGTCGTCGGGGGTGTAGGCCGCCAGGTCGGTGAATTCCTTCGGATCCAGCTGAAGAACGAGCAGCTTCACGAGCTGCTGGCACCGAACCCGCTCGGGCTCGGGCTCGGGGATCGCCACCAGCTCCCGGTGCAGAAAGTAGTACGGGACCCGCTCCCCCGCGAGGGAGAGCTGCTTCACCGCGTAGAAGTCCGCCAGATGGGTTCCCTGCCGGCCGACGAGCGCCGCGGAGACCTCCGCCTCGCGCCGGTCTCGCGTGAGCTTGACCACGGACTGGTCGCTGAGCTGGTAGACCCCGCCCCACCATCCCGCGCCCAAGAACCGCTCTGGCAGCGCGAGCCCCTCGGCGCTGCACAGCGTCTCAAGCAGCATGAGGTCCGCCTGGCGGGCCGTGTCGGTGGTGAGCCGGAACAGCGACTGGAGCAGCTCCCGCCGCCACGCCTCGACCTCGACCCACGCCGCGTCAGCGCCGAGGCGGAGGTGGAGCTCCTCGAGGAGCCCATACAGCGCGTCCAGCTCGGCCATCCCGCGATCGAGCCGACCGTGCGCCGACGGGGCCGCGGCTGCGCACCGCTGCAGGGTCTCGCGTAAGCGAGGCACCACCGCGGCGATGGCCCGCCGCAGAGCCCCGGGGAGCCCCTCGTCGACCGACACCACCAGGGTCACGTCCTTGGAGATCGGCTCGATCACCAACAGCCCGCCGTCGGTCTCGACGGTGACCCGAGGGGCGTCGCCCGTGACCGCTGGCGCCCAAGCGACCGACCGCAACACCTCGAAGGCGCCCAGCACAAAGGGCGCCGCGGCGGCGCCTCCCCAGGTCGGAAGGCGCTCCACCCCCGTGGGGATCCCAACCGCGATGCCCTCACGGTCCACCAGCGCGACCACTTGGTCGGGGCGGACATCAGGCATCGCGATCGGGTTTACCATGCCCCACCTTTAGTCGAACAGTTCGATGAGGATCTGGGTGTTGCCCGGCCCAGCGCCCGGGATAGCGCACGGCGCCGGGGTCCCGTCGAGGTCGACCGGACGCGCCCGCTTACCCAGGTTGCGCTGCGCCAACGCGACGGTGAGCGCGGAGTAGGGGCAGCCGAATGGCGGAACGCCTTCCTTGCCAAGGCGAACGGTGAGGTCCCAGAAGGCGCAGTTCGTCACCTTGGTGCGAATGAACTGCTTGCCGTCCACCTCCTCGAGGTTGAACTCGATGCCGTCGCAGAGCCCTGCATCCACGAGGCTCTTTCCGAGGTTCGTGGACAGCTCATCGATGTCCGTGACGTTGCTGAAGTCTGCGCCGAAGCCCTCGAGGGCGTCCAGCATCGCGGGGGCCGCGTTGCGAATGACCGCGCCACCGCGGCCGCGAACCAGAGTGTGGATAGAGCTGTACAGTCCGTACAGGACCGACTGCACCGCGACAGCATCGATTTTCCGACTCATTTTCTTGTCCTCTTCCTATGGTTCAAGAACGGAGCAGCTCGCCGAGGTTTTCGTCGCTTGGAGCCAAGATCGAGACGGCGAGCGTGCCCAAATCGAGGATGACGAACTTGTGCCTGTCACCGACGACGACGACCTGATGGACCACGCCCACCGGCGCTCCATGGGACGCCCACTCCAGCCCGGCGTGGGCCGCAGCAGCGAGGGTGTCGGCCTCCTGCTGGTCCCCGAAGGCCGCGACCACAAAGCCATCGTGCGAGACGATGCAAGCGAGGACCCGGCCACGATCGCTGATCGAGCGCGCCAAGGCCTCGGCCTCCTCCGTGAACATGCGCTGAGCGGCGCGCGCTTCGGGGCCGGCTCCCGGAACGTTCGCGGAGACCTCGTTGTACGTGGACTCCGAGCGATCGAGGAGCTCGTGCAGGACGGTCAACCGCCGGGATAGCCAGTGATCAGGCATGGGTTACCGCAGGTGCTGGTTCAGCTCGGGGGTCACGCCGCGAAGCCGAAAGCGCACGTTGCCGAGGGTGGCGGAGTTGTCCGTGATCAGCGCTAGGACATAGTTGCCGGCGAGCGGCTGAAGCAGGATCTTGCCCTCGTCGGCCTCGACGATAATACCCGTCACATCGCCGCGCTCCACGTCCTGCGACGCGCCCAGCGCGGCACCGAAGGCGACCTGAGTAGCGGAGCCGAGGGCGTCGGGATCGATGTCGAACTCCCGACGGATGTGAGTGGTGAAGCCATCCTTGTCGACCATGGCCGCAGCCACGACGCCGCGGATGCTCAGCAGGTCCGCGAGGATGTCATCGATTGGATCGGAGTCTTTGCGTGCCATTGGTCTACCTCTCTGCGTTGTTGGACCGCTCGTCACCCGAACAGGCGACGACGACCCGACGGTTCGCGCTGCGACCCGCCTCTGTGGTGTTGCTAGCGATCGGATCGGCGCTCGCCATGGAGCGCACCGAGATCATCGAGCTTTGGAGGCCAGCGGCCACCAGCACGCGCTTCACGGCGGTGGCTCGGCCGAGCCCGACCTGGTGGTTGACGCTCTCCGGCCCAAGGCTGCAGGTGTAGCCGACCACGTCGACCCCCGCAGGACAGCGCCGCAGCTGCGCGATGAGCTCCTGAACCAGGGTCGGATCGAGCTCAGGGTCCGCGGCGTTCTTGCTGAACGAACCTGGGAACACCACGCCTCGAGCGAGTGACGGAGAGACCACGGGCAGCGGCTCAGCGGCGGGAGCAGGCTCCGGCTCCGCCACAACCTCGACCACTGCGGGCGCGGCGGGCGCGGCGGGCGCGGCGGCGACAGTGACCTCGGCGCTCGCGCCTCCCAGGCCGCCCGCGAAGACGCCGATGCCCACGACGCCCACGCCTAGGAGCAGGGCCGCGGCCACCCCCATCACGGCCAGCAGCGGCGCAGCGGAACGAGGAGCGGCGGCGGTCGCGGGCGCCGCCGGCGTCACAGGCGGGGCCACAGTGCGGGGCAGGGCGACCGGCTCCGTGATGGGCTCGTCGCGCACAGGCTCGGTGGGGGCGGCGTCCGCCACAGACGGCGTCACGGGAGCGCTGGGCCGTACGGGGTGAGCACTCTGAGCCGGTGACGTCACCGGACTCGGCGCGAGACGACGTCGACGTGGTGCGGGCCGTTGCGGTGCAGCGGCGACGGGCGCAGCCAGCGTGACGCTCGCCGGGACCCGCGCGGTCTGCGGGATGGACGGCTCCTGAAACACGAGGAGCGGCGGGCGGGTCAACCCGTCGAGGCCATCCGCGTCGGCATAGCGAGGATGAACAGGTGCGCTCCTCTCCGCAAGGAAAGGAGATGTGCGTGACATGGTCACAGCTCAACCCCCATGGTCCCACCGCCGAAGAGGAGGACCCTCGTCTATGACTGGATGGAACGCCCTTGTGGCGGGCCTTCGCTCACCCAAACTCTATGCGCACGGGCCTCCCACCGCGAGCGACCTCGGCCCCTAGGACAGCGTTGACAGCCGCTTTTGGCGACTGAATGACCGCTCAAATGGTCAATACTCCAAATTGTTATATAACCAGTACCTTTGTTACAAAGGTACGCGCGCAGCCCACTTCTGTTTGGTGTGGCGCCTATGCCGGTACCCTCCCGTTCGATGCCGCATCGCCTAAGTGACGGATTCAGGCGGTCAGACGGCGCTTTACGCCGGACCGACATGCGCTTCCCAACGCGACGTTACAGCGCGCCGAAGCTCGCGAGGGGTCAGCCGCACGGCCGCGACACCCGCAGGTAATACAAATTGACGACACCACCAACATTTGGCGTTGGCCAATTGTCCATGCGGACGCCCTGCAGCCTTCGCGCCCCAGTTACGTAGCCGCCCTCGATCGCGCGCCGAGCAGGAGCATCGCCGACCGATATTGCGCTGAGAAGCCCGACGTACGCAGCTAGGACCCAGCGTACCGCACCCGGCGGAGCGCGCGCTCCGTTGAGATGGAAGAGGTTGAGGGGGCCGCCTGGAGGCTCCTCCCCCTCAACCCCTCCCTACAAAATTTGCAGAAAACCCAAGCCGGCGCGAACGCTACCCGCCGCCGACTTGCCCAAGCCGGGGACGGGTAGGTCCGCGCCGAGCGACCCCCACGCGCGCCACGCCCGCGGCTTGCCGAGCACGAGCTGCAGCCCGCCCCCCGTGCGCTCGGTCGTGCCCGAGCCTTGGTCGCTCGAGGTGAAGGTCCAGACGTGCTGCGCCGACGCGAGCAGGCTCAGGCGCTGACCAAAGTAGTGGCCGACGCCGCCGCTCGCGGCGAGGCTGCCGAGCACCCCTGACGCGCCAACGCCCACGTCGCCGTCGAGCCCCACGCTCCAGGGCGTGCGGTCGAGGGTGCGCTCAAAGCCGAGGCCCGCCGTGAGGGAGGTCGCGTCCAAGCCGGTGACGTCCGCGTGCAGCGACGTCTCCGCGTGCCGCCAGTCGCGACCCGTGGGCAAGCGCGCCCCCAAGCGCAAGATCGGCACGGGGAGCGGGCGCTTCTCGAGGCCCTCCACGCGGGGGATCTCCTCGGTCGGGTCCCAGACCACCCCCACGGACACGTCGCCGACGCCCCAGCCTGTCTCGGTGAGGTCCGCGAGAGCGTAGCGGTTCGCGCGCACGGGGACGGCCCCGAGCACCTGAAAGCGCCTGCTCGTGCGAAAGCCGCCCGCTACCGTCGTCGTGAGCGAGTCGGTCACTAAGGAGCTGCTGTGCGTCGCGCGCGAAGCGTCCCAGCGCCACCTTGACACCTCCCCGCCGACGATGACGCCAACGCCGCGCTGCTCGCACTCGCCGAGCTGCGTGGGCAGCGTGCTCGTGGAGCCGACGCAGCACGCCCCCGCGAGGGCCTGGCTCGGCCCCGCGAGCAGCGCCGCGAGCGCGAGCGCCCTACTGGATGTCATAGGACACGACGGCCTGATCGACGCCGGCGGTGGCGTTGACCTCGATGGTGACCTCCCACGCGCCGGGCATGGAGTAGGCGAAGGCGGCCTCGTACTGGCCGGGGCTCGGCTCGGTGATCACGACGTCGGTGACGCCGTGGCTCATGGACGGCATCCACGGGGTGACGGTGAGCGTCGCGCCCTCGACGGCGACCGCGTCGACGTCCTGCACGCCGATGGCGAGCACCGCGTCACCGGCGACCTGCGGGTCCGCCTGCGGCGCCACGATGAGGCGGTACAGCCCCGCGTCCGTCCACAGGTCGGTGTTGTCGTCGTCCTCACCGCTCGTGCAGGCGGAGAGCACTGAAAACGCGGCGATCGTAGCTAAGAACTTTGAGACTGTGCGCATTGGGTAGCTCCATGTTGGCCCTGCATCTATGGCGCCTCATCGCCGCGCGGCCTGTGGTGAGTTGTCGCACCCCCCGCGCCACGCTGAGCGACGATGGCGACTCCAGCCGGCGAACGCGCTACGCGATCGCTCGCCCCACCTCCGCCGGAGCTCCCGTGGACCCACGCACCGCACCGCACCGCGAACGCGACGCCGCACTGAGCGACGCGCAGCCCGCCTCACGCCACGAGATCGAGCGCTCCGGCCTCGTCCGCGCCCGGTGGCTCTTCGCGCTCGGGCAAGCGGGGCTGGTCGGGATCGTCCACCGCTGGGCGCCCGACGCGCCGCTCGCGCTCGCGCTCGGGGTCGTCACCGTGGGGGCCGCGAGCAACGCCGGCCTGACGCTGTGGCTGCGCGCGCGCCCACGGGCCGACGAGCGCGCCCTCGCCCTCGTGCTCACCCTCGACGTGCTCCTCGTGACGGCCTTCCTCGCGCTCAGCGGCGGAGCCGCGAACCCGCTCTCCTTCTTGTTCCTCGTGCCGATCACCCTCGGCGCGCTCGTGCTGCGCCCGGCGCTGACCTGGATGCTCGTCGCCTTCGCCGCCGTGAGCTACGCCTCGCTCTTTGTGCTGGACCCACCCGCGCACGCGCACCACGACCCCGCCATGCGCGCCCACCTCGTCGGCATGTGGGTGGGCTCGTCGATGTCAGGCGCGCTCATCGCCCTCGCGATCACCCGCATGCGCCGCTCGCTCTTCGAGGCCG
>Ga0210033_1001880_pt1 | contig 18651 bp, 11 predicted proteins | sample CryGeymeta201501_FD_185465 | JGI IMG/M metagenome (GOLD analysis project Ga0210033, IMG submission 185465) | Groundwater microbial communities from Crystal Geyser aquifers in Utah, USA - Crystal Geyser metaG 2015-01 (SPAdes) (version 2) | ecosystem: Environmental > Aquatic > Deep subsurface >... | reverse complement strand
GACGTGGGGGCAGCCCTTGCGGGTCTGGCCAACGCGTTGGAAGCACAGGGGCGCTACGCCGAGGCCGAGGCGGCCTATGAGGAGTCCATCCAACTCCTCGATGAGGCCCACAGCAGCAGGGAGCACGCATCGATGGCATCGGCGCTTCACGGCCTGGCGAACGTGCATGAGAAGCAGGGGCACTACGCGGTAGCCGAGGCGACCTACACGGCATCCATCGAGATCAAGGCGCGAATCTTCGGACGCAGGGATCATGCGTCGGTGGCCGCCTCCCTCTACGGTCTGGCCAACGTGCTCGAGAGCCTGGGCCGCTACAACGACGCCGAAGCGGCCTACCTCGAGTGCATCCAGATCCTGAAGGAGCAGCACGGTGGCAGGGAGCATGCGTCGGTGGCGGCTTCCGTTGCCGGTTTGGCGAGCGTCCTGGACAGCCAGGGCCGCCTGGTTGAGGCAGAGGACGCGTACAACGAGTCCGTCCAGCTCATGGAGCAGGCGTACGGTGGTCGGGACCATGCTGCGGTGGCCGTGTCCCTTCATGGGCTTGCGAGCGTGTTGGAGCGCCAGTGCCGCTTCGCTGAAGCTGAGGCGGCCTGTCGGCAGTCCCTCCAGATCAAGGAGCAGACCTTCGGGACGCGAAACCACCCAGAGGTGGTCGCTTCGCTGTTCGGGCTGGGGATCGTGCTGATGAGACAGGCCCGCTTCGACGACGCCGAGGCGGCCTACAGGGAGGCCATCGAGATTGCTGAAACGGTCTACGGCCAGCGCCAGCACCTCCATGCCGTGCCCGTGCTCAGCCAGCTCGCCCAGCTGCTCCTCTCACGAGGGTCGGTGGACGAGGCCGTGGAGTTCGCCAGCCGCGCCTGGACCGGAGCGATGGCGGCAAAGAGCGCAGTGGACGTCGCCCAGGTCGGTCGGACCTTTGTCCGCGCGCTTATCGACGCCAGGCGAAACGAGGACGCGCAACAGGTCTCAGCGGAGCACCGGAACGTGGTGCTCACGTTTCCAGTGGGGCATCCGATCCGCGCTCAACTGGAGGCGCTGCCCTGGATCGCAGGCCGTGGTGACCAGCAGGACTGAAGCCAGGTCACCGAAGCCCGTTCAACGTTGTTCACGGCACGAGCGACGCTCGCGCAAGAGCTGCCCCTCGATGGCCACGACCTCGCCTGAGCCAGACCCTCTCGTCCATCGGGCCGTCCTCCAGGCTGCGCAGCGCGCTCCACGCACAGGGCTGTGCACGGCAGGTCGCCACAGCCAGCTCCGGTCTGCCACGGGGAGCCCCGACGGGGCAACGCCACCGTCGCGCTACGCGCCCTGCAAGCCTCCCGCCTGCGTCCAGCGCACGGCACAGCCGCCCCTCAAGCCTCCCACCCACCTCCCGACGTTCCCGGATGCGGCCATCAGCCCTCCGACCTGCCCCCAGCGCCCGCCAACGACGCCTCGAGGCCGCCAACACGACACCGGCACCGCCTGCGCACACCCGCCCGGTCTCGTACGCCCCGGCACGTTCGCCCACCTCACCGAGCAACACCCTGCGAAACAGGAAACTTGGGAGCGAGAGGCCGTTCTAACCTTGCGAGCGGGGCCTGATTGCGCTATGGTTCTTCGCGCACCGGGTCGACTACATCATCGCGGGTTTGATGCCCTCTCCCTCGGAGAAACCATGCAAAAACTGACCGATAGCCACAGCTCCGCGCATGCCCTCCGCGCCCTGCGCTTCGCCATCCTTCGACTCGGCTCGCGGCCCGAGACCGCCGGGTTCGCCCCCGACGTCCTGGCCGCCCGGACGGCGCTGGCCACCGCCAACGACGCCCTCGACACCGCCCAGACCGCCCGCATGGCCGCCACCGCCGAGATGGGATGGATCGACCAGGGCATCGACGACACCGCCGTGCAGCTCGGCCTGGAACTCCGAGCCCTCGTCATGGGCGACACGAACGACCCCCGCTACAAGCGCCTCTTCCCCATCGCACCCAGCGAGGCCACACGCCCCTTCGGCGGAGACGCCCAGGGCCGCTTCGTCGAGGTCCTCCTGCAGCACCTCGACCAGGATGACGACTTCGCCACCCTGCGCCATCACGCCGAACCCCTCCGTGAACTCTCCGTCAAGCTCGCACACGCCAGCACCGCCAGAGAGGCACTCTACATCGAAGAGGCCCGCGCCGAAGCCCGCCGAAGGGAGGCTCTCGACAACGCAAGGCGCCTCTACAACCTCCTCTACCCCAGGCTCCTGCTCACCTTCCCCGAGCAGGACGGACTCGTCGAGTCGTTCTTCTGGAAGAGCTGAAGGCTTCGCCTCCACGCTCCCCCGCTCCACACGCAAACGTCCCGGCGCGCCGAACCACCACCTCGGCCAACGGCCTCATCTGCCCGAGCACACCATGCCCAAAGCCGACCTGCGCGTGATCTTCAAGCCCCCCAGGAGCAGCCCTACTGGAACCTCGTCGGTGTCCGGAGATTCATCGAGCATCCCGGTGGCGCCGAGGACGCCAGCTCGCTCAAGCAGCTTGAGGCGGCGGTCCCCAACCCCGCGTCAGGCCTCTCCTCCACCGAAGACCTGTGACGGAGTGACGACCATGAAGCGTGTGGAGCAGGCTTTCGAGGACATGCGGCAAGCGCTGGAGCTCACGCCGGAGGAGAGGAGCAAGGCAGACGCGCAGCAGACCACCGCGTCGCGATCGCCACCGACGACCCTGGCCTGTTCGGCGGTTGGCCATCACACGAGCTCGATGCTGTGACAAGCGCGCTCCCGGCCGAGTGCGGTGCTCCCCCGCCCACAGCTCAGGACCTGCTCGCCAACAACAGACACGCGTCGTGGCTCGTCCATCCAGCGCCATGAACGTCGTGACGGCCCCTCACAGCCGTTCTCGCTCCGGCCATGACCTCCCCCACAGCCTCCGCGCCCTCGACACGCCTCCAACCACGGCGCGAGCCGAGTCCAGCCCCCGAGACCTGCTTCCGCCGATCGCCCGAGGCGACCCTCAGCCCTCCGGGCCAGGTCCAGCGATCGCTGGAGGCGGCCTTCGTGCCTTCGGGTTCAGAGGGTCACCTTTCGGCTGGGCTCCGCCCAGACCCGCTCAAGGCTACCGCCTTGAGAATCCATTGGTTTTATCTTCAATAACGGATTCTCAAGGCGGTAGCCTTGAGCGGGTCTGGGCGGAGCCCAGAACTCGGCCGCCTGTGCTTCAGCGCGAGCTGGCAGATGGACGGCGACGGCATGGACCGATGTGACGACGCTCGTGAGCTGAGCGGCCCGGGCGCACGCCCCCGACCGACCTCCAGAGCCATCTCGAGGCCAGCTCCCAGCCCACAGCCCCCCAGGCCATGGAGGTGACGCACGAGCTCCCAAGCCAGCACCGGAGCCGTCCTGGCCCATGGGAGGATGGTGTCGAACCCAGCCTGGTCAGGTTGCGCCGTTGACAAGGTCGTTCCGGTCGCCCACCCTGAGCCGAGGCGACGGCCGCTGACCGTCCCACAACCGGAGAGTACCCATGGCTCGCTTCTTCAACGTCGCTGGTCCCTGCGACCCGACCAACCACTACACGCTGCCGCCGGAGCGCCGTCTTCCCGGCATCCGTGAGCTGATCGACAGCGAGCTCTACTTCGTGATCCACGCCCCGCGCCAGGTCGGCAAGACGACGTGCTTTCGGACGCTCGCCCAGAGCCTGACGGCCGCTGGTCATTACGTGGCGGTGCACACGAGCTGTGAGGCCGGGCAGGCCTTCAAGAACGATGTGGAGCAAGGTGTGGCGGTGGTGGTCGCCAGTTTGCAGAAACACGGTCGGCAGCAACTGGCCGGGTTGTCCGCCGACCACCAGGTCCCCGACGTCGACCTGAACACCCCCGTCGGCTTCCGCCTGGCCGAGCTGTTGACGCGCTGGTCGGTGCGGTCTCCGCTGCCGGTGGTGGTGTTCTTCGACGAGATCGACGCCCTGTACGACGACGTGCTGATCAGCGTGCTGCGCCAGCTCCGCGACGGCTACCCGCAGCGCCCGACCCACTTCCCGCAGTCGGTGGCGCTGATCGGCCTGCGTGACGTGCGTGACTACCGGGCGTCGGTGCGTAGGGACGCCGAGACGCTGGGGACCTCTTCGCCGTTCAACATCAAGGTGGAGTCGCTGACGATCCGCAACTTCAACGAGGCGGAGGTGGCCGAGCTCTACGGCCAGCACACCGCCGAGACAGGCCAGGTGTTCACGCCCGCGGCGCTGTCGCTGGCCTTTGAGCTGACCGACGGTCAGCCGTGGCTGGTCAACGCGCTGGCCCGGCAGCTCGTGCAGAAGGACGTCACCGACCGCACCGTCGCCATCGACGTCGACGCCATGAACCAGGCCAGGGAGGCCCTGATCGCCCGCCGAGACACCCACCTCGACAGCCTGATCGAGCGGCTCCGCGAGGAGCGCGTGCGCCGTGTGATCGGCCCGATCCTGACCGGCGACCTGATCGCGCCCAACGTCTACGACGACGACATCGCATTCGTGAAGGACCTGGGGTTGGTCAAGTCCGGCGCGCAGGGTCTGGAGGTGGCCAACCCGATCTACCGCGAGGTGATCCCGCGCGCGCTGGCCTGGACCACCCAGGACACCATCCCCGTGCCCAGGGCGCCGTTCATCGCACCGGACGGACGGCTTCTGTTCGACAAGCTCCTGTCGGACTTCGTCAAGTTCTGGCGTCAGCACGGCGAGTTCCTGGAGGCGCACCAGCCCTACCCCGAGGCGGCCCCTCAGCTGGTGCTGATGGCGTACCTGCAACGCATCGTCAACGGGGGAGGCACCATCGACCGGGAGTATGCGGTGGGCAGCGGACGGATCGACCTGTGCGTGCGCTGGCGCCACAAGGACGGCCTGCAGCGCTTCGCCCTCGAGCTCAAGGTCAGGACCGACAAGAAGAACCCCCTGGGCGACGGCCTCGACCAGCTCGCCTCCTATCTGCGCCGCCTGGAGCTCACCCAGGGCACCCTCGTCATCTTCGACCGAAGGAGCCATGCACCTCCAATCGAGGAGCGGGGAGAGTTCCAGCACGAGGTTCACGACGACCTGAACATCCTCATCCTCTGGCTATGACACCCCCCAGGGACCGAGGCTCACCTCCAGACGTTTCTGGAGGCCATCTTCAGGCCCTCGACCAACCTCCAGAAGCTTCTGGGAGGCACCTTCAAGCCCTCGACTGACCTCCCGAAACGTCTCGATGCCACCTTCAGGCCCCCGACCCGCATCCAGAACCCTCTCAGACACACTCCAGCCCTTCGGCCCGTCTCAGAAGCCGTTCGAAATGCGCAGAGTCCTGCCCTTGCCCCGCGTGCCCTCCGCGTCACCCTCCGCGTCACCCTCATCCGCCTGTCCTCCCGACCCGCCACCCGCCCCTTCGCCGGAGACGGCCCGGCCCGCTTCGTCCAGACCGTCTTCCACCACCTCGAGACCGACGACCTCGCCGTCCTCCCCCCCTTGCACCCCACGCACACCTCGCCTATCCTCCCCCCGGACCATGGATTTGCCCGTCCCGCCACAGCCCGCCAGCCCACGACGCCCATGCTCGCCCTCGCCCTCCAGTTCCCGACCGCCCACTTCCAGCCTGGTCCCTCAGCGCCGCACCTCACGACCTGGCCACCGTCGCCATGGCACGTGTTGTCCGCCCTGGCGGCCGTCTGGCAGGACGGCCCGGCCCGCCGGCACGCCATCCCGCGCGAGGCGGTAGCCCGGATCGTGGATGCGCTCGCCGAGGATGCACCGATCCTCGCCGTGCCGCGCGGCACACACACAGGCGCCCACGACGTCACGCTGGGTGAAGACACGACGGTGTGGATGGTGTGGCGGGACGTGGACCTGGGCCGGGAGGCGCTCACCAAGCTCGGCGACATCGCTCAGCATGTGCACTGGCTCGTGCGGCCGGAGAACTGGGTGGATATGGCGGTGGTGACCGACGTCGACGCCATCCCACGCGGACGCTGGCTGGTCCCGACCTCCCAGCCTCCGCACCCCGACCAGACCTCGCAGCTCCTGCTCCCGCTGCCGCCGCAGGGCTGGTCGCAGTGGCGTGAGCGCTACCGGGCAACGCGGTTCGCCGCGCTCCTGGAGTCCATCGGCCACCGCGCCGCGGTCTACCCGCCCGCCGATCCCGCCGCCCTGGCCGCCGCCACCCTCCGCGCCCTCGACGACGAGTGTCCGCCGGACCTCCTCGGCGCGCTGCTGGCCGCCGACCCGACCGCCGCCGCGACGCCCGCCGGAGCCCACGCGACCCCCTTCGTGCTGCGCGACCACGACGCCCTCGAGCCGGTCCAGCGCCGCGCCGGGCCCCCTGCGCTCTCCCTCGGCCACGACCGGCCCACCGTCGCCCGCTTCCGGCTCGCCGCCACCCACCTCCCCCGCCTGCCGCTGACGTTGAACCTCACCGAGGCCGTCCACCGGCGCCTCGTCCACCTCACCGACGGCGACCCCCTCTTCTCCGGCCGCGACCCGGCCACGCAGCTGCCGCTCGAAGGCAACGCCCACGCCCACATCCTTCCCGAGGCCCTCGGCGCCGACGACGCCATCACCCACCTCACCCTCTTCGCCCCCGCCGGCTTCGACGACGCCATCACCGCGCTGCTCGCCTCGCCGGCCTTCCTCACCCGCTACGACGTCTTCGGCATCCAGCTCGTCCTCCTCGGCCTCGGCCTCCCCACCGACTTCGCCGGCTTCCGGCGGCTGGCCGGCCAATCCCCCGCCCTGACCACCGCCACCACCTGGCGCTCCGTCACCCCCTTCGTCTCCACCCTGTTCCCGAAGTACACCCGCGCAGGCGCTCCCAAGCTCGACGAACACGGCGTCCACCGCGGTAGCCCCGAGCACGACCTCCACCGCCAGCTCGCCGCCCGCGACCTCCCTCGCCCTGCCCACCTCACCCGCATCCCCACCGCCCGCGCTGGCCACCGCGACATCCCCTGGCGCGACTTCCTCACCGAACGCCCATCGCAGCGCGGCGGCCAACGCGGCACCCACCACGGCACCGGCTTCGAGCTCACCTTCGAGGCCCCCGTCCAGGGCCCCATCGCCCTCGGCTACGGCGCCCACCTCGGGCTCGGGCTGTTTGAGGCGGTCGCGTAGCCGCGAGCGGGGCTGCGGGCGCCTCGGCCGACCGCCTGACCTTCAGCCCTCCACCACACCGTCATCCGCGCCGCCGACTGCTGCTGGTGCCTCCCCCTTGGCCAGCTCCTCCACCAGCGTCCCGATCTGGCGAAGGCCCGCCACCGTCGCCGCCAGATCCAGTCGCTCGGCCCCGTAGATCCGATACTCCCCCTCCACCACAGCGACGGTCATCCAGGTCCCCTTGCCAAACGTCGTCGGCCGCACCACCGACAACCCCCGCCCCTGCCCCGCCCGGATCACCCGCTCCGACCAATCCGCGCGCTGCTCCGATTGTCTGCTCTTGTCGGGCACTTCGATCTTCACGCACACCATGCACTCCTCAAGCTGGACGTAGATCCGCCCGCCCAGGATCTTCCTCCAGACCCAGTGAAAGGCCATAAAGCCCCCCTGCGGGTTGGCGACGTAGTGCCACCGGCTCCCCGGGAACTCCGGCTGCAGCGCGGCGTACAGCCCCTTCCACGCCTCACCAGGCCGCCGACACTTCTCCGGCGGCTGCGTCCAGAACGCCTGCACATCGCTCTCCCTGCCGATCATGTGACCGAGGAACTCGAGGTAGATGGAGTTCCTCACGCCCAGCGCCATCCCTTGACGCAGCACCTCGATCAGGTCAGGCCGAGTGAACGGGACGTAGCCGGCCTGCACCGCCACGTTGAAGTCGCACTGGTCGCCGGTCTTGAGGTAGACCGCCACCAGCTTCCGCGACCCGCTCTCCCTCCCAGCCACTCCCCGGGTCCGCTCGAGCTTGGCGAGGCCATCGGTGGTGTGGGTCTTGTCTTCGATCAGGATCGCCAGACCCTGGCCCACCAGGACAAAGACATCCATGTGCCGACGCTGACGATGCACCTCCACGGAGAACCCCTCCGCCGGAGCCTCGCGCCCCCCGGCCCCGAGCAGCCGACGCACGAACAGCTCAGCCGCGGCCTGCAAGGCAGGGTCGGCGCTTGCACACCGCCGATCGGCCCAGGCCATCAGCCAACAAAGGAACGCGTCCTGCGACAGCTCGTGCGTCGCGTAGTCGAACAGGTTGGGTGTCATCGTCTCAGGTCTCCCTCAAGCCGGGGTCAACGGATGAGCGAGCCATTCCTTCGCTCGCCACGACACAGGCGGAACAGGGGCCACCTGGGCCCGCCTGCCGCGATCACAGAGACGCCTCGAACCGCACCCTCGCGTCCTCGAGCGGCGACACCGCCGGGTCAAACAGCCCGTACCCCATGCAGCAGCTCGCCGCGATGTAGACGTCGGCGAGGTCACTCGACGGCAACGTCGCCAGCGCCTTGCGGAGCTTCTCGCTGTCCGGATCGTGGTTGACGAGCACGAGCATCAGCATGGGCGGATCGTCGCTGAACGCCTCCAGGTCCCTCCCGCAGTTCAGCAGACCGAGCGCGCGCTTCTGGTTGAACACCGTCACCATCTCCGCTTTCAAGTCCGCCAGGTTGCTCCCCTGACTCACGAAGTTGTTGATGTCGACGATGTGGGAGTGCAGCCCCGACTTGCCCGAGATAGCCCCGTCGCCGTACTTCACCTCGGCCAGCACCAGCCGACGCCCCGCCGACTGCTTGCGGTCCGCCCCCTTCGAAGGCCAGTGGACCCCCACCAGGTCGAAGCGCCCATGGCTGTTGGCGTACTCGATGTCGCAGAAGTAATAGTCCGTCGCGCGGCTGACCCCACCGAAGTTGTTGTCCCGCAGGATGATCTGCTGCGCCTCCCGCTCCTCCTTCGCGGTCATCACGCTGCGCACGGCGACGCACGTGCCGGCTACCGACCTCGCCAGCCGGGGGGCGGGGTGGACTGCGGGTTCGGTGGGCGGGCAGCACGCTGAAGGTGGAGACGAAGGGGAGGTAGGGGGCGGGCGTCTTGGAATCAAGGAGACGCGTACACGACTCCGAGCATCATCCCACGCTGCGGCGCGTCGCCCTCACCACCTCACCGACAGGCCGCGTCGTCCTTCCGGCAGGTGATGCGCAGGTGGAAGTGGTCGTCGTGGCCGCGGCTCCAGCGGATGATGCCGGTCGCGTGGCCCTTGCCGCGCGGATACTGGAACACCTCATCGAGCCACTTCTGGGGCTTGCCCTTCTTCTTGCCGTAGTCGTAGAGCGCCTTCTGGAGGTTGTACTCCACGAAGATGTACTCGACCCGGCCGGTGGCGATGAGCTGCTCGAACAGCTCGAAGGTGGGCGCCACATCAAGGTTCGCCGGATTCGCCACCTTGAAGCGCGCGCCGTCGAGGCCGCCCTTGATGTAGTAGGTCACGTCCACGTCCCGACCGGACTGGTGGGACTTGTGGGGCCGCATCGGGCCGCCGCTCTGGTGGGAGATGTCGCCGATGACCAGGTCGTGCGCCTTGCGGTACTTGACGTGGGTCTTGCCGATCGTCTCTTGCAGGATGTTGTTCAGCGACGCCGTGCCCCACGCCCGCGACGGGCTGCGCACGATGTAGCCGGGGCCACCGGCGAGCTGCTGGCCGTTGGCCAGGCGGCCGCTGTTGGCGCTGCCGGCGGAGGTGCTGACCTCCTCGGCGCCCACCTGGTAGATGATCACGCTCATGCCGGGCCGAAGCCGACGCGGGTCGATGCGGCGGTTCCACGCGATCACGTCCTCCGTCTCGACGGAGTACTTCCTGGCGATGTCCGCGAACGTCTCGCCCTTCTTGACCACGTGCTTGAGCTCGCTCCGCGGTCGCGGGCGGCGCTTGGCGTGAACGACCAGCGTGTGGCCCGCCACGATGTTGGCGTCCTTCATCCCGTTCCACCGCTGGATGGCCTCGGTGGTCACGCCATACTGTTTGGCGATGCTCTGGAGCGTCTCGCCAGGGATGATCTTGTGCTTGACCCGCATGGAGTCGCGGGAGCTGGCCTTCCCTTTGCCGCCGGCCTTGCCCGCCGAGGCCACTCGCCCCTGTCGATGCTTCTCCGCGCTGGCGTGGCCGAGCGGCAGGGAGACGATGACGAGGCCGAGCACGGCGCTGAGGAGGAGACGGAGAGCGCGTCTTTGCATGAGAAACCTGCGGAGAAAGACGTTCGAGGTCAGGTGGACTTACGACATAGGCCTGGCTCGGAGATCCGCTGTCGCTCGGCAATGTCGCACCAGGGCCCGGGGGTGTCAAGAAAGGACGGCGACCCGCCGAGAGGCACGGTGGATCGCTGGCGTGGGCCACGTCCGCGCCAGGACCGTGCGGGCGGGGCTCCCCGGGCACCGAGCTGTCACAGGATCCGACAGGCCCGATCACGCCTCGCGATGGAGGGGTCGAGCCCCAGCGGCCGGACCCGTCAGTACCCGATGTGGCACACCGTGCAGTCCAGGTCGTACACGTCCAGCACGCCGTCGATGTGGCGCTCGGGCTCGAGGATGGAGCCGTCGGCGGCCATGGTCCGGTGGCAGGTCACGCAGTCGGTGCGGTCGGGGTGCCAGCCGGTGGTCGGCGGCGCGCCGTGGCAGGTGCCGCAGTCGGCCTCGCCCTGGCCGACCCGGTTCCAGGTCGGGGTGAGGTTGGTGCCGTTGGCGTCCCACGTCGACCCGTGGCAGTAGGTGCCGACGCACGTGATGCCGTTCCAGACGGGCGTGGCGCCCATGGCCTGAGCCTTCGCCCCGAAGGTCAGCTCGGCGGGGAGGTCCGAGTCCATGTGGCCGGGGTCGCCGAACGAGGTGGGGACGGTGTGGCAGTCCTCGCAGAGCACCGGCGCACGCCACGTCGAGGGCTGGAGGTGGCTCTGGTGCGCGCCGACGCTCCTGAGGGTCGTGTCGGTGCCGCCGTTGAGGTCGCGGGGCGGAGCGGGGTTGTCGTCGTTGCCGTGGCAGAGGCTGCAGCCGGTCGATACGAAGTCGAGGTTGCCGTCGACGTGGCGCTCGGGGGCGATGAAGGCGCCGGCGGCGTCCATGGTCGGGTGGCAGGTGGCGCAGTCGGTGCGGTCCGGGTGGCTGGGGGTCTGCGGCGGGATGCCGTGGCAGGTGCCGCAGTCCGCCTCGCCGGTGTCGACGGCCGTCCACGTCGGCGTCGTGTTGACGCCCGTGCCGTCGAGGGTCGCGCCGTGGCAGTAGGTGCTCTCGCAGGTCGTGCCGTTCCAGTCGGGCGCGGCGCCGTCGAGCACGGCACGGGGGCCCCAGGTCAGCTCGGCCGGCAGGTCCGAGTCGATGTGGCCAACGTCGGTGAAGGCGGTCGGCACGGTGTGGCAGTCCATGCAGTCGAGCGGGGCGCGCCAGTCCGAGGGGCGGAGGTGACTCTGGTGGGCACCGACGCCCGTCAGCGCGGTGTCCATGCCGCCCGCCGTGTCGCGGGGCGGGCCCGCGTTGAGGTCGTTGCCGTGGCAGCTGTTGCAGCTCAGGGCCAGGAGGTCCAGCGTGCCGTCCATATGCCGCGCCGGGGCGGTGAAGGCGCCGGCGGCGTCCATGGTCGGGTGGCAGGTGCCGCAATCGCTGCGCTGGGGATGCCCGCCGGTCTGCGGCGGCGCCCCGTGACAGGTCCCGCACGCGGCCTCGCCGGCCTCCACGTTGATCCAGGTCGGCGTCGTGTTGGAGCCCGAGGCGTCGAGGGTCGCGCCGTGGCAGTAGGTGCTCTGGCAGCTCGTGCCGTTCCAGTCCGGCGTCGCCCCATCCAGGCTCGCGCGCACGCCGAAGGTCAGCTCGGCGGGCAGCGCCGTGTCGAGGTGGCCAACATCCAGGAAGCTCGTCGGCACCGTGTGGCAGTCCTCACACAGGACCGCCGCGCGCCAGTCGGCGAGCCGCATGTGGCTCTGGTGGGCGCCGACGCCCGTCAGCGACGTGTCCATCCCACCGGACGTGTCTCGCGGGGGCGCGGCGTTCAGGTCATTGCCGTGGCAGCCGTTGCACTCGGTGCCCATCAGGTTCAGCTCGCCGTCGATGTGGCGCTCGGGGGCGATGAACGCCCCGGTGGCGTCCATGGTCGGGTGACAGCTCGCGCAATCGGTGCGCGGAGGATGGACGCCGGTCTGGGGCGGGGCGCCGTGGCAGGTGTCGCAGGCGGCCTCGTCGGCGCCGACGTTCGTCCACGTCGGGGTCGTGTTGATGCCCGAGGCGTCGAGGGTGGAGCCGTGGCAATAGGTGCCCTCGCAGGTCGTGCCGTTCCAGTCGGGCACCGCCCCGTCGAGCGTCGCGTGGGCGCCCCAGGTCAGCTCGGCGGGCAGGTCGGAGTCGAGATGACCGGCGTCCGCGATGGTCGTCGGCACCGTGTGGCAGTCCTCGCAGGCCACCGGGGCGCGCCAATCCGAGACCTGCAGATGGCTCTGGTGAGCGCCGACGCCGGTCAGCGCTGTGTCCAGGCCGCCCGCGGTGTCGAACGGCGGCGCGTTGTTGAAGTCGTTGCCGTGACAGCTGTTGCACGTCAGCGCGATCACGTCCAGCACGCCGTCGACGTGGCGCTCGGGGGCGGTGAACGCACCTGCGGCGTCCATGGTCGGGTGGCAGGTGGCGCAATCGCTGCGCTGCGGGTGAGTGGCCGTCTGGGGAGGTGCGCCGTGGCAGGTGCCGCAGGCGGCCTCGTCGGCGCCGACGTTGGTCCACGTGGGCGTCGTGTGGTCACCTGAGGCGTCGAGGGTGGCGCCATGGCAGTAGGTGTTCTCGCAGCTGGTGCCGTTCCAGTCGGGCATCGCGCCGTCGAGCACGGCGCGGGGGCCCCAGGTCAGCTCCGCCGGCAGGTCGGAGTCGATGTGGCCAACGTCGGTGAACGTCGTCGGGACCGTGTGGCAGTCCACGCAGTCGACCGGCGCGCGCCAATCGGACGGGCGGAGGTGGCTCTGATGGGCGCCCACGCTCGTCTCGTGTGTGTCCTCACGCCCCTGGCTGTCCCTGGGCGGCGCCGCGTTGGCGTGCCCGCCGTGGCAGGTGTCGCAGGGCAGGTCGCCGAGGTCGAGCACGCCGTCGATGTGGCGGGCTGGATCGGGGTAGCCGTCCGCGCCGACCGTGTCGTGGCACTCGGCGCACTGGAAGCTCGAGGGGTGAGGAGCCGCGGGCGGAACCCCGTGGCACGCCCCGCACTGGCTGGCGCCCTCGCCGACATGGGTCCAGGCTGGCGGCGTCCGTGCCTCTGCGCCGACCAGCGTGGCGCCGTGGCAATAGGTGCTGTCGCACGACTCGCCGTTCCATTCGGGCGCGGCGCCGTCGAGCGTCGCCTTCAGGCCCCAGGTCAGCTCGGCGGGCAGGTCCGAGTCGAGGTGCCCGGCGTCCAGGAAGCCCGTCGGCACCGTGTGACACTCCTCGCAGCCCACCTCGGCGCGCCACGTCGAGGGCTGCAGATGGCTCTGGTGAGCCCCGACGCCGCGACGGGTCGTGTCCTCGCCGCCAGCGATGTCGCCCGGCGGCGCCGCGTTCAGCTCGTTGCCGTGGCAGGTGTTGCACGCGAAGCTGGACAGGTCGAGCACGCCGTCGATGTGGCGCTCGGGGTCGGGCCAGCCTTCGTCGTCGAGGGTCGGGTGGCACAGGGTGCACTGCAGGCTGTCGGGGTGCGGCGCCGCTGGCGGAACCCCGTGGCAGGCCCCGCACCGGCTCTCGCCCTCACCGACGTGCGTCCACACGGGCGCGGTCCGCGTCTCGGCGCCGACCAGGGTCGTGCCGTGGCAGTAGGTGTTGGCGCAGGACTCGCCGTCCCACGCCGGCTCGAGCCCGCCATGGGTCGCCAGCGGCCCCCAGATGAGCTCGGCGGGCGCCGGCGAGTCGCGGTGACCGTCGGCGTCAACGGTCTCGGGCATGGTGTGGCACTCGGTGCAGTCGAACGCACGGCGCCAGCCGGACGGGCCGGTGTGGCTCCGGTGCGCGCCGACGGCGGCGGTGGCGGTGTCGCTCCCGCCCCGCGTATCGAGCGGCGGCGCGGCGTTGCCGTCGCTCCCGTGGCAGCTCGTGCACTCGACCGCGTTGGTCTCCACCGTGCCGTTGATGTGGAGCGTCGGGTCGGCGAAGGTCAGCTCGGGGCCCATCGAGACGTGGCAGCTCTCGCAGTCGGTGCGCTCGGGGTGCGGCCAGAGCGGCGGCACGCCGTGGCAGGTCCCACAGTCAGCCTGGCCGGCGTCCACGGACGTCCAGACCGGCGCGGTGTTCGTGCCGCTCGGCGGCAGCATGGCGCCGTGGCAGTAGATGCCGTCGCACGTCGCCTCCGCCCAGGTCGGCGCGGGCCAACCCTCCGGCGCGGCCTTCTCGCTCCAGACGAGCTCGGCCGGCGAGGGATCGATGTGACCGGCGGCGGCGGCGATGGTGGGGACGACGTGGCAGTCCTGGCACAGGACCGGGGCGTGCCAGTCCGAGGCACCCTCGTGGGCGCGATGGGCGCCGACGCCGACCGCGGTCGTATCGGTCTGCTCGGTCATGTCGCGTGGGGGCGCAGAGCTCTCCTCATCACCGTGGCAGGAGCTGCAGCCCGGCTCCACATGGTCGATCGCCACGTCGATGTGCAGCGGAACGTCAAACCCCAGGTCGCCCTCGGCGTCGAGCGGCTGGTTGTCCGTCGCGGTGTCCGTGGGATCCACGTCGCCGTTGCCGCCCGCGTCGAGATCCTCGACGTCGGGCCCGCCATGGGCGATGCGACCGATCCCGCCGCCATCACCGCAGCCTCCCGCCCAGAGCACGAGGAGCGCTGCCAACGCCAGCGCTCCAATCTCCGTGAAGCCAAAGTAGACCGTCCGACCGTCCCTCTCCTGCATCGCCGCGTCCCCTGTGCGTGTGGATTCCAACCAAGCTGGAGTCCTCCAGCAAGCACAGGACGTGCCCTGACGGCGACAATAACAACCGTGCCCGCGAGTGACGGGGTCGACGCCCCCGCGGCGCAGCGGCGCGAGACATTCCCGAGCGTGGCATGTACGAATAAGTTTCCGCCCACAGTGGCACGCGGCGAAAAAGTCGCGCGGCCCCCAGCGCTTGCGCAAGCCGCATGCGTCCACCGCCGCTGACTTCTATCCATAAGGCTGGCGGTCGAGAACCACCCGGTGAGAGCCGTGAGGTCGTCGTCCGCAGACGCCCCAGGCTCGGTCGGGCTATTCGCCCTCCCGTCGCCAGGGGCTCATCTGTCTCGTCGCCCTCCGGGCTCCTCGGGGTCGCCCCTGCGGGGCTCCCGAGCATGCTCGTTCTTGGCGTGGACCGGAAGGATCGAGCCGAGAGCCCCGAATTACTCCAACCGAGAGCCCCGCAGCGGCGACTCCCATTATAGCCCCTGGCGACGGGCGCGCAGCGACCGAGCCTGGGGTCTTCGATGGTGGTTCTCGACCGCCAGCCTTATGGATAGAAATCAGACCGCCGTCACCCCGATTGCCCTCCCCCTCGCCTCCCGATACAATCCCCCCGCACCGCGTCCCTCAACGAAGGAGCTCCCATGGTCCAGCAGCCCCACACCCGCCACCTCGTCCCCTTCGATGGCTCGTTTCGCGTCGCCGCGTCGCCGACCGCGCCGCCGTCGAAGGCCATGAGCAAGAAGGACCTCAAGGCCGCCATGGCCGACAACACCAGCGCGCTCGCCGACCTCCAGGACCTCCTCTACGCGCACGACAAACACGCCGTCCTCCTCGTCTTTCAGGCCATGGACGCCGCGGGCAAGGACAGCACCATCCGCGCCGTCCTGTCCGGCATCAACCCGGCCGGCTTCCAGGTCTTCTCGTTCAAGAAGCCCTCGGACGAGGAGCTCGACCACGACTTCCTGTGGCGCACCGCCTCCCGGCTGCCCGAGCGCGGCCGCATCGGCGTCTTCAACCGCTCCTACTACGAGGAGACCCTCGTCGTGCAGGTCCACCCCGGCTACCTCCAGGGCCAGAAGCTCCCCGGCGAGCTCGACCTCCCTGCCCTGTGGGAGGAGCGGTACGACTCCATCCGCGACCACGAGCGACACCTCGCCCGCAACGGCACCGTCGTCCTGAAGTTCTGGCTCAACATCTCCCGACGCGAGCAGCTCGAGCGCTTCCGCGCCCGCGTCGAGCGCCCCGACAAGAACTGGAAGTTCGAGGCCGGCGACGTGAAAGAGTCCCGCTCCTTCGACACCTACATGCGCGCCTACGAGGACACCCTCAACGCCACCTCCCGACCCTGGGCCCCCTGGTACGCCATCCCCGCCGACGACAAGCCCTACATGCGCTGGGCCGTCAGCGACATCCTCCGGCGCACCCTCGAGGGCCTCGACCTCAGCTACCCCACCCTCGACGCCGACGACCTCGCCCAGATCGACGCCCTCCGCGCCGAGATCGACCACGACCTCGCCGAGATGAAGAAGCGATGAGCCCGAACCTCGACGCCATCGCGGCGCGCCTCCACGCCGCGCGCCGCGTCCTGTTCATCACCGGCGCTGGCCTCTCCGCCGACTCCGGCCTCCCCACCTACCGCGGCATCGGCGGCCTCTACGAAGGCGAGGACACCGATGAGGGCATCCCCATCGAGGAGGCCCTCTCTGGCGCCATGCTGAAGCAGCGGCCTGCCTTGTGCTGGCGCTACATCCACCAGATCGAGGCCGCCTGCCGCGGCGCTCGACCCAACCGCGGCCACGCCGTCATCGCCGAGGTCGAGGCCAGCGGACGCCACGTGTGCGTGCTGACCCAGAACGTCGATGGCCTCCACCGCGCCGCCGGCAGCCAGCGCGTCATCGACATCCACGGCGACGTCAAGCAGCTCCTGTGCACGGCCTGCGACTGGCAGGAGCACGTCCACGACTACGGCCACCTCACCTTCCCGCCAGCCTGCCCCACCTGCGGCGCGCTCGTGCGCCCGGACGTCGTCTTGTTCGGCGAGCTGCTCCCGCTGGACAAGCTGCGCGCCCTGCACGACGAGCTGGCCGACGGCTTCGATGCGGTCTTCTCCATCGGGACCACCAGCGTCTTCCCCTACATCGCCCGCCCCTTCATCGACGCCCACCGCGCCGGCCTCCCCACCGTCGAGATCAACCCGACCGCGACCACCGTCTCCAGCTTCGCGACCTGGCGCGTCCCCCAGGGCGCCGCCGTCGCCCTCGACGCCATCTGGAGCCGCGCCCGTGCGCTCGCCTAGCGCCGTGGAGCCCGCCACCACGCGCCGCCGACGCTGCGCGCTCGCCGCCCTGGCGCTCACCGCCCTGCTCGCCTGGGCGACCGCACGGCGCAGGCGATGAGTCGCCCGCGCCCTCCACACCATCCGGGTTGAGCTTCCCCGCACGCCAGACTACACTGAGCCGCCCTCGCGCGGATCTCACCGCGCACAACCCCCACGGGAGCCGGCCCTCGCCCGCGCTCCCCTGACGCCCGACCCGGATGCCAACCCAACCCGACCAGGCCGCTGAGCCCAAGGGCCGCAAGAACCTCCTGCTCCCCAACATCGCGCGATGGCCGAACGCCCCGGACAAGCCGATGATCGAGCTGAAGGACATCTACCTGTCCTTCGACGACAACCACATCCTGCGCGGCTTCAACCTCAAGATCTTCAGCGGTCAGACCACGGTCGTCATGGGCGAATCCGGCTCCGGCAAGTCGGTCATCCTCAAGCTGATCACCGGCCTCATCCAACCGACCTCCGGCGACGTGATCGTGTTCGGCCGGAACCTGGCCGACCTGTCCACGCGCGATCAGCTCGCCATGCGAAAGCGCATGGGCATGCTGTTCCAGAACTACGCCCTGATGGACTCCATCTCCGTCCGCGACAACATCGCGTTCCCCCTGGCCGAGAACACGACCCTCCCCGAGGACACCGTCAGCGACAACGTCCGCAGCCTCCTCGACCTCTTCCAGCTCGCCCACGCCTACGCCATGTCGCCCAACAGCCTGTCCGGCGGCATGAAGAAGCGCGTCGGCCTCGCACGCGCCCTCATCACCAACCCCGAGCTGGTCCTCCTCGACGAGCCCACCACCGGCCTCGACCCCGTCATGATCGAGTTCGTCGACGGGCTCATCAAGCGCGCCCAGCAGGAGTACGAGGTCACCAGCGTCGTCATCAGCCACGACATCGCCTCCGTCTACAGACTCGCCGACAAGGTCTGCATGCTTCAAGGCGGACGCATCGTCGAGGAGGGCACCCCCGCCGAGATCAAGCGCAGCACCCACCCCTGGGTCAGCCAGTTCGTCGGCGTGGGCGGCTCAGGCCGCATGAAGGCCGACACCTCCACCCTCAACGCCACCGACGGCGCCGACACCGCCCCCTGCGACAACGTCCTCACCCGCCTCGAGGCCGAGGTCGGCGAGCCCGTCGTCCAGGTCATCGACCTCGTCAAGACCTTCGGCGACCGCACCGTGCTCAAGGGCGTCAACCTCAAGATCATGCCCAAGACCATCACCGTCCTCATCGGCGGCTCGGGCTCGGGCAAGTCCGTCATCATCAAGCACATCATCGGCCTGTTCCAGCCCACCGCCGGCCGCATCAAGATCTTCGGCGAGGACGTCACCGAGGCCGACACCAGCACCTTCCAACGGATCCGCGCCCGCTTCGGCATGCTCTTTCAGCACTCCGCCCTCTTCGACTCCATGTCCGTCCGCGACAACGTCGGCTTCCCCCTCCTCGAGCGACGCCTCGCCAGAGGCAAGGAGCTCACCGAGCGCGTCGACGAGGTCCTCGAGCGCCTCTTCATCCCCGACATCGCCCACCAGCT
>Ga0210033_1001877_pt1 | contig 18658 bp, 5 predicted proteins | sample CryGeymeta201501_FD_185465 | JGI IMG/M metagenome (GOLD analysis project Ga0210033, IMG submission 185465) | Groundwater microbial communities from Crystal Geyser aquifers in Utah, USA - Crystal Geyser metaG 2015-01 (SPAdes) (version 2) | ecosystem: Environmental > Aquatic > Deep subsurface >... | reverse complement strand
CAAGCTACAAGAGACGGCCTCGACCGTCGCTTCGGAACCTGAACGGCAAGGCGCTGCCTACATCTGTATTTTTGTTCATGTAACGATGGTTAAGACCCAAGCGACGACTTATTTTTCTTGGGCGGCCCTACAGCACGAACGAGGACACCGTCCTGACGATCGGTGCGGCGATGGGCGTGCTGATCAACGACACCGACGTGGACATGAACCCGTTGACGGCGCAGCTTGTCGCGGCGCCGGATGTGGCGGCGGGCACCGTGTCGCTGGCAGCGAGCGGTGGGTTCGTGTTTACGCCGGCCCAGGACTTCCACGGGGTCGCGACCTTCACCTACCAGGCGAACGACGGCCTCGAGAACTCCAACACCGCGACGGTGACGATCACGGTCGACCCGGTCAACGACGCGCCGGTGGCCGTCGCCGATACGTACACGACCAACGAGGACACGACGTTGAGCCGGAACGCGGCCGAGGGGCTTCTGAGCAACGACTCGGACGTGGACGGAGATGTGCTGGCGGTCAGCCTCGAGGTGGACGTCAACCCGGCGAACGGGACGCTCAGCCTGCTCAACGACGGCTCCTTCGTGTTCACGCCAGCGCTGAACTTCAATGGCAACGCCACGTTCACGTACAGCGTGACGGATCCGTCAGAAGCGAGCTCGGCGATCGTGACGGTGACCATCACGGTCAACCCCATCAACGATCCGCCCGTGGCGACCAACGACCTGGCGACGACCGACGAGGACGTGGCCATCACCATCGCTGTGCTCGCGAACGACTCCGACGTGGACGGTGACATGCTGACCGTCACGGGCACTGGTGGCGGTGCGGGGGCCGTGGTCATCAACGCCAACAACACCATCACGTACACCCCGCCGGCGAACTTCGGCGGCAACGACTCGTTCACCTACACGGTGAGCGACGGCAACGGCGGCTCAGACACCGAGACGGTGTTCCTCACGATCACGCCGGTCAACGACGCCCCGGTGGCCGTGGACGATTCGGCGACGACGGACGAGGACACGGCGGTGACGATCACGGTGCTCGGCAACGACACCGACGTCGAGAATGACGAGCTGACGGTGACGGGCGCCACGCAGCCGGCCCACGGTGTCGTCTCGCCCGACCCGATGAACCCCAACCGCATCATCTACACGCCCTCGCCGAACTACAACGGCGACGACAGCTTCACTTACACCATCACCGACGGCAATGGCGGCACCGACACCGGCGCCGTCAACCTCACGGTCGACCCGGTCAACGACGCTCCGGTGGCTGTCGATGACACGGCGACGACGGATGAGGACACGGCCGTGACGGTCACGGTGCTTGGCAACGACACCGATGTGGACGTGGATGCGCTCAGCGTGCAGAGCTTCACCGCGCCGGCGCATGGCACGGTGACCCGTGACGCGATGGACCCCGATCGGCTCGTCTATGAGCCGGCGGCTCACTACAACGGCCCGGACTCCTTCACCTACGTCGTCAGCGACGGCAACGGCGGCACCGACACCGCCTCTGTCTCGATCACGGTCAACGCGATCAACGACGCCCCGGTGGCCAACGATGACGCAGTGACAACGGACGAGGACACGGCGGTGACGATCACGGTGCTCGGCAACGACACCGACGTCGAGAATGACGAGCTGACGGTGACGGGCACCACGCAGCCGGCCCACGGTGTCGTCTCGCCCGACCCGATGAACCCCAACCGCATCATCTACACGCCCTCGCCGAACTACAACGGCGACGACAGCTTCACCTACACCATCACCGACGGCAATGGCGGCACCGACACCGGCACCGTGGACCTCACGGTCGACCCGGTCAACGACGCCCCGGTGGCGGGTGACGACAACGACACGACGGACGAGGACACGGCCGTGACGGTCACGGTGCTCGGCAACGACACCGACGTCGAGAACGACACGCTGACGGTGACGGCGCTCGGCGCGGTCGCACCCGTGGGCGCGGGCAGCGTCGCGATCGCAGGCATGGGCACGACGGTGACCTTCACCCCGGCCCTGAACTACAACTCTGGCCTCGGTGGGGACGTCACGTTCACCTACACCGTCAGCGACGGCAACGGTGGCACGGATGAGGGGCTCGTCACGATCGTCGTGACGGCGGTCAACGACGCTCCCGTGGCGGGCGACGACAGCTACATGGCGACCGAGGACGAGGTGCTGACCATCGCCGGTGCTGCAGGTGTGCTCGGCAATGACACCGACGTCGAGGGTGACACACTGCGGGCGCTCGTGATCGACAACGTCACGCACGGAACGTTGACCCTGAATCAGAACGGCGGGTTCACCTACACGCCGTCGCCGAACTACAACGGTCCGGACGGGTTCACCTACCGATCGGGCGATGGCAACGGCGGCACGGACGTGGGCACGGTGACGCTCACGGTCGGCTTCGTCAACGACACGCCGGTCGCGACGGGCGAGTCGTACGACGCCACCGAGGACACGCTGCTCGTGGCCAACGGCCTCGGCGCCAATCCTCCCGGCCTGCTCGCCAACGACACCGACGTCGACCTGGCCATCGAGGGCGACGACCTCGACGTGGTGCTCGTGGCGCCGCCCGCCCAGGGGGTGCTGACGCTGAACGAGGAGACCGGCACGTTCACCTACCTGCCTGCGGCGAACTCCACGGACGGTGTGGCGTTCTTCTACAAGGTGGTGGACAGCGCTGGGGCCGAGTCCGAGGTCGTGGCGGTGACGATCACGATCATCCCGGTCAACGACACGCCGGACGCCCGCGACGACGCGTTCGCGATCGACGAGGACAGCGCTGCCAACAGCCTGCCCGTCCTGGCGAACGACGTCGATCTCGCCGACCTCGCCGACACGTTCTTCGTGGCCGCAGTGCAGGATCCGGCGACGGTCGACGGAGCGCTCGACCTGGCGGTGGCGCCCGACAGCCTGTCGGTGCTCCTGACGCCGGACCCGGACTACAACAGCGACCTGTCCGGGCCGATCACGTTCACCTACACCATCCGCGACCGGTCGAACCCGATGGACCCGACGGCGCTGACCGACACGGCCATCGTGACCGTGACCGTCAACCCGCAGCCCGATGCGCCAGTGGCCGTGGACGATCTGCCCGGCACGCCCGAGGACGTGGCGGTCGTGATCGACGTGCTGGGCGTTGGCCAGGGCACGAACGACTACGACGTCGATGGCGACACGCTGACGGTGATCAGCTTCACGCAGCCCGCCAACGGCGCGGTCGTCCGTGACATGGTCGACAGCAACAAGCTCGTCTACACGCCGAACCTCGACTACAACAACACGACGGCCACCCGCGACACGTTCACCTACGTGATCGATGACGGGACCGATCGCCAGGACACGGGCACGGTCGGCGTGCTCGTCAGCGCCAACAACGACGCGCCCGTCGCCGCAGACGACGCGTACACGGTGGACGAGGACAGCGTCGCGAACGTCTTCGACGTGCGGGCCAACGACACCGACACCGAGGACGGCAACACCCTGACCATCATCGCCATCGACACCATCTCGCCGGCGGCGGCGGTGGGTTCGCTGACGATCAACGCGATGGACGCCACGATCCTGTTCTCGCCGGCGGCCGACTTCAACAGCGACCTCAACGGGCAGCTGACCTTCGACTACGTGGTCGAGGACAGCGGCGGGCTGACCAGCCGCGCCACGGTGACCGTGACGATCGATCCGCTGCCTGACGCCCCTGTGGCGGTGGACGACGGCGTCATGCCGGCCATCACCACGAACGAGGAGGCGCCGGTGACGGTGGCCGCCCTGGACAACGACTTTGACGTGGACGGCGACAGCCTGACCATCGAGAGCACGTCCATGCTGCTCCCGGCGACGAGCGGTACCCTCCAGATCGTCAATGACATGGCGGGCGACCGCATCGAGTTCACCCCGGCCGTGGACTTCTTCGGGACGGTGACCTTCGACTACACCATCTCGGACGGTGACCCGGGGACCATGGACGCGACGGCGAGCGTCACGATCGAGGTCACCAACATCAATGATGCGCCGGTGGCCGTGGCCGACGGCGTGATGCCCACCATCGAGACCCCCGAGGACACGCCGCTGGTGATCAGCAGGGCGAGCCTCACGGCGAACGACACCGACGCCGATGGCGACGTCGTCCTCGTCGCCCGCATCAGCGCCCAGCCGGCGCACGGCACCCTGACCGTCAACGGTGACGGGACCTACACCTACCGTCCGGCCGCGCACTACAACGGCCCCGACGCGTTCACCTACGTCGCCACCGACAGCATGCTGGAGTCCAACGAGGCGACGGTGACGCTGCTGGTCACGGCGGTCAACGATGCGCCGGTCGGCGTCGCCGACAGCTACAACGGCGGCACCGAGGAGATCGACTACGTGGTGGCCGCCGCCAACGGCGTGCTCATCAACGACACCGACCCGGACATCGGGCGCGAGGGCGACAGCCTGACCGCGCAGCTGGTGGCGGGCTCGGCGGTGGGCGGCATGGTGGTGAACCTGAACGCCAACGGCGCGTTCACGTTCCGTCCGGCGCTCAACTTCTTCGGCACGGCGACCTTCCGCTACACGGTCCGCGACGCGCAGGGCGCGCTGTCGGCCGAGACGACTGTGAGCATCGCGTTCGCGGACGTCAACGATCCCCCCGTGGCGGTCAACGACCCCGCCATGGGCAATGAGGCGGCCTACACGACCAACGAGGACACCACCCTGACGGTCGGCGCCCTGGTGGGTCTGCTGGCGAACGACTCCGATCCGGACAACAACCCGTTGACGGCGGCGGTCGTGACCGAGCCGGCCCACGGCACGTTGAACCTGAACGACGACGGGGCGTTCACGTACATCCCGGACGCCAATTACAACGGCCTCGACTCGTTCACCTACAACACCAACGACGGGCAGTTCGTCTCGAACGCCGCGACGGTGCGGATCGTGATCACGCCGAGGAACGACAACCCCGTCGGCGTGGACGATCAGGTGACGACGGAGGAGGAGACGGCGATCACCGTCACGGTGCTGGCGAACGACACCGACGTGGACGGCGATATGCTGACCGTGGGCGGGTTCACGCAGCCGGCCAACGGCGCGGTGGTCCGCAACGGCAACCAGCTCACCTACACCCCGAACCTCAACTTCTTCGGGCTGGACACGTTCACGTACAACATCAGCGATGGCAACGGCGGCAACGGCGGCGCGACGGTGCGCGTGACGGTGACCAACCTGAACGACGCCCCGGTGGCGATGAACGATGCCTACACCGGCCTCGAGGATCAGCGCATGACGGTGGTGGCTCCGGGCGTGCTCGGCAACGACGTCGACCCTGACGGGGACATGCTGACGGTGGTCGTCCTGGCCGCCCCGGCGCACGGCACCCTGGCCCTGGCGGCCAACGGTGGGTTCACCTTCGATCCCGCCGCCAACTACAACGGGCTTGACTCCTTCACCTACACCGTCAGCGACGGCAATGGTGGCAGCGCGACGGGCACCGTGGCGCTGACGCTGACGAACGTCAACGACACGCCGGTGGCGGTCAACGACGGCTACCTCGCGACCGAGGACACCGCCCTGACGGTGCTCGCCGCGAACGGCGTGCTCACGAACGACTCCGACATCGACGGCAACGCGCTGACCGCGCGGCTGGTGCAGGGGCCCACGGCGCAGCAGGGGATCCTGGCGCTGGCGGCCAACGGTGGCTTCACCTTCACGCCGGCGGCCAACTTCAACGGGACCGCCACCTTCACCTACCAGGCGTTTGACGGGACGATCGCCTCGAACGTCGCGACGGTCACCTTGACGGTCGCGCCGGTCAACGACAACCCGGTGGCGAGCAACAACAGCTTCGCCACGAACGAGGACGTGACGCTGACGATCGCGGCCCCGGGCGTGCTCAACAACGACAGCGACGTCGACGGCGACATGCTGACGGCGACCGTGCTGGCCAACGTCAGCCACGGCACCTTGACGATCGCCGCCGATGGCGGGTTCACCTACATCCCGACGCCGAACTACAACGGCGCGGACTCCTTCACCTACACCGTCCGCGACGGCAACGGCGGGTCGGCGATCGGCGCGGTGGCTCTCACCATCAACCCGGTCAACGACGCTCCGGTCGCCATGGCCGACGCTCTGACGACGAACGAGGATGCGGCGCTGCTCATCTCGGCGGCCGCCAGCCTTCTGATCAACGACAGCGACCTCGACGGGGACCCGCTGACCGTGCGTATCGTGCAGGGGCCGGCGCCCTCCGAGGGTGTTCTGGTCAACAACGGGAACGGCACGTTCACGTTCACCCCGGCGGCCAACTTCCATGGCGACGCCACCTTCACCTATCAGGCCGACGACGGCCGCGCCACGTCCAACGCGGCGACGGTGACCATCACGGTCCTGCCGATCAACGACGCCCCCGTGGCGAACAACGACAACTTCAGCACGGGTGAGGACGTCACGCTGACGATCGCAGCCCCAGGCGTGCTCACCGACGACCGCGACGTCGACGGTGACATGCTGACGGTGACGGTGCTGGTCACGGTCACGAACGGGACTCTGACGCTGGCGGCCGACGGCGGGTTCACCTACGACCCGAACGCCAACTTCTTCGGGACGGACACGTTCACCTACACCGTCCGTGACGGCAACGGTGGCTCGAGCATCGGCACGGTGCGGATCAGCGTGGGCTCCAACAACGACGCCCCGTTGGCCGCGAACGATGCCTACACGACCGACGAAGACATGGCGCTCACCATCGATGCGCCGGGTCTTCTGGACAACGACACCGATCTGGACGGGGACACGCTCACCGCGCAGCTCGTCCAGACCACGGCGGCGGCCGAGGGCGTGCTGATGCTGAACGAGAACGGCTCGTTCACGTTCACGCCGGCGGCGAACTTCCATGGGACGGCGACGTTCACCTACCAGGCGGACGACGGCCTGGCGAGCTCCAACGTGGCGACGGTGACCATCACCGTGATGCCGGTCAACGACGGCCCTGTGGCGACCGATGACAGCTACTCGACCACCGAGGACGTCACCCTGACGATCCCGGCGCCGGGCATCCGCGGCAACGACAGCGATGTCGATGGCAACGCGATCACCGTGACCGTGCTCGCCGACGTGGCCAACGGCACGTTGACGCTGGCGGCCAACGGTGGGTTCTCGTATGTGCCGAACGCCAACTTCAACGGCATGGACGGCTTCACCTACACCCTTGATGACGGCAACGGCGGGACGGATATCGGCGCGGTGAGCATCCGCGTGGACGGCGTGAACGACGTGCCGGTGGCGATGGACGACGCGTACAGCACCGGCGAAGGCGCGGTGTTGACGGTCGACCAGGCGACGGGTGTGCTGGCCAACGACTCCGATCTTGACGGGAACGCCCTGACGGCTCGTCTGGTTCAGGGCCCGCCGGCCTCGGAGGGCACGCTGACGCTCAACGCCAACGGCTCCTTCACCTTCCGGCCTGCGGCCAACTTCAACGGCAACAGCCGGTTCACCTACCAGGCCTTCGACGGCGTCGAGAACTCGAACGTCGCGACGGTGACCATCGGGGTGAGCTCGGTCAATGATGCGCCGGTGGCGAACGACGACACGTACTCGGTCGACGAGGACGTGACACTGAACATCGCGGCGGCGGGTGTGCTCGGCAACGACACCGACGTGGACGGCGACACGCTCAGCGCCACCGTCTTGACCGATGTCGCCCACGGCACCCTGACGCTGGCGGCCAACGGCGGCTTCTCCTACGTGCCGGCGGCCAACTACAACGGCCCCGACGGCTTCACCTACACCGTCGCCGACGGCAACGGCGGGGCGGACATCGGGTCGGTGACGATCACGGTCAACCCGATCAACGATGCCCCTGTGGCGCTGGCTGACACGTACCTGACCGGTGAGGATGAGGCGCTGGTGGTTGAGGCGGCGACGGGCGTTCTGTCGAACGACACCGACCTCGACGGCGACAACCTTGAGGCCCGCCTGGTCCAGGGCCCGCCGGCGGCCGAGGGCATCTTGATGCTCAACGCCGATGGCTCCTTCACCTTCACCCCCGCCGCCAACTTCAACGGCGAGGTGACCTTCTCCTACCAGGCCTTCGACGGCCTGACCCGCTCCGAGGCGGTGTTCGTGACGCTGACGGTCGAAGCCCGCAACGACGCCCCCGTGGCGCTCGGCGAGCAGTACACCACGAGTGAGGACGTCGCCCTGACGATCCCCGCGCCGGGTGTGTTGAGCAACGACACCGACATCGACGGTGACGCGCTCAGCGCGGTCCTGGTCGAGACGCTCGTGCCGGCGAACGCTGGCACCCTGGCGCTCGATCCGAGCGGCTCGTTCGTCTACATGCCCGCCCCGAACTTCAACGGGACGGCGAGCTTCACCTACCGCGCCGATGACGGCACCGACAGCTCGTCGGCCGCCCAGGTGACGATCACGGTGAGCGCGGTCAACGACGCCCCTGTGGCGCTGGCTGACGCGTACCTGACCGGTGAGGATGAGGCGCTGGTGGTTGAGGCGGCGACGGGCGTTCTGTCGAACGACTCCGACCTCGACGGCGACAACCTTGAGGCCCGTCTGGTCCAGGGCCCGCTGGCGGCCGAGGGCATCTTGATGCTCAACGCCGATGGCTCCTTCACCTTCACTCCCGCCGCCAACTTCAACGGCGAGGTGACCTTCTCCTACCAGGCCTTCGACGGGTTCGCCCGCTCCGAGGTCGAGTTCGTGACCCTGACGGTGGAGCCGAGGAACGACGCGCCTGTGGCGGTCGACGACACCTACGGCACCAACGAGAACCAGACGCTGACGATCAACCCGCCGGGCGTGCTCGCCAACGACATCGACATCGACGGCGACGCGCTGACCGCCACCCTGGCTGACGCTCCGTCGGCGGCCGAGGGCGAGGTCATCCTGCGGGCCGACGGCGCCTTCGTGTTCATCCCGGCGCCGGGCGTGAACGGCCGGCTCACCTTCACCTACTTCGTCGAGGACGGCGAGCTGCAGTCTGAGCTCGCGACGGTCACGATCGATGTGGGCAACGTGAACGACGCGCCGATCCCCACGGACGACGCCTACACCGTGGCCGAGGACACGACGCTCATGGTCGCGGCGGCCGAAGGTGTGTTGGCGAACGACGCCGACCCCGAGAACGACGCGATGACGGTCCTCCTGGTTCAGCCGCCGGTCCACGGCTCGGTGAACCTGAGCCCGGACGGTTCTTTCAGCTACACGCCGAGCGCGGACTTCAACGGTGAGGACTCCTTCATCTACCGCGCCACCGACGGTCTGCTCCTGTCCATCGACGCGACGGTCACCCTGACCGTCACGCCGACCAACGACGCGCCGGTCGCCGTGGCCGACACGTACGCTGGCACCGAGGAGGTCGCCCTCACCATCGCCGCTGCCGCCGGTCTGCTGACCAACGACAGCGACCTCGACGCCGACGCGCTGACCGCCCGCCTCGTGCAGGGGCCGACGGCCGACCAGGGGACCGTGGTCGTCAACTCCGACGGCTCGTTCACCTTCACCCCGGTCGTCGACTTCAACGGCGCGGCCACCTTCACCTACGTGGCCAACGACGGCACGGTGGACTCGGCCTCTGCGGTCGTGACCATCAACGTCGCCAACGCCAATGACGCGCCGTTCTTCGTCGCTCCGACCCCCGAGACGGCCCTGGCCGCCCTCGAGGGCACGGCGCTGACGTTCACGGTGGCGGCTCAGGACCCTGACGGCGACGCCGTCACCCTCTCGGTCCAGGTTCTTCCCGAAGGCGCCACGTTCGACCCGGCCACCGGCGCGTTCTCCTTCACGGCGAGCTACGACCTGGTGGGCACGCACACCATCATCCTGACCGCGACCGACGGTCAGCTCACGGTGACCCGCGAGCTCGAGATCGTGGTCAGCTGGCTCGACGCCGACCTCGACGGCCTGCCCGACGCCGGTGAGGTGCTCGTGGGTCTCGACCCGACGACCGCCGACAGCGACAGTGACGGCATCAGCGACTACGAGGAGCTCGGCATCACGGGTGACCGTGACGTCCTGGCTGCCATCCTCAGCCCGCTGAACAGCGACGATGACGACCTCATCGACGGCCTCGACGACGACAGCGACGCCGACGGCATCAGCGACGCGGACGAGGCTGGCGACGCCGACCTCGAGACGCCCACCGTCGACACCGACGAGGACGGCACGCCCGACTACCTCGACACCGACAGCGACGACGACACCATCCTCGACGCGGACGACAACTGCCGCGTGGTCGTCAACGAAGACCAGGCCGACCTCGATGGGGACGGCATGGGCGACGCTTGCGACGCGGACCGCGATGGCGACGGCCTCGACAACGACCTCGAGACGTTGATCGGGACCGACCCCGACGACGCCGACAGCGACGACGACACCATCGACGACGGCACCGAGTTCGGTGACGGCGAATCCGCCCGCAACACGGATGGCCTCGATGAGATCGACGCGCTCGACGCGGACAGCGACAACGACGGCATCGACGACATCGACGAAGCTGGCGATGCCGACATCACGACCGCCCCGGTGGACACTGACGGCGACGGCGATGCCGACTACATCGACACCGACAGCGATGACGACGGGACCGACGACGGTGAGGACAACTGCCGGCTGGTGGCCAACGCCGACCAGGCCGACACCAACACCGATGGCAACGGCGATGCGTGCGACGGTGACCTGGACGGCGACGGCGTCGACAACGACGCTGACAACTGCCCCGGCGTGGTGAACGCCGATCAGGCCAACCTCGACGGCGACGACGACGGCGACGCCTGCGACGGCGACGACGACAACGACGGCGCTGCCGACACCACCGACAACTGCCCCGCCGAGTCCAACGCGGACCAGGCGGACCTCGACGGCGACGGCGACGGCGACATCTGCGACGCCGACGCTGACGGCGACGACGCCGACGACGACACCGACAACTGCCTCGGGCTGGCCAACGCCGACCAGGCCGACCTCGACGGTGACGGCGAAGGCGACGCGTGCGACGCGGACATCGACGGCGACACGATCAGTGACGACGTCGACAACTGCCCGGACATGGCGAACGCGGACCAGCTGGACACGGACGGCGACGGTGAGGGCGACCTCTGCGACGAGACTCCCGTGCCCAACGTGACGGTCTCGGGCTCTGGCTCCAGCGACTGCAGCTGCCGCCAGGTCACCTCGAGCCCGACGGCCCCTGTGATGCCGGCGCTCCTGCTGGTCGTCGCGGGCCTGTTCGTGGCGGTGCTCCGCCGCCGCTAGGCGCCCCGGTCTGAGTCCACCTCGGGCGGCTGCGACCTCGCAGCCGCCCGAGCGCGCCGGCCCCCAGACCCCCTCTCGCTCGCCGGGTGGCGCCTGCCGCCGCCTGGCTTGAGCGAACCTCCTCTCTCTTCAACCACGGTTCGTCGGTCCGCGCCTCGCGCGCTCGGCCGCGGTGCGTCCGTGCGACGTCGCAGCGGCGCCGCGAGGCGCGGACCGGTCGCCTGTCCTGCCGACCATCGCGCCTGTATCATGCTGACTTGAAAGGGGTATCGGGTCGAGTCGTCGGTGCCGCCGCTAGGGGGGGCTCTCGTCCTCGGTGGGCTGCGCCGGTGGGTCGAGCAGGGTTGCCTCGACGTACACCTCGGGGCCGGGCGGCCCGACGAGCGGCGTGACCCCTTCGAAAACGACGGCGGACACGACGTAGGTGTAGATCTCACCGGGCTCAGCGGCCGTGTCGACGAACGCCGTGGTGCCGGGCGGCAGGATCTCCGAGGCGCGGACGAAGCCGCCGTGGCCGAGGTGGCGCCGGAACACCAGCGCGCCGCTCGTCGCCTCGGGCGTCCACTCCAGGTACACGTGCCGCCCCACCGCCGTGGCGTCGACGGCGCCCGGAGGCTCAGCCGGCGCGCGCCACGTCAACTCGACGTGGCTCGAGGCCGACAAGACGTGTTGGTCGTGGTCTGCCAGCACCAGCACATATCGGTAGGTGCTGCCCGGCGTAAGGCCCTGGTCGAGGAAGCGCGTCTCCTGGGCGTCGGTGGCGAACACGTAGTGGCTGGCCCAGCTCGTCTCGACCCCCGTTGCGCTCTTCTCGGCGCGCAACAGCGTGACGCTGGCGGCGCCCTCACACAGCGCGGCCACGTCGGCCGGCCAGCCGACGCTCAGCAGCAGGCCGCGCGGCTGCCCTTCGTCGAGCACGAGGGTGGGGGGAGGGCAGTCAGGCTCGGCGGGCACGGCCGCCGGGGCAGGGTGCGGCGGCCCGGTGAACGCACAGGCCGACGCGCACACAGACGCCACGGCCGCCGCGCGCAGCAGGGCCGTGAGGCTGCGCGCTCGGGGCGCTGCGGGGTGTGCGGGGGGGGAGGGGGGGGAGGGGGGGGGCATGGAGCTGACCACAGACGTTTCGCCTCTGCTGTGGGGGAGGGGCGTGGAGCGACAACGAAGCGCCCCCAGGCGCGGCCGCCTCGAGGGCGTCGCGCCTCATCCGTGCTCAGGCGCTCAGAAGAACCAGAACATGCGCGCCTGGATCGTCTGGGCGATCTCCGGGTCGCGGTTGTCGCCAGGGCCGAAGTTCTGCTCGGGGAAGCCCGGGTAGGTCAGCCGCTGACGACCCTCGACCTCCTTGAAGCCGCTCAGCGGCAGGAGCAGGCCGTAGGCGAGGTCCGCGCGGAACTTGCCCTCCTCCTGGTAGAACAGCATCGAGTCGAACTCGAGCCCCAGGGGGCTCTCGCCGCTCGGCGTCGCCTCGGCGTCGTTGGCCAGGGCGTAGAGCCCCGCCAGGTTCAGGCCGAACGTGTCGTTGTTGCGCGTCCAGAAGTCGAACTGCACCCACGGCTTGAAGTACGTCGCGTTGGTCACCGCGCCGATGATCTCGCGGAACAGGATCAGATCGACGATGTAGTCGCGGTCGAACTTGAAGTTGCTCGGGTCCGTCTCGGCGTCCACGACGCCGTCGTTGAGTTGGAAGCCGTAGGCGTTGCGGCCCGTGGCGTAGCCGGCGTTGAGGCCGACGCTGAAGAACTGGTTGAGCTTCAGGTCGCTCTCCAGCGCGAGGCCGAACTGGCGCACCGGGCGCTCCAGCACGGTGCACTCGGCCGCCGTCTCGTTCGCGCCCCAGCAGTTGCTCAGATCGCCGCCGGGCAGCTTGATCTGGCCGATCGTGCCGTAGATGTAGGCCGCCTCGAGCTCCACGCGCAGGCGCGTCCGGTAGCGCGGCTCCCACAACAGCTGGACCCAGAGATCGGGGATGTAGGCCTCGGCGCGGCGGGCCTCCAGCTCGGGCAGGTCGTCCGGGGTGGGCGTGGCGTCGAGGCGGTAGTCCTCGAACGAGCCCTCCTGGGAGCGGTAGACGAAGTAGAGGCCAGCGTTGACCACCGGCTTGCGGTCCTCCTTCAGGACGCGGGTCTGGGCGTCCTTCTCCTCCTGCGACAGCGGGCGGTAGAGCAGGGCGCCGACGTACTGATCGACGTCGTCGACCTGGGACTGGTCGCGTGGCTGGCCGAGCGCGTCGTTGGTGTGGAAGGAGACGGGCCCTTCGTTGGCGAAGTCGTAGGCCGCGATGACGTACATGCCGAGGGCGCGCGTGATGAACATCACGCGATCGGCCGCGTCGCCGTAGTCGCAGTCGATGCACTGGCCGCCGTTGGCCAGAATGCCCAGACCCCACTGGCTCGCCATCCGGCCGGCGCGGATCACGCCGAAGAAGGTCTTGACCTCGCCGTAGGCCTGCTTAAGCCGCAGCCCGTAGCGGTCGCCGGGGGGAAGCTGACCGCCGGAGAAGGCGATCTTCGGGATGTCCGGGCGGAGCGGCGAGTTGCCGATGCGCACGCCGTCGGGGTAGGAGCCGAGCACGAGGTTGTCCGGCAGGTCGAGTTGGAGGATGATCCGGAGATCCTCGAACAGGTGGAGCGTCGGCGAGTAGCGGAACCGGATGTTGCTGCCGGCGTACCACTCGGCGTCGGAGGCCGCCGCGGTGCCCTCGGGCAGATACGCCTCCGGAGGAGGCAGGATGGGGCTCGTGCCGGTCGTGTTCAGGTCGAGGTTGTGGAACGCGTCGGCGCGGAACCGGAAGTAGCCGTGGTGCTCCAGGTACGGATGGTTGGCCGCTGGCGTGATGTTCTCCAGCACGTCGGGGTCGATCTCGGGGACCGGCTCGAAGGCCTCGTCGGGCACGTCGGCCGCCGTGGCGACCACGGGCTCGGGCTCGGGCTCGGGCTCGACGACCGCGACGACCTCGGGGGCCTTCGGCTCGCGGACCTCCTCCAGCTTCACCAGGATGTGGCCGATGGCGGCGTCGTACTCCTTCACCTCACCGGGCGTCATCGTGCCGACGACCTTCGCCATCTCGGCGTTCATGTCGTCGAGCGTGCTGAAGCCCAGATCGCCGGCCTTGTCGCCGCCGTAGACGGGGTCGTCGCTCTCCTCGGTGGCCACCGTGGCAAAGTCCTCAGCCTTGGTGACGATCCGATCCTTGACACGGGTCCACTTCTGGTCTGCCGCGCGCTTGTCCGCCGCCTTGGCGTCCGCCGCGGCCTTCTTGACGACCACGCGCCGGACATGGAACTCGCGGCGATCGAGGGTCTTGACCTTGTCGCCCTGCGTCTCGGCGTCCTCTGCCGCGGCCTTGTCGGCGTCCTTCTTGTCCGTCTCGGCCTTCTGGTCGCCGAGGGTCTTGACCTTGGCGTCAGCCGGGGTCGCCTCGGTCTTTTCGGTGCCCTTGGGCTGGGCATGCGCGGTGGAGGCCGCGAGGCCCAGGCTGACCAGGGCCAGGACCGCGAGGATGACGCGTTTGTTCATGAAGATCACTCCTTTCGGCGTGGGATGAGGACATGGCGAGCGACACGCGGCCGTGCGTCGTCGTGTCGGTGGCCGACCTGACGGTGGGAGCCAGCCGACACGGCGGTCGTCGACACGCGCATCGCCGGTGTAAATCGCGGGGAAGCTACACCGGGTCCGGGACGGGTGTCAAGCGGTTGCGGCCGTCGCGGCGGGACTCGGCAGGGCGCTGGCGGTGGTTGACGTCGGGGCTGGTGTTCGACTGGCGAGGCGGGACGGAAGTCGATATCATGAGCGCTGGCGCGATGTTGGAGGACCAGGAGCACGTCGCGGAGCCACGGCGGTGGCTCCGTACACGACGACGGGGAGCGGCATGATCCAGAAGATCGATCACATCGGCGTAGCGGTCCATAGCCTCGAGGCCTCCATCCCGTTCTGGCGCGACGTGCTCGGGCTCGAGTACTCCGGCGCCGACGAGGTCGAGGCCCAGGGCGTCAAGGTCGCCTTCTTTCGCTGCGGCGACGTCCACATCGAGCTCCTCGAGCCGACCCGACCCGATTCGCCCATCGCCACCTTCCTCGCCAAACGCGGCGAGGGCATCCACCACGTCGCGATGGGCACCGACGACCTCGCCGAAGCCCGCGACGCCGTGGCTGGCGGCGGCGTTCGGCTCCTGTCCGACGCACCGCTGGACGGCGCCCACGGCAAGCTCATCAGCTTCCTGCACCCGAAGGACTGTGGCGGGGTGCTCCTGGAGCTGACCCAGCGCAAGCACATGGACGTGTCCTCATGAGCACCCGCCCCCGCCCATCGTCGAGCCGCTGGCTCGGCCTGCTCGCCCTCGGGCTCGTGCTCGCAGCCGGCTGCACCGATCCGGCCGCGCCACCCGGCGCCGTGATCGTGCGCTTTGAGGGGGCCCAGGAGAGCGCCGTCCAGCCCGACGTGCTCGTGGTCTGGGCCCGCTACGACAAGGGCGGGGTCCGCACCGTGCTGGAGGAGCCAGCCACCGTGCCGATCGCCGGCAAGGATCTCTTTCAGGATGGCGTCTCGATCGCCTTCGAGCCCGGGCCGGGCGTCGACGCGATCGATCTCTGGGCGGTGGCCGTGCGGGCCGAGTCCGGACAGGGGCGCTGGGCGCTCGGTGAGCCGCTGCTGAGCGGCTTCGGCGTGATCGAGGGCCGCCCGGAGATGGCCCGCGTCCTGATGCACCCCTTCGAGCAGACCTGCGACGTCGACGGCGACTACTTCCAGAGCCGCTGCGAGGTCGAGGGCTGCTGCGTCGACTTCGTCGACGACGCCCGCTTCGTCGACTGCGTCGACGACGCCACCACGGGCGCCGCCTCCCGCCAGGCCAACCCCTTTCGCGCCTCCGAGCGCGAGTCCGACGGCGAGTCCTGCGGCAACGACGTCGACGACGACTGCGCCGGCGACGGCGATGTACCCTGCGATGCGATGCGCCAGGACCTCGACGGCGACGGCGACACGGCCGACACCGACTGCGACGACGACGACCCCCTCCGCAACAGCAAGCGCGATGAGATCTGCGGCAACGGCGTCGACGACGACTGCGACGGCCTCGACGAGCTCTGCGACCGCGACGGCGACCACTACCCCGAGGGCGAGGACTGCAACGACGCCAACCCCAACATCAACCCCGGCGCCATCGAGGCCAACTGCGACCGCCGCGACGAGGACTGCGACGGCCAGGTCGACGAGGGGCTCTCCTGCGACGACATCGACAGCGACGGCGTCGCCAATGATCTCGATTGCCCCAATGGCCAGGCTGGCCCCAACGGCCTGCCCGGCGAGTACGACTCGGGCCGGAGCACCGCGCGCACCGAGGTCTGCGGCAACGGCGTCGACGACGACTGCAACCCGGCGACCCAGGACGCCTGCGCGGCCAACGACGCCGACGGAGACGGCTTCGTCGCCTCGAGCGTCGGTGGCCCCGACTGTCGCGACAACGACCCCTTCTCCTACCCCGGTGCCCCCGAGAAGTGCAACGACGCCATCGACCAGGACTGCGTCGGTGGCCCGGCGACCTGTCTCAACGACGCCGACGGCGACGGCTTCGACGCCCCGGCCGACTGCAACGACCACGACGCCACCGTCCACCCACCCGACCGGCTCGAGAACGGTCAGGTCGTGCCGATGGAGATCTGTGACGGCGTGGACAACGACTGCGACGGCACGATCGACGAAGGTAACCCCTTGATCTTCAAGGGAGATTGCCTCCCCGGCGATCCTGCCTCGGAGTGCAACTTCGACGGCACGGGCCTCCACCGCCGCACGCCCCGGTGCGGCTCGTCCGTCGGACAGTGCAGCGAGGGATGGTGGGTCTGCATCGTGCCTGTGGGTGGTGGCACGCCCTACTTCTGCGCAGGCGACACCGGGCCGGTCACCGAGCGGTGCGACCCCGGCCAGACCGACCAGAACTGCAACGGCCGCACCGACGTCCAGGACGGCGTCACCAACGACTGCGAAGGCTGCGGCACCCTCGACCATCGCCCCCAGACCGTCTGTGGCTACTGCGGTCGGAGCCGCTACCTCTGCACTGACCCCAACAGCACCGCTTGTGAGAACCCCGACGCCGGCCGCAACGCTTGTGGAGGCTGCACCCAGCTCAACAACACCCCCGGCAACTCCTGCGGCGAGGGCGGCTGCGGCACCTTCCGGTGCTCCGGCGAGGACGGCGTGGTGTGCGACAACCCCGGCACCAACGCGTGCGGCGGCTGCCAGTCCCTCAACAGGGAGCCCGGCACGAGCTGTGGGGAGTGCGGCACGCGGGTCTGCTCCGGGATGAACGCCGTGCGCTGCGATGACCCTGGCCGCAACGCCTGCGGCGGCTGCAGCCCCCTGGCCCACGCCCCCGGCGAGAGCTGCGGCCAGTGCGGCTCCTACGTCTGCGACGGCAACAACGCGGTGCGCTGCGACGATCACGCCCGGAACGCCTGCAACGGCTGCGGCACCCTCACCTCCCAGCCCGGCGCCAGCTGCGGCACCTGCGACGACGGCACGGTCCAGTGCGACGGAATGAACGCCGTCCGCTGCACTGGCGCGAGCGCTCGGAACGCCTGCGGCGGCTGCCAGACGCTCCCGAACGCCCCCGGCGCGACCTGCGGCCCCTGCATGGACGGCGCCTTCGCGTGCAGCGGCCAGGAGGCCGTCGTGTGCCAGGGCGCCCGCGCCACCAACGCCTGCGGCGGCTGCGGCACCCTCACCAACGCGCCGGGCGGCACCTGCGGCTGTGGTGGCCAGTACACCTGCAGCGGCATGAACGCCACCGCGTGCACCGGCGAGGACCCCCGGAACGCTTGCGGCGGCTGCGCGACGCTCCCGCACGCCGTTGGCGCCAACTGCAACTGCGGCGGCGCCTACGAGTGCAACGGGATGAATGACGTCATGTGCGTCGGCGGTAACGTCAACGCCTGCGGCGGCTGCAACACGCTCGCGCACACACCCGGCACCGCGTGTGGCCTCTGCGGAGCCGGTCAGTGGGAGTGTGACGGCAACAGCGACGTGCTCTGCAACGGTGGCAACACCACCGACGCCGTGGGCGATGTCTGCGCCGGCACCTGCGGCCTCTGGGCCTGCAACGGCAACACGCCGACCTGCCGGGACACCAACAGCCGCTGCGCCTCCAACGAGACCTGCAACAGCGGCGCGTGCGAGTGCGCGGCCGCACTGTGCAACGGCGTCTGCTGCGACACCGGGAGCTGCTGTCGGGACAACGCCTGCACGACGACCTGCAACTGAGAAGCCGTTTCAAAAGATATATGCCGTGTTTCCTCGTATCTTCTAGACCGTCGTGCATCTCGGTTGAGCCCGCGATGCAGGGTCTTCTGCGAGCTATCGCTCACAGAACCCCCTGCCCTGCGGGCTCAACCGAGATGCAGACT
>Ga0210033_1001876_pt1 | contig 18667 bp, 22 predicted proteins | sample CryGeymeta201501_FD_185465 | JGI IMG/M metagenome (GOLD analysis project Ga0210033, IMG submission 185465) | Groundwater microbial communities from Crystal Geyser aquifers in Utah, USA - Crystal Geyser metaG 2015-01 (SPAdes) (version 2) | ecosystem: Environmental > Aquatic > Deep subsurface >... | reverse complement strand
CATCAGCGTCACCAAAAACAACAGCGCAAAAGCTAACTCAGGCATGGAGGATCTCTCTCATTGGTTCAACGCAAGAATCGCCAAAACACTCAACGCAAAGACGCAGAGGCGCCAGGGCGCAAAGGGAAGCTAACATTGTCACCTTGGCGCCTTCGCGTCCTGGCGCCTTTGCGTTGAATCTGAATGGTGGTCTCCCATGACCGAAAACGACATCAGCGCCACCAAAAACAACAGCGCAAAAGCTAACTCAGGCATGGAGGATCTCTCTCATTGGTTCAACGCAAGAATCGCCAAAACACTCAACGCAAAGACGCAGAGGCGCCAGGGCGCAAGGGGAAGCTAACATTGTCACCTTGGCGCCTTCGCGTCCTGGCGCCTTTGCGTTGAATCTGAATGGTGGTCTCCCATGACCGAAAACGACATAAGCGTCACCAAAAACAACAGCGCAAAAGCTAACTCAGGCATGGAGGATCTCTCTCATTGGTTCAACGCAAGAATCGCCAAAACACTCAACGCAAAGACGCAGATGCGCCAGGGCGCAAAGGGAAGCTAACATTGTCACCTTGGCGCCTTCGCGTCCTGGCGCCTTTGCGTTGAATCTGAATGGTGGTCTCCCATGACCGAAAACGACATCAGCCGTCACATCGTCGAAGCTGCAATCGAGGTTCACCGCACCCTCGGCGGACCCGGCCTATTGGAAAGCGTCTACGAAGAAGCGCTGGTCTGGGAGCTCGAACAACGCGGATTGGCCGTGCAGCGCCAGGTCTCGCTACCGATTCCCTACAAGTGCCAGACACTCGCTTCGCCGCTGCGCATCGACCTCATCGTCGGCGAGGTGGTCATCGTCGAGTGCAAGGCCGTCACCCAGTACAACTTGGTCTTTGAGGCTCAAGTTCTGACCTATCTCCGGCTGACCGGGTTGAAGCTAGGCCTAATCATCAACTTCGGCGAACGCCTGGCCAAGAACGGCATCCACCGCGTGGTGAACGGGCTATGACAGGGCATCAAAGCAAAGATGCAAGGGCGCGAAGAAGCACCGGAAAAATCCTTCGCGTCTTGGCGTCTTTGCGTCTTTGCGTTAAATGATCCGTGGTCGAAGACGCTCTCAATGGCGGAGCCGGTCAATCCGAGATGCTTCCTCAACGCGAACCATTCTGTTGGGCATTGGCATACTTGGGCCCGGCACGATGCAGGCGCCAAGCCCACAACATACCGCGTAGTTCCGCGAGCAGGGTACCGGCGATCCACCAAGGGCGGCGCAGGTGATGGCGGGTCGCAACGGCGCGCAGCGGCCGCCGCACAAACTCGGCCAGGCATCCCCAGACCGACTGGGTTCGAAGCGCGAAGTAATAGGCACCCACCGCATGATCCGGCCGCAGCGTCGCCAGATGCTCGCCAAAACTGCGGGTGCCGCCAGCGCCCACATGCAAATGATGCAAGCAGGCCAGCGGTGCGAACCGAATGCGGCCGCCAGCGGCGCAGAAACGATGCGAAAACTCCGCCTCAAAGCGATAAGCCACGCGCACAAAGTTCTGATCGAAACCGCCCAGCGCCATGGCGCGCTCACGGCGCAGCGAGAAGTTGCAGCCGATGAACTCAGTAATCCAAAACGGCTTCTCGCCAGCAAAGCAAAAGGTCTCAACCGCAGAAAAATCCACCCCCTCTTGCCACGGCTGGATCACCCGACCGGCAATCAGCGCATCCGGAAAATCCGCGTGTGCCCGCCGATGCGCAGACACCAGCGCCGGATCGGGCCGCACATCATCATCCAGAAACAACACGACCTCGCCAGTCGCCGCCAGCAAACCCGCATTCATCGCCGCGGGAATCGACGGCGGCCGCAGGCAAATCCAGCGGATCGCGCCGCTGGCATCCAGTGCCGTCAAGCGCTCGCGGGTAGTCGGCTCATGTTGCTCGGTCTGGTCGATCACCAGAATTTCATCGGCCCGATCGGCGAGGCCAAGCAAGTATTGCAAGGACTCGATCAGCACGCCCTCGCGGCGATAGCTTGGGATGACGATACTAAGGCGCAATCGGTCAGTCATGGCTCGCGCTCGATCGCGGTCACATAGCCGCCGATGGCATCGGCCAAGCCGGCGGCGAAAGCCACCGGCGGCGCATAACCGAGCAAACGCCGCGCCTTGCCGATGTCGGCCTGCGAATGCCGCACGTCACCGGCACGAAACGCTCGGAAATCGGGCGCAGCAACCGCAAGCTCGGGAAAACGCGATTTGAGTTCGTCGCGGATCGTGGCGAACAATTGGTTCAAGCTGACGCGTTCGCCGCTGGCAATGTTGTAAACCTGATTGAGCGCCTGCGGATTCGTCGTCGTTGCCGCCAACAAGTTGGCCTGCACCACGTTATCGACGTGGCAAAAATCACGACTGGTCTCGCCATCCCCATTGATCGGTACCGCCGCACCGCGCAACATCCCGGCGATCCAGGCAGGAATCACCGCCGCATAAGCCCCCGCCGGGTCCTGGCGTTGTCCAAACACATTGAAATAGCGCAAACCCACCGTCGTCAGGCCGTAGCAGCGCGCAAAGACACTCGCATAAACCTCGTTCAACAGCTTGTTGCTGGCATACGGTGACAGCGGAGCCGGCACCGCCTCCTCAAGTGCGGGCAAGGCCGGATTATCACCATAAACCGCGCTGGAACTGGCATAGACCAAGCGCTGAACACCGGCATCCCGCGCCGCCACCAACAGATTCACAAAGCCGGTGGCGTTGCTGGCATGCGCCAACAATGGATCATCAATAGAAGCCGGCACCGAACACAGCGCCGCATGATGCAACACCACGTCGGCCCCAGCGCACACCTCACGGCAATCGCTGAGCGCACAAATATCACCCTGCACAAAGCGAAACCGCGCCCACTGCGGCGGGCGGCAACGCTGCTCTAGCTGATCGAGATTGCGTCGATGACCAGCAGAAAAATTGTCCAAACCGACCACGCGCTGATCGAGTCCCAACAGTGCCTCTACCAAATGGCTGCCGATAAAGCCCGCAGCCCCAGTCACCACCCAGGTTAGCGGCCGCGAGCGCAATGCTGCCATCGTCGCGTTTGCGTTCATCGATCAGCGCTCCTCACGCCGATCACCCGTGCTGGCACCCCGGCGACCTTGCTCATCGCCGCCACGTCCTGCGTAACCACCGCGCCAGCAGCCACGATGGCACCTCGACCGATGGTGATTCCGGGCAACACGATCACCTGCGCGCCCAGCCAGACATCCGCTTCGATCCGCACCGGCTTGCTCTCGCATCCCTGCGTGGCAATCGGCTGCCCGACGACGTGACGGTGCTGGTGATCGGTAATAAAGCAACCTGGCGCAATCAAGACGCCATCGCCGATCCACAAACTTTCGGCAATATCGAACTCGCTGTTGCAACCAACAAACACATCGGCCCCCAGCCGAATGATCGCGCCATGGTCGGTGGCCTTGATATGCACTTGGTGTTCCAACTGGCTGCGTTCGCCGACCGTCAGACACCAAGGTCGTTTGACTACACAACGCGAGCCAATCCGAACCCGATCAGCCAAACGCGCACCTCGCCAGCGCAGCAAGGTCGCCTGAATACGATCACGCCAAGCTGCCAGTCGCTCGCCGAAGCGTCGCTCGATCCAAATCAGCATCAGGGCGTCACTCGCCGCAAGCCGGTGGCCAACAATTGGTGGGCACTGCGCCGTCCGATGGCGGGCACAGCCAAAGCCAATCGGTCCAACAGGCGCCATAGCGCAACCGGCGTGTAGCGGTGCAAATAGCGCAGTTTCAGATGACCGTTGATGAAGGGCGTTTCAAAATAGCAGGTCACCACCTGCTGGAACCCGGCACCGGCAAAGAGCCCTTGCAACTCCTCGGCAGTGTAGGCAAAAAAGTGCCCATCGCCATCTGCGGTGAATTGCCGGTGTTCCCATTCGCGCGGGTCGCCAAGTTCGGTGTAGCTGGGCAGTGAGTTTTTCAGATAGGCACCATTGGGTGTGGTGGTTACCAGCCGTCCGCCTGGCACCAACCGCTGCATCAAGCGCCGCAAAAGCTCAGCGGGATAGACCAAGTGTTCAATGATCTGATTGGCAAAAATCAAATCGTATTCTCCATTGAGATCGTCTTCCAGCACGTTTGCCACAAGGAATTGCACCTCGCCATGGCTGTAGCGTGAGCGCGCATAGTCCAGAAACTGCGGCCGGATATCGACAGCGGTAACACGGTGTCCGTGCTCGGCCAGCAGCAGTGCCAGCGTGCCCTGCGCGCAGCCCACATCCAGTATCCGCAATGGTCGCTCAGCGGCGATCGCCAAGTACAAATCGATCTGGTTGTGGTACTGATTCCAGATCTGCGGCGCAATGCCACGGTCCCAGATTTCCTGCATATCGTGGCGATACAACGCCAGCACGTCTGTCGGCCAATCAGGATTGAATACCGGTGCCTTCATCTAACCGAGCACCCAATGCAGCAACGCCCTCAAGTGCAGCGGATTTTCGCGCAACGCCCGCCGGTAATATTTCCTGGCTGCGGCAGGATCGTCGCGCCGCAGGCAGCAGGCAATGAAATAGTGAAACCGCGCACGTTCGCCGCTGCCGACGGCTGCCATGGCTGTTGGCGCAAACGTCGATTGGGCGAGTAGCGATTCGTCGCTCTTGCCCTGCATCCGCAGGCGCCGAGAGGCAAGTGCCAACTCCGCCATGGAAAATTGCTCGTGGCGACGCCGGTTACTAATGCTGGTCGCCGCCAAGCTCGCGCGATAGAGCACCTGCGGTATTCCCAAGCAGCGCCCACACTCCGCCAGGCGAAGCCACAAATCCAGGTCTTGCGCCACTGAAAACTGAGTGCGATAGCCCCCAGCCCGCACGTAGGCGTCTTTCCGAAACAGCGTGGCGCCATGGTGTGGCGGGCCGCGGAGCGAGTTCAGGTCATTCTGGCGCAGGCCCATTTCAAGGTCTTCGGTTGAACAAATAACGCAATGCAGCGGCTCCTGCCCGGGCCCAACAAATCGCACGGCGCAAGCCACCATCACCGCCTGCGCCTGCGCTCGGATACAAGCAACTTGCGCCGCCAGCCGCCCTGGCAACGAAATGTCGCCGGCGTCCTGTCTGGCAATGAACTCCGCCTTGGCCATGTCACAGCCACGAATCAGCGCGCGGGTCAGCCCGGTGTTTTGCTGGTGCATGACCCGCAATCGCGGATCGCGGGCGGCATAGTCATCCAGCATCTGCGCGCTGGCATCGGTCGAGCCGTCGTCGATGACGATGAACTCGAACGCGCAACCCTGTTGATTCAACACACTGTCCATGGTCTCGGCCAGATGCTCGGCGCCGTTGTAAACGCTCATCACCACGGATACTTCGGGTACGCCGTTCATCGGGATCGCCTCAGTAGCCCATCCGCCCAGCGACTGGCGCGCTGCCAGCCGAGAATCGCCCCGGCCAGACCGAACAGTCGATAGTCCCATCCTGGATGCAATGCCTCGCTGCGCGCCAATTCGAACATCTGCCTGGCCTCTACTGGCAGTCCGTAACTACCGGCGTTGCGCGCCATCCAAAACAGGCTGCGCACAAATTGCTGCATCTCGGGTGTCTCGCGCCCTACGCCGGCACGCTTGGCATGGTGCAACACCGAACGATAAGCGGCGATCCGCTCACGCATGGCCGAAACGTCGTGCCTCCAGAGATGGCACAAACGCGATTGGCCATGGTCACGAGTCTCGGCAATAAAGGCATCGATGTAGTGCAGCTTGATGCCCGAGGCCGCAGCTTGGGCATCGTATTCCCAATCTTCCAATTGACGCTTGCGCGGCCACGGCCCGACAGCATCCAACACCTCCCGTCGATAGAGCGGCGTCATCGTCGGCCACAACGGTCCCTGCAGTAACGCCGGAAACAACTGGCGGAAGCATTCACCGGTGCGTTGAGCAGGCAGCGCTTGGCGCTGTCCACTTTGTTCGGCATAGGACTTTCCGTAAGCAATCCCAGCCTCCGCATCACCCCGCAAACCCGCCACCTGCAGCGCGAACTTCGGTGGCAGCAATAGATCGTCGCTATCGAGAAATTGCACAAACTCCCCTTGACTGGCCGTCAACCCAAGCTGCCGCGCCACCCCCGGACCGGCGTTGTTCTGGCGCAGCACGCGCACGGTCTCCGGATGGGTGGCGGCGAGCTCGGCAGCCACGGCCGGCGTGTCATCGGTCGATCCATCATCGACGATCAGGATCTTGATCGGCCGCCAAGTCTGTGCCAGCACACTGGCCACTGCTTCGCGCAACATCGTCGCGCGGTTGTAGACCGGGATCACCGTGCTGACCAGATCGCGAATCACGCGCCTTGCTCGCTCAGATAATGCGGCGCCCACAGCTCCAGCAGCAACAGCCGCCAGGCCAGGTTGCGAAAAATCGACAGGGCGCGTGGCACCCGATAGCCACTGCGGCCAGCTTCGAAGTATTCCCGCATCGCCGGATACAAACCCAGTCGTCGCGTCCACACGCCATCCAGCAGGCGCTCACGGGCAAAGGCGCGAAACGTCGGATTGTCGTCCATCCAACTGGCGGCCAGTGGCGCACCAAACTTGGGTCGCCGGCTGATGGATTCTGGCAATAACCGCTCACGCCGGGCCAACGCACGCAGCAGATATTTGTTTTCGCCGCCACGCAGCAACCATTCGCGTGGCGTGCGGTAGGCCAGCTCGGCAACACGTCGATCCAGATACGGCGCGCGTGCTTCGATACTCTCGGCCATGCTCGCCTTGTCCACTTTCATGACGTACTGATTGGGCAATTGCCGCTGCGACTCGAACCGCCGCACCGCCTGAAACGGGTCGCCCTGCCCGGCTTCCAGGTAGGGTTCCAGCGCCCGCCGGAAGCGCCAAAATTGCGTGCCGTAGCGGCGCCCCGCGTAGTGCTGGTAAAGCCGAAATTGCTGCCACAGCCCGAGTCGCGGCGGCGTGCGGAACACATCGTAGCCGCCAAACAATTCGTCGGCGCCCTCGCCCACCAGCACCACCTTGATGCCCAGTTCGCGGCAGCGCCGATACATCAGCCGCGTGGTAATCGTGCCCCAATCGGCGAACAGGTCGTCGAATACCCAGGCGCCCGGCACCACTTCCTGCATCACCTGCTGCGGCGTAATCAGCACTTCCAAGTGCTGCGAGCCGATGCAGTCGGCGACCAGCCGCGCCTGCGGCCGTTCGTCCACTACCGAATCCGCAAATCCCATGCTGATCGTGGTCAACGGCCCCTGGCGCGCGGCCAGTGCCGCGATCAGGCTGGAATCCAGCCCGCCCGACAACAATAGCCCCAGCGGCACATCGGCGATCAGGTGCTGGGTGGTCACTTCGCCGAGCACCGCCTGCAATTCATCGACCCTGGCGGTTTCATCGCGGCGATCCCCAGGCAGCGGCGACGGCGGCTCGAAATAGCGCACCACGCGGGGCGCCGTGCCACGGCGGAGTGCTGCGCGGCAACCCGGCGGCAGCTTGCGGATCCCGGAAAAAATGGTCTGGTCTTGATCGAACACGTAACCAAACTCCAGGAATTGGCGCAGGCCCAACGCCGATGGCTGCAAGCGCAAACCAGGCACCTGCTTGAACGCCTTGACCTCGGACGCAAACACCCACCCGCCGCCGACTTCGGCAAAATACAAAGGCTTCATGCCCATGGCATCACGCGCCAAATGCAACACCGCGCTGCGCGGGTCCCACAGCGCCAACGCAAACATCCCGCCGAACCGCGAAAAACTCTCGACACCCCATTGCAGATACGCCTTCAGCACCACCTCGCTATCGCCGCTGGAAGCAAACCGATGGCCCCGCGCTTGCAGCTCAGCGCGCAACGGTCGAAAGTTGTAGACCTCGCCGTTGTAGACCAGCACCACACCGCTGGCGGCATCGATCATCGGCTGATGACTGGCCGCCGTCAGATCAATGATCGACAACCGCAGATGCCCAAGCGCCAAACCCGCCGCCGCATCCAGATACGCACCGCGATCATCCGGACCACGGTGCCGGATCGCATCCAGCATCCGCTCCAGCACGCCCGGATCGCGGGCGGAACCAGCACCGTCAAGCCAACCGGCTAGGCCGCACATGGCGTCACTTTCCCGAGCGCGAAGTTCATTGTCCTTTCCATCCCGAAGGGCCTGAATCTGCGCCGGATCCCATGGCTTTCAGTTGCTCTATGCGCGCCAACGGCGAGACACCCATCTTCGTGCGAAGCAGGGTCAAGGTCGGATTCTCCTGACTCTGCTTTCCCGGTTGCGCCGCATGCCACAAATGCACCAGCGGCAAACAACCATAAGGCCAGACCTTGAGTGTCTGCGCGCGCTCCCAGAACTCGTTGTCCTCCCCACCCCAGCCGATAAAGCTTTCGTCCATGCCACCGATGCGCTCGAAGGCATCGCGGGCGATCACGATACTGCCACCGCCTTCCGCGTTTTGCATGATTACCTCGGGGGGACACTCGATCAGGCCCGCCTGCCCACGGCATAGGGCCTCGGTGCGGTCGGTATCCAAATAGCAAATAAAACGCTTCAAGTTGATCAGCTCACTGCCTTCGCGCATGCGTTGCAACGACAGCGCGGCATAGTCGATGGGCACCAGCATGTCGTTGTCGTGCAACACCAATAGTTCTCCGTGTGCGTGCTTTGCGCCCACATTGAATGCCCAGGACCGGCAATACGGCATTTCTCCCACCGGTGGCGGCGTATGAACTAGTCGGACCCAGTCCGGCAATTGCTTTGCCAACCGCGATTCGCTGTCTTGTTCCACCACGATGCATTCGATGGCAACGCCTTGCTGCCCAGCGATGCTCTGCACTGTCTTCAGCAGCAACGGCAAGCGCGCATCACCACGATGGCCAATGATGAAGCTGACCTGGGGCGCCAGCTCGGTCTGCGTCGGCGCCGACTGCATGCGCACCGGATGATCCTGCAGCGCTCGCTGCATCAGCCACCGCCCGAGCCAAGGCATCAACTTCGGCGCATGCAGGTCGGCGGTCCAGCGCCAATCGCATCGATAGCCACTGCCATCCGGCGCCGCCTGCAATCTCTCATTGCGATTGCAAAGGGCCAGATAGGCGCTGTCGTTGCGGACCAGGGCAGGAAGATAGCGTGGTAAGTCCTTCAGCAGCACGCCCAACCAGGCGCGGCTCGTTGCCAGATGCCGTCTCATCCCAGCCTCGGCCGAAAACCCAGACTACGCTTCAATCGAGAGAGCAGCCGCCACAGCGGCTCCCGTCCAGGCAACAGTTCCCGCTTGGGAAAACGCGCATCGAACAGCGCAGTTGGATTAGCCAATAGAGCCAAATAGATCGCCTGCGTGCGCTGCCACCAGTCGCCAGGCGCGGCGTAGCGATAGCGTGCCAGTTGATTGCCCATACGGGCATGGCGTCGTTGTCTAGGCGTCAACTGACCACTGGCAATGAGATCGACGCTTGCCTGAACCCAGTCACGCCCGATCCGTTGTCGTTGCGTATCGCGCTGCTCGTCGTGGTAGCGGTAACGGGCGACCAAGCGCGACATTTTGACTACCGGAAAACGCATAGCAATGCGCATCCAGAAATCGGCGTCGGCGGCATAGCTCACACTATCGCGCCAGCCACCGACGGCAGCCAGCGCAGCGCGCGTGAAGCACGTACCCGGTTGCGGTATGTATTGAAAACGACCCAAGTAATCGCATAAATCGAAATCGCCTTGGGTGTCTTGGCCGATGCAGCGGGAGTCAGCGTCGATCAGCTCGACATCGCCATAGGCAATTCCCCCCGGGGGCGATGTCTGTAACGCAGCGACGGCTGCGGTGATCGCTCCCGGCAGGAACACATCGTCGGAACTTTGAATACTCAAGATGTCGCCGCGCGCGTGATGCAGTCCCTTGTTGACGGCATCGACCACGCCCCGATCCGGCTCGCTTCGCCACTGCAGTTCCGGTGCAGAATAGGACCTCAATATCGCCACCGTCTCATCCTTGGAGCCGCCGTCGAACACCAGAACTTCAAGCGGACGGTAGTCCTGACTCAGGCAGGAATCGAGGGTCTCGCGGATAAACCGCCCCTGGTTGAAGCTGGGGACAATGACCGATACCAGCGGCGGTGTGGATGGTGCCGACAGCATCAGAACGGCGCGAAATGATCGAAACGGCGCTTGTCGTGGCCGCACTTTTGTAGGGCGATCAACGCTGCCCCATCGACCCGCGATATTGCTCCTTCGAACTCGCTACGCGGCGTAAAATTGTCCCTGACCAGAGGCGCCAGCGCCCGCTTGGCCATGGATTTCGCCCTCACCCGCCAACCTTTGGGCAAGGGACGTGGGTCAATGTCCAGAATCGAATAGTCTCGATTGCAGACTATGAAATGCGCCAGGCGCTGAAGACTCGGGTAACCGACATCGTCCAGCACCACCACCCCACCCACATCCAGCATGCTGTCGACATAGAAGAAATCGACCAGGGTATGGTCGAACGTATGCCAGCCGTCGAGAAAGCCAAACTGAACTCTGAGTCCAGTCGCCGCCAACTGCGGAAGCAGTTGCTGCGAAGTCGCCGCATGAAACTCGTAACGAGGGCCAAACCCGGCTCGCTGCACGTTATGCAAGCCGCCGTTTTGCCATGTCTCGTCATCCTGCGCCGGATCCATGCCGATCAGGCGCCCGCCACCATGCGCCTGCATGGCATCAAGGATATGCAGCGTGCTGAGTCCGAACGCCAGGCCCACCTCGATTCCTACCGATGGCTTTGCCACTTCGATGGCATGCCGGAGCACTCTGCCACTGCCCGGTCCGACGCCGGAATGTGCCTTGACCCTGCGTCCATCGGGCAGCACTGTTAGACCAGTTTCAACGATTTCAGACAATATGGGATTCATAACACCTCTGCGGATACTCGTTCCTTAAACGGCAACTACTCGTTTCAAATCGGATAGCCAAGCATCCAGTAGCGCCATCTCTTCCGCTGGAATCAATCCCGCCCCGACCAATGCTTCATAACAGCTACGGCAATTGTTCCCCACTGCTTCTGCACCGGATACCAGCGACAGGCCCTCAAGGACCTTGCGAATCCGGTCGTTGCTCAGATAGCCGGGAATTTCCTGCTCAAAGTCACGCAACAGGTTGTGCGGATTGCGGTCCTGAAACATCTCTGGCCCATGAAACACCATGCCGTAGCCGAGCGCCCATAGACAACGCTGCGCGACGAAGCTGCGCCAGATGTCAGTCATGCGGAAACTAACGAAGCTTGGAAGATACATCAGCGGGTAAGCCTCAGGAAACCACCAGGTGCTCTGGCTATTGAATGGACACCAAGCGCCTTCGCGCAGATGCACAGAGTCGCCGGCACGAAATCGAATGTCCTGATCCATCAGTAGGCGCCAGACCGCATCGACATCCGGCGAACCATCCGCCAATCCCTGCTGAATCGGCGCCATTACCTCCAGGGCTCCACCAAGTTCTGACCCTGATGCCGACTGGTGCGCATGCTGCAGTGGTAGCCCGCGCGGCCAAATATAGGCATCGGTGAAGTACCGGTAGATGTTAACCCAGCCAAGCTGAAGGCAGGTCCGCGCCGAAGTGGCCAACGTACGCGGCCCCCAGCCTGCCAGCGGTGCATTGTCGTCATCGGTATCGAAAATTAATATTGCGCCACGCGACATGGCCCAAAGATATCCAATATTTTTACGTGAATAGTGATTTTCAGGAAGAAGGGTTCCGAGTAAGTAACCAAGACCACCTTGCACCTCCAGAGGAAGGAAGTTCGGCACTTTTGTCCAAACCTCACCCGGGGTTTTTCGATCACCCACAGCAACGGTAACTTGGCCTTGCTCTAAGCCAACACGGGTCATTTCCAGCACCGCGAACGTTGGCGATTGAATTGTGGTTATTACCGTAAATTTCATTTAAATAAAATGCCTTATCAATAAAAAAATCATCTGGGGGCGGACAATAATCTTCGGCGCAATTCGTCACTGCACTCGCTTTCAATCACTGCCAGATCGTCTCGAATCTGTGCAAATAATTCAGCACCACTGCTCAGACTCCCCGGCCACTCATCAAAGCCGCTACCGTGTAATAAATTATTTTCTTTAAATCGCCTAACCAGATTCGCAATTGAGGGCGGCACACCCCATCTCTCAAGTCGGCCACTTATCAACACAGCTAACCTTGATCTGGAAATACAGGGTCGACATGAAATATGCGATACTTCCTCTAGTGCAGAAAGCCATCCTTGCTTCATATTGCTTTGCGTATATCTAGCTGCAGTGGTCACTGCCGACTCCGACAGTCGTCTGAAAAGCGCGCTGTCGAAAACAAGACGGCCGAGTTGCTCAGCAGCACACTGAGTATCACCAATTGGGAATACCAAACAATTTTTCTCCGGCTGTAGCATGCCTTCAGCCGCATGCCCATGAAACTGACTAACTACCGGCACCACGCCGTGATGCATTGCCTCGATCACGGCAAGCGGACTTCCTTCAGTCTCTGAAGTTAAGAGCAAACAATCAATTTCTGGCAAAATCGCGTCATAGATCACAGACCGACTCTGGAATCCGTGATAATTAAAATTGTCCCAACCCGGAATTAGCCGCAGTGCATTAATTATTCTTGATCGCGACGGACCGTCACCAACAATTTCAACTCTCAGCGGTACACCGCGTCCGACACAATTGGCAATCACAAGCGGGACATCCTCGGCTCGCTTTACACCGTTTTCAAGGCGTCCAATGTAACCCATCCGAAGCGTTGAAAGAGCTTTCTCGGTACGCGCCCGGACTGGAGACGGGACGCCATTACGTATCCAGCGAACGCGCACTTGGTTTCCTTCAAGGCGCTTATCCCCCCACCGCTTCATGAGTCCACTGACGACGCCGACCATTTCAACAATATCATCATTTTCAATAATATCAGCCAATGTGCCGACGTGAGAAGAATGCACTGCCAGCAGCAAGCGTGTTCTCAGTCCTCGAATTCGCTCAGCTCGAAGCGCAGGCAACGTATCACCAAGCGCCAATGGCATCACCACATCAGGCCGAGTAAGTTTTAGTAGACGACGTATAGCATCTTGCCGCGCATAGGGTGTGCCAACTCTGCCGTCTAATACATGCGCCTTCCGCATATATGGATGGTGAACCAAAAACTGTGCTGGATTATTGTAGCAGCTACCTAATGCTAATCCGTATTCGATCACCCAGCCAGAATCTTCAAGAAACGGAAAAATATCCGCCATCCACGCCTCAATGCCCCCCCACATGTTATGTGTTTGAGTCAGAACTAGCAATTTTTGCTTATCCATCATAGGACACAGAGGGTCAGCAACTCAGCGACACTTACCTATGAAAAACATGCCTCGCTCAGTTAAATCAATATCCCCAATGGAATCCACGACGTCCACCTCTTTTTCAGACACAGTCGTGAAATTTTTTCGAAGGAAAGCTATAATTATATCTCTATTTACTCGTAAGGGATGCCCAGCATCAAACCTTGTATTCGCGCCCTCTATAACTTCGTTAGCATTATACATGCGATCATGAAATACAAACACAGCACCTGGCTTGCATAGACGAAGAACCTTTTCGAAAATGAGTTCCACATCAAAGCAGTGTTCTATTACATTTATCATCACCACCAAGTCGAATGTGCCGCAATTAGGCATGTTCTCAATAGAAGAACAAACTCGTCTCTCGACCTTTAAGCCATCCTCAAGATTTTCTGGCCAAAAAGTTCGAACCACTCTTCGAATCGCTCGACCAATCTTCCACTTGCCAAGAGCCCTACTCAACCTACTTTCCCCCGTTCTGACTTTGCCATTTGCATACATGCAATGACGATGCTTTAGATAGCTATCGATCAGCGGATCCAGCAAAACGCAGCGCTCTATATTAAGTTTCTGAGCCATTACACGGAGATTTGTGAATGGCCCGCAGCCCAGCTCAATCGCCCGGTTATAGTCCGTGCCCGCTAGCACTCGATAGTCATCGAACTCTCGCGCATGCGTATCGTTTCTATCATCAGAGGCGTGCGCACTCGCTTCCAACCATGTTTTCCGTTCATATGTCTGTGCAACCTGCCAGCGTGACTTAGGGACACGCACTACTCCTTTACCGTCTTCTAGAAATTCTTTATCATTTGTGCTAGCAAGGAGCGCCTTTGCCTCTTCGCCTTTGTGGAGTTCAAGATCTTCACCAATGAATAAATATTTAGAGTTCATGACTACCTCGAATCGGGTTGAATATTCTATTAATGAAAATACTTTTGTGCTTTTTCGAAAGGCAATGTTAATAGCCTCAAAGAACATGCCATTTCATATTACCTGATGTTTCCAATTCAGATGCGGCCGAATTACCCCTGCGGGACGCCATTGCCATCCAGGAATCACCGCGAAATCGTCATCAATACGGAAGCGTATTATGGATGCCTCGTTAGCGAAAACTTCATTACGATTGCGCACAAGCATGACGTCTAACGCGAAGTTGCCGTCATTTAATAACCGCCCAGGAATTTCACAGATAAATCGATGAGCACCGGGGTTTAAAGTCTCGGCGTCAAGCTGGTCGTCGAAGAAACTCCCGCTACTGAAGACCATAATTTGCTGCTCGTCATAACAATGAATAAAAACACCTACCCTGGCTGCCTCGTGTACAAACATATCTACAATCACGTGGACTGGCACTATGCTTGAGAGTCTTTCTCCCTGAGTACCATTTTTTTGCCTAACTGCCACTCTATTCAGTGACGCGACAGTAGTTTTTTGTTTGGTTGCGGTGAATATTTTTTCATTTATTGAGCAATTCCCTTCATTTGCGTAGTTTTCTAATACACTCCCAATCGGCCCGATGTTCTCTACTCTACCTTCTTTTAATAGAAGCCCTTTCGAGCAGAGGCTCCTTATTGCGCTTATATTGTGACTCACGAACACGACAGTTCGCCCCCCGTTCGCCACTTCTTCCATCTTATCGAGGCAACGCTTCTGAAATTCCGCGTCACCAACAGCTAGCACTTCATCCACCAGCAGCGCATCTGCCTCGATGTTTGCTGCTACAGCAAAAGCGAGTCGCACGTACATTCCGCTTGAATACCGTTTCACGGGAGTGTCGATGAACCTCTCGATTTCGGCAAAAGCAACAATTTCGTCCAATTTTTTTGCAACTTCCTTGCGTGTCATTCCGAGGATGGCGCCGTTGAGAAAGATATTTTCTCGCCCACTCAATTCCGGATGAAAGCCCGTGCCGACTTCGAGCAAGCTGGCCAGTTTGCCCCGCACTTCGATGCGTCCCTTGGTCGGCGCCGTGATCCGGCTGAGGATTTTGAGCAGGGTGCTTTTGCCGGCGCCGTTGCGGCCGATGATGCCGAGCACTTCGCCGGGCTGCACTTCGAAGTTGACATCGCGCAGGGCAAAGAATTGTTCTGCCTCGCTGCTGGAGCCACCGAGGGCACGCAGGCGCTGGAATGGCGCTTTAAGGGTTTGCGACAGCAGGTCGTAGAAAGTGGTGTGGCGGTCGTGGGCAGCGCCAACGGTGTATTCCTTCCACAGGCCTTCCACTTTGATGGCGGGCTGGGTCATGGCTGCATGCAACTGTGGTAGGTCGCTGCCAGGGTCTTAGGCTTCTGCAGTTGCCGATCCATCCTGGCCGTGTCGATTCGCGTGTTGCCGAGCATGTCGCGACGCCAGCGACGCTCCCACAATGGGTCGCGATCACAACCGTTGAGCATTTCGGTGGTCATCAGATGATGTCGGCGAAGCGCCGCTCCACTTTTTCGAAGTAGGCGACGCCGAGCAGGAAGATGATGACCGCCATGGCGAATGACAGGCCGATGCCCGGCAGATCGAACGCCTGCCCAAGAAATGCGGCACGGAATCCTTCGACCAGGCCGGTCATCGGATTGAGATACAGCGCCCAGCGCCATTTCTCTGGCACCAGGCTGAGCGGAAATACCACCGGGGTGACGTACATCCAGATTTGCACCATGAACGGGGTGATGTGGGTGAAATCACGATAAGCGACGGTGAGTGCAGACAACAACGTGCCGACGCCCAACGCGGTAAAGATCACCGCCACCAGCAGCAGCGGCGCGGCCAGCAGGTGCGCGCTCCAACCGACGCCATATATGAGCATCAACAGCAACATGATGACGGTGGAGATCAGCAGATCCACCAGGCCGGCACCGATCGAGGACAAGGGAATGATCAATCGTGGAAAGTACACCTTGCTGACCAAATGCGCCGAGCCGACCAGGGATTGCCCGGAGCTGCTGATCGCGGCGGCGAAAAAGGTCCACGGCAGCAACGCGGCGTAGACGAACACCGGATAGGGCACGCCGTCGGAGGGCATTTTGGCGAGGCGACCAAACACCACGCTGAAAATCAGCATGGTCAGCAGCGGCCGCAACACCGCCCAGGCAGCACCGAGTACGGTTTGCTTGTAACGCACTTTGATGTCGCGCGTGGTCAGCACCCAGAGCAGTTCGCGATAAGCCCACAGCTCGCGCCAATCGAGCATGCGCCAGCCTTGCAGCGGTTCGATCACGGTGAGGTGCTGGTGGCCGAAGATGGGTTCTTTGATGTCGCTATCGTTCATCGAGTTTTATCGGTACCAGTGGCGTAGTCCGGATGCAGCGTAGCGGCTTTCAACAGCGGAGATGGTCAATCCGGGGATCAAACTGGGTCCCGGATTGCGCTGCGCTGCATCCGGGCTACTTGCTGTGAACGATGGCGTTGTTGGGGTGCTTCAAATTGGCAACATTGAACGGACTTCTGTGATCACAGAAGTTTTTGCAACTGTTCGCGCTTCAGGTCACAGTCGCGCAGAATCTTTGCGAATAGGCCGGGTCCAATCGTTTCACCAGAATGCACCGGCACCACGGTCGCACGGCCATCACTGTGTTGAAGGAAATGGTGACTGCCATGGACACGAAGCACCTCGAACCCTGCCTGCTTCAACGCCTGCAACAAGGCCTTTCCAGTCGAACTTTGCAGCGCAGTCATGCAGCAATTGAAATGCGTTGAACGCCGATGAAATCCAGCGACTCCGGCGCCTTGCCGCGAACTTCAAGGCACAGCTCTATGGCTTCGCGGATGCGTTCCATCAAGGTATCCAGCGATTTTGCTTGGGTATGACAACCCGGCAACGCCGGCACCGAAGCGATCAAATAACCGGCCGCGTCTTTCTCGATAATCACATCGAATTGTTGTGTCATAACAGTCCCTAGAGTGCTGGAAAAGTGTACGCCAAACTGGATCGGGTGGCGGTGAGTCGTTGTCGAACCGCCAACGGCGGGTGTTGAGTTGTTGCGGGGGACTTGGGCCTTGGTGGACGTGTTGGAGTGACCGGCTCCGCCGTTAAAAACCGCTTACGCTCACCGCCAACCCATGCGCGTCGGTGGTGTTGGGGTTCGCTGTGCTCACCGCCAGCCATCAAATTCGTGAAGCACCGAAGCCAGGTCGCCTTCGATCATGCTTTACGACAAGAATTCGGACGCTATCCTGGCTTGCACGATAGATCGCTGTGTACGGAAACACATTCATTGCTAAACCGTGCCGACCACTAGAACGAACTGAGCCTATGCCTGGATTCCCGGCGAGGAGGTGAGCGAGTTTCTTGAACTCGGCAACGAATTTTGCGGCCAGTGCCGGCGACCCTTCCCGTCGATAGAACTCGACAGCTTCTTCGATGTCCTTCGCGGCGCCAGGATGGAGTGAAATTTTCATCCAGGGAAGCGCGCTTCCAGACTGGCGAGCAAGGCCTCCAAATGCACGGGTTGGTTAGCGCCGCTTGCTATCTCCAGCTCGCGCTGGTCCGCGACAGCGTCCCAGGCCGTTTCCACCTCTTCATCGGCATCCAGGCTGGCAATCAGTCGGTCAAGCAAGCGCGCCCGATCCACCGGCGGTAGGCGCAGAACTTCAACTTCCAACATCTTGATCGTGGTTGGCATGGGTTGCTCCTGGTAGCGCAATGTGCCCGCAGAGGGTAGCTTGCCACAAGTTCGTGCAGAGCTGATTGGGCGGTAGCGAAATATCAAGTGACGTAGCCCGAATGCAGCGCAGCGAAAGGTGCTTCAACCGCAGCGCTGGGTAGTCGGGTTAGTTATCGTCTTAATTGTCAGGGGTGACCGCCGCGCGGCATCGACGCGACGACGGAGGCTTTGCGGCGGCGGCTTGATCCGACATACGCGGCTATGCACCTTTTGCCTCAGCGCCGCGATGGGTCGATGATGGCGGTGCAGATGTCAAGAATTTGATCGAGCACCGGGCCTTTGAGCCGATCCACCCGCTGTGCTTTGCGGGCAGCCCAATCAAGCGCTTTGATCTGGTGACACAAGACCGTACCGGAAACCTTTAGCCCGGTTCCCATCAGCGTTACCGCCGTGAGGCCACGCGCAAGGTCTTGCTTGCCCGTGGTAATCGGGCAGGTCCAGGCCAGACCGAATCGTTCGTTGAATGACTTCGGCGTCAATACGATGCAGAAATGATCGCCTTTCATTTCGCGCCCGCTGGCGGGGTCGAAGGACAAATGAATCACCTCGCCGACATCGGGAGTCACACTTCATTTCCACTCGGCGGCAACTGGTCCCAACCATCTGCCCGCAGCGTCCGCGCATCCTTGGGCGCCGCTCGCAAGATGTCGGCAAGACTGACCCTCGATTTGGCTGGTGTGATGGTCAGTTTATCTCCGCGCATCGCCATCTCGACGACGCTACC